>CEBY01060019.1_pt1 | contig 11360 bp, 7 predicted proteins | sample 554731 | NCBI WGS metagenome assembly CEBY01 (sample SAMEA3182050, study PRJEB8094) | gut metagenome | biome: human; feature: gut; material: Stool; isolation source: human stools | place: Canada | collected 2012-02-22
GGGCGTTAACGAGCTTCTTGGCGTCGAGAGTAGGAAACCGCTGGAAATTCACGTTTAACGACGAGATTCTTCCTCTGGCAGCCAGCGTTATGGCGGCAACAGCCGAAAAGAGGCTTCGAAAATTAAACGGCGGAGGCGACGGTGTTAACTAAAAACAGCGGGCAGCCTTCTGCATTCAAGCGTTTTTTAGAAAGCGACTTGATGTGGAAGTTTCTGCACTCTCCGGCTGCGATCATCAGCTTTGTCATTTGCGCCGGACTCTTGCTCTCTGCTTTTTTTGCGAGCTGGATCGCACCTTACGATCCTTTTGACCTGACTTCTTTTGACTTGTCGGATGCCTTTTTGCCTCCGGCTTGGATGGAAGGAGGCAAGTGGCAGTTTTTGCTGGGAACCGACGATCAAGGAAGAGATCTGCTTTCAGCCATTTTGTACGGGCTTTGGGTTTCCTTAGAGATCGGGTTATCTTCAGTCTTTATTTCTGTCGCGCTGGGTGTGTCTCTCGGTTTGATTTCCGGATATGCGGGCGGAGTTACGGATGCAGTCATCATGCGCTTTTGCGATGTTATGCTGAGTTTCCCAGCGATTCTTCTAGCTCTGCTGATTGATGGCATTATTCGCGTGATTCTGCCCGAGAGCATGCATGATCAGGCAGCCTACGGTGTTCTTATCTTTGCAATCTCTCTTTCCGGCTGGGTGCGTTATGCCCGTACGGTCAGAGGTGCGACGTTGAGTGAGAAGAAGCGCGATTATGTTCAGGCCGCAAAACTTTTCGGTGTGAGTCCGACAAGAATCATGTTTACGCACATCCTGCCCAACGTTTTGGGTCCGGTCTTAGTGCTTGCGACAGTCCAAGTGGCCTTGGCGATTATTACGGAAGCGACCTTGTCGTTTTTGGGTGTCGGTGTTCCTCCGACGACGCCGTCTTTGGGAACCTTGATTCGCATCGGTAATGAGTTCTTATTCTCAGGCGAATGGTGGATCACGATTTTCCCCGGTGTTGCACTTATTCTCTTTGTGCTGTCCGTCAATATGCTGGGCGACTGGCTGCGCGACGCACTTAACCCGAAACTTCAATGATGATTATGAATAATCAGCCGCTTTTAGAGGTTCGGAACCTCAAAGTAGAAATTCCGACAAGGAAAGGAACTCTGATTGCATTAGAAGATGTTTCTTTTAACTTGAAGGCCGGAGAAATATTGGGCGTGGTCGGAGAGTCCGGAGCCGGTAAGTCTATGGTCGGGAACTCCATCATCGGTCTTCTCGGAAAACCTGCCCATATCACGCAAGGCGAGATCCTATTGGAAGGGAAGCGTATTGATAACTTGTCGGACGATGAAATGGAAAAGATCCGAGGCAAGAATATCGGTGCGATTTTCCAGGATCCGTTAACCAGTCTGAATCCTCTCTTTACGATCGGGGACCAGTTAATCGAAACGATCCGCATTCATTCCGATCTGAGTGAGAAAGAGGCACGTGAAAGGGCCATTCGTCTTTTGGTAGCGACCGGGGTGCCGGCCGCAGACAAGCGAATGGACAACTATCCTCATCAGTTCTCCGGAGGTATGCGTCAGCGTGTGGTTATTGCATTGGCGCTCAGTGCAGATCCGAAACTCATCATTGCTGATGAGCCCACAACGGCGCTCGATGTATCGGTACAGGCTCAGATCATTGAACTTCTTAAAAAGCTTTGTGAAGAAAACGGTACGGCAGTTATTTTGGTGACGCACGATATGGGTGTCATTGCCGAGGCAGCGGATCGCGTGGCTGTGATGTATGCGGTGCAGATAAGCGGACGCTCTTTAACGAGCCGCGCCATCCTTATACACGGATGCTTTTGGATGCTATCCCGGATTTAAGCCAGACCCATCGGAGACGCACGCCGATTTCGGGCGAAGTGCCCAATCTGCTCTCACCGCCCACAGGCTGCCCGTTCCATCCCCGCTGTCCGCTTGCCAACGAACGCTGCCGCAAAGAAATGCCGCTTCGACAAATGATTGATTCACACGGATCCTTCTCTGAGGTGGCTTGTCACGCAGCAGAAGAAGGCAGGTTGTAATTTTTCATTGCGGTCGGCTGCTCAGACGTAAAAAAGAAAAATCCACAGTTTTTCAAACTTGCTACACTTAAAGTTTCAAATTTGCGTCTGTGCAGATTTTTATCGTCGTGTAAGCCTGGAATGATTTATCGTAAAGCACTCACATCCGAGTTATCCAATACCGCGGGAGGAGCATTCACTGTGCTCTTCTCCATTGTCGTTACTATCGGGCTTGTACGAATTCTGAATCAAACCGCAGGCGGCCGATACGACACAGGCTCTATCTTGGAAGTGGTCGCTTACACTTCTTTGATTAATCTGCCGGCCCTTATCTCATTAGCCCTGTTTTTAGCGGTTTTCATGACGCTGAACCGCTATTGGCGCGACAGCGAAATGTTCGTCTGGTTTTCCGCGGGCGGTTTGAGTTTGACATCCTGGATCCGGCCGGTTTTGCGCTTTGCACTGCCTGTCATACTCGTTGTCGCAGCTTGCTCGGTTGCTGTTTCTCCCTGGTCTAGAGCGCAGGTGCAGGCTTATCGCGATCGTTTTGCTCAGAAAGAGGACATCAGCAAACTTTCTTCGGGTCGATTTATTGAAGCAAAGAGCGGTCGTCAAGTTTTCTTTTTAGAAGGGGTCGATCAGGAAAAAGGTAAAGTCAAAACGCTTCTGATGGTGGAGCTCAAAAAAGACGGTTCCCGCTCCGTGCTTGTTTCCGACCGCGGTCATATAGAAAATAAACCGAACGGTGACCGCTACATTGTTTTAGACGACGGCCGCAAGTACGACACTAAGCCGTCGGGGCTCGGAGCCTCAGTGTCCGACTTTAGAGAATACGAAGTCAGAATGGACAGTTCTCCGTCGGAAGTCGGCGCGAACAAAAAGCTAAACGCGATGCCGATTGAGGAGCTGGTCAAAAGAACAGACAATCGTGCTAGGTCTGAGCTGTTTTGGAGAATATCCTGGCCGCTGGTTGCGCTAAATTTGGCCCTGCTTGCCATTCCGCTTTCCTATAACAATCCGCGCTCCATGAAATATTACGGACAGACAGCAGCGGTGCTGATCTTCATCCTTTATCTCAATGCGCTGTCGATTTTCCAGACCTGGATCACGCAAGGAAAGGTCGGCATTTTGAGTGCGACTTTGTACATGAATGTTCCGGTCGCAGTTCTGACCGCTTTCCTGTTCTATCGCCTGATGACGATAAATCAAGGGCGTTTTGATGCTTTCATTTATTGGCTGCTGAAGCCTTTCAGAGCAGCGGCGGGGTTGTTTAAGCGTAAGAAGGAGACACCATGAAAATCGTCTCCCGAATGATCTTTGCCCAGATCATGAAGAACTCTCTTTTTGTTCTTCTGACTCTGGTTGCCTTGTTTGCTTTCTTTGACCTCATCGGTCAGTCCGGCAATATCGGTACATCTTATTCCATGGGGCAGGCTTTCCTGCTGACGGCGCTGATTCTGCCGACACGATGCTATGAAGTGCTGCCGATTGCCGTGATGCTCGGCTCCATTTTTACGCTCTCGCGGCTCGCTTCAACGAGTCAGTTTACGGTCCTTCGCGTCTCCGGCATCGGACCGTGGCGATTCTGCGGCATGCTCCTTATGCCGGGTATCGTCCTTGTGATCTGTGCTTATCTTCTCGGAAATTTGGTTGCGCCTCCGGCTCAGCGTCTGGCAAAGGAATTCAAACTGGATATCAGCGGCTCAGCCTTTACCGGCAAAGAGCTCGACTCCGGCATCTGGGTTCGCGACGTGCAGCGCAATGAAGCAGGCGAACCGAAGAAAATCAGTTTTGTAAACGTTCAGAGGCTGCGTCCCGGAGAGGCGGCTTACGACTGGGTTATTTACGTCTTTGATCGTCCCGATCATCTGACGTCGATTGTGACGGCTAAGAGCGGTACGTATTCCGAGCAGGACGGCTGGGTGCTTCATGATGTCGTGGAAGAAACCGTACCGACGCTGCCTAAAGAGTCCAGAGCGCAGACCCAGGCGAGGGTAGAACGAAAAGTCATGAAGTCGATGGTTTGGGGCAAGAGCTTAGACGGCAACATCTTCGGCCTGCTGATGATTAAGCCTGAGGACATGTCTCTGCAGGAACTTCACTATTACATTGAATATCTGAAAGAGAACGGCCAGACTTATAAGCGCTTCGATACGGCGTTCTGGTCTAAAGCCTTCTACCCGCTGGCGATCTTAGTCATGCTGCTGCTTTCGATGCCTTTTGCTTATCAAAATGCGCGAGCAGGCGGTATGGCGATCAAGATTTTCTGCGGAATCATGATCGGTATCTTCTATTACGCCCTGAACAATCTCTTTGCGTTTATGAGTGCATTGGATAGTGTGCCGTCCATTATTTCGGCGATCCTGCCCTCGGTCATGATGACGCTCGCGGCCATTATTGCTATGTGGTATGTGGAGCGAAGATCCTGAGCAATAGATAGAGCAAAAGCGCCGATTCGGCGCTTTTGCTCTTGCATGAGGCTGGAAAAAATCAGTCTGTTTCTTCCTTTTCTTCCTCTTTTGTTCGTTCTTTGATGTCTTGAATAATGCGCTCAGCGGCGAGCATGTCTTCTTCTTTACGGAGGTTCTCTGCGATCACGCAAAGCGATTTTTCAAGGTTATCCAGCTCTTCCTGACTCAAACCAACGAGTGCTCTGTCCTGCATTCGCTTCATATTGGTTTTGAGGCCTCGTTCGATATCGCAGCCTTTTTTCGTTAATTTGACATACTTGCAGCGAAAATCGGCAGGGCTGTTTTTGCGCGTAATGAATCCCTTCGCTTCAAGACGCTTCATTAAACCGGTAATTGTGGGGTGAGACAACAGCAGCGCAGCTTGGACGCTTTGCTGGGTTACCTCATGTTTGCGGTTTTTGAAAAGGAACATCATGACGCTTGCTTGAGAGGATGTAATACCCAATGCGTCAAAATCCGCATTGCGGCATCGCTCCATCTGGTTATAAACGTAACGAAGGACTTTCAAAACGCCTTTCTCGTACTGATCACTCACTTTTAACTCCCACCTTTAGAGCGAGAAAACTACGTTCACTCACCCTTATGAACGAACAAATTATATGAATAAAAAAAATAAGCGTCCTTTGCAGGACGCCTATAGTGGGAGAATGAAGAAATTAAATTACGCAGTTTGAGTTTTCTTCAGTTTTGCCGTTTCCACGAACTCCTTTAAAGCTTCGGCGGTATGGGTGGAAGCCTTGAGTAAACGCTGGGGTGGGCCCGCAAAGACATTTTTGCCTCCTTGGCTACCCCCTTCGGGACCCATATCGATAATCCAGTCGGCTTCTGCGATCACATCCAGGTTGTGTTCAATGACAATAACGGTGTTGCCGGCATCGACAAGTCGATGCAAAACTTTTATCAATTTATCGACATCAGCCATGTGGAGACCGACGGTCGGCTCATCAAGAACGTAAACCGTCTCCGGCAGCTTACGGCCGCCTTTGCGGATGTCGTCCTTTACCTTAGAGAGCTCAGTGACGAGCTTGATGCGCTGGGCTTCGCCGCCGGAGAGTGTCGGAGAAGGCTGGCCCAAGGTCAGGTAACCGAGACCGACGTCCTGCATCAGTTTCAGCGGGTGAAGAATAGACGGGACCGACGCGAAGAACTCAACGGCTTCATCGACTTCCATCTTGAGAACTTCACCGATGCTTTTGCCTTTCCACTTCACTTCCAAGGTCTCGTCGTTAAAGCGCATCGAATCGCATACGTCGCAGTGAACCTTCACATCCGGCAGGAAGCTCATTTCCAAGGTTTTAACGCCCTGGCCTTCACAAGCTTCACAGCGGCCGCCCTTCACATTGAAGGAGAAGCGGGAGGCGGTGTAGCCGCGAGCCTTTGCTTCTTCGGACTGAGCAAAGAGTTTACGGATATCGTCCCAGAAACCGATGTATGTGGCAGGGCACGAACGCGGTGTCTTGCCGATCGGAGTTTGGTCTACTTCAAGGATGCGGTCAACCGTTTCCCAGCCGGAGATACCTTTGCAGCCTTCCGGAGCCGGGACGGATTTTCCTTTCTCTCGAATCAAGGCGACCATGTTCTTTAAGAACACCTCGCGGGCTAAGGTCGACTTACCTGATCCCGAAACCCCGGTCAGAACGGTTAAACGTTTGAGCGGGAAGGAAGCGGTGACATCCTTGAGGTTATGAGAATTAGCACCGTTGACGGTGATCATCGGATCGGACTTCAATGTGCGGCGTTTTGCTTTGCACGTATGCACCAGCGGATGCTTTAAATAGTATCCGGTCAGAGAATTCTCAGCGGCCTCAATATCTTCAACGGAGCCTTGAGCAATCAGGCGTCCGCCTCGGGTGCCGGCGCCCGGACCGATATCGATGACGTGGTCGGCGCAGCGAATCGTTTCCTCATCGTGTTCTACCACCAGCAGAGAGTTGCCCTTGGAGGTGAGCTGCTCAAGTGCGGAAAGCAAAATCTTGTTGTCGCGCGGATGCAGACCGATTGTCGGCTCGTCCAGGACGTAACAGACACCCTGGAGGTTAGTGCCGAGCTGGGAGGCTAAGCGGATACGCTGAGCTTCACCGCCCGAGAGCGTCGGTGCAGAGCGATCCAGGTTGAGGTAAGAAAGACCGACTTCCTTCAGGAAGGACAAGCGAGAGCGGATCTCCTGGAGCGCATCTCGAGCGATGTCGGCTTCACGGCCGGAAAGCTTGATAGTGCTGAAATAGTCCGCAGCCTGATCAATCGTCATCGCGGCAACATCTGCGATGGACTTGTCATTGAAACGGACATTGAGCGCGATCGGATTGAGTCGCCGGCCGTGACAGTCAGGGCAAATGATCAGCTCTTCAGACATGGCTTCGGCGGTCAATTCACCGGTATTCTCGTCCACCGCCAGTGCGGTTTGGAACGGCTTAAAACCGTTGCCCATACAGGTCGGGCACCAGCCGTGCTTAGAGTTGTAAGAGAACAAGCGCGGGTCAAGTTCGGGGAAGCTCTTCTGGCAGTTCGGACAGTTGGAGGTCGAAGAGAAAGTGCGTTTTTTGCCCTTTTGCTCGATATCCAGAATTCCCTTGCCGAAATCTAGTGTGACGGCGACGAGCTGTTTGATTTCTCCTTCGTTTTCGGAAACTACTTTGACCGTACCGGTGGGCAGGTCGATGTTGTGTTCCGTGAAACGAGACAAAGAAGGAAAGCGGAGGGTAGAGACTTTTTCTCCGTCCACGATCAGGTGCTCATAGCCTTTGTTTCTCGCCCAAACCGCCAAATCTTTGTAGAAGCCCTTGCGGTTTTTGACCAGAGGTGCAAGGAAAGTAATTTCCTTACCCTTATAAGCTTTCATAATCGAAGCGAAGATCTGTTCCTTAGACTGCTTGATGACCGGCACGTTGCAGGTCGGGCAGTACTGTGTTCCGAGCTTCACGTAGAGCAGACGCAGGAAATGATAAATCTCCGTCATGGTTGCGACGGTGGATTTCTGGCCGCCGCGGGAGGTGCGCTGTTCAATGGCAACCGTCGGCGGGATACCGTAAATGGCGTCGACATCCGGTGCGCCTGCAGGCTGCACCATTGAGCGCGCAAAGGCGTTGAGTGATTCCAGATATCTGCGCTGACCCTCGTTAAAGATCAAATCGAAGGCCAAAGTTGACTTACCCGAGCCCGAGACGCCGGTGACTACGGTGAACTTGTTGCGCGGGATCTGAAGAGAAAGGTTCTTCAAATTGTGTTCGCGTGCGTTGACGACCGTGATGGCGTCTTTGGGGTAAGACAGGGCCTTCGGCTCTTCCTGAGGCTTGAAGTCCGTGAAGTAGGCGCTCGGATTTTTTTCCTTGAGGGCTTTGTTGTAAGCGGCCAAAGCCAAGCCGGTCGGTGTGTCCTTGATACGGAAATCTTTGGGCGTGCCCGCAAAGAGTTCACGTCCGCCGCGCTCGCCGCCTTCGGGTCCGAGTTCGATAATCCAGTCGGATGCGTTGATCACGTCAAGGTTGTGTTCAACCAAAAGGACGGAGTGACCGGACTGAACCAGTTCCTGCAGCGACTTCATCAGTTTGAAAACGTCGTCAAAGTGCAGGCCGGTCGTGGGTTCGTCAAAGATGAAGAGCGTGTGTTTGCTCTCGCCTTTGAGAGCATCGGCAAGGTGCTTGGCGAGTTTGAGACGCTGAGCTTCGCCGCCGGACAAGGTCGGAATCGGCTGGCCGAGCTTGAGATAGTCCAGGCCGACTTTAACGAGCGGCTCGAGATTGCGCACGATTTCCTTGTTTTCTTTGAAGAAGTCGAGAGCTTCGGCAATCGTCATATCGAGCACTTCGGCAATGTTGGCTTCTTTGCCGTTGCGAGACAGTTTGACCTCGAGGATCTCACTGCGGTAGCGGCTGCCTTTGCATTCCGGGCAGCTTAAATACACATCGGATAAGAACTGCATTTCGATGTGTTCGAATCCGCTTCCGGAGCAGGCAGGGCAACGGCCCGTTCCGGAGTTAAAGGAGAACGTTCCGGCTTCATATTTACGCTTCTTGGCTTCCGGAGAAGCGGCAAAGAGACGGCGGATGGTTTCGAACGCGCCCATGAAAAGCGCAGGCGTGCTTCGTGTCGTTTTACCGATCGGGGACTGATCGACAAAGGAGACATCGCTGATGTTTTCGGTGCCGAGGAGTTTCTCGAATTTGCCCGGGGCCTCTGTGGACTTACCCTTGGCTTTCATCAAGGCCGGAACCAGGATGTCTTGGACCAGGGTGGACTTACCGGAACCCGAGACGCCCGCAATACATACGACCGAGTGCAGCGGAATGCGGATGTCTAAGTTTTTAAGGTTGTGCTCGGACGCACCCAGAAGAACCAGTGCGGGGTTAGCCGGGTTGATGCGTTTGTGGGCAGAATGCGGGAAGGTTCTTTCGCCGCGCAGGTAAGAACCCGTCAGCGTACGTGCTTTTTTGAGCTCTTCCGGCGTGCCGTCAAAAACAATTCTGCCGCCGTTGGCGCCGGGTCCGGGACCCATATCAATAATGCGGTCGGCCGCGAGCATCACCTGAGGGTCGTGTTCGACGACAACCAAAGTATTGCCGGCGCGGCGCAGGCGTTTCATGACGGAGTTCACGCGGTCCATATCTTGCGGATGCAGACCGATAGAAGGCTCATCGAGAACGAACAATGTATTGACCAGCGAAGTGCCGAGAGCGGTGGTCAGGTTAATACGCTGAACTTCTCCGCCGGAGAGCGTGCGGCTCTGACGGTCAAGATTGAGGTAACCGAGACCGACTTCCGTGAGGTAACGCAGGCGGGAGCGGATTTCGTCGAGCAGCATGCCGCAGCCTTCTTCGAGCGCCGGAGAAAGTTTGAGCTCATCGAAGAAGATTCTGAGTCTTTCGATCGGGAGCAGCATCAGGTCACGGATATTCAATCCGGGCAAATCGCGAAGCATGGCATCGGAGAAAGTTGCGTTGGCCGGGCGCCAGCGCGGATGAGAGCCTAACGCATGATCGGCGTTTTCTTTGGTGCCGATGCGCCAAAGGAGCGCGTCGGGTTTAAGACGAGCGCCGTGGCAGTCCGGGCAGGCAGTGTAGCTGCGATAGCGGGAGAGCATGACGCGGACGTGCATCTTGTAGGCTTTCGTTTCGAGCCATTCGAAGAAATGTTTAACGCCGTACCATTTCTTGGAGCGGAAGCTTGTCCATTTCGGATCGCCGAAGCAGACCCAATCCTTTTCTTCCTGGGTCAGATCACGGTAGGGCTTGTTGACATCGAGCCCGCGTTCGGCGGCATAACGCAGAAGGTCATCCTTGCATTCGGAATAGCTTTCCGTATTCCAAGGTTTGATCGCACCTTCTTTAATAGAAAGGCTTTCATCGGGGATGACTAAGCCGTAATCCACGCCGATGATTCTTCCGAAGCCGCGGCAGGTATCGCAGGCGCCTAGCGGAGAATTGAAGCTGAAGGTCGAATCATGCGGGCGCGCGTAGGTAATTCCGCACTCAGGACAAGTGAGCGCAGCGGAAAATTTCCAAACTTCTTCATCGGCGCCGGGGACGCGGACTTTGAGTTCCATCAAACCCTTGCCGAGACGGAGCGCCGTTTCGACGGCTTCCACGGCACGGCTGCGGGTGACGGACGGTTTAAAGCGGTCGGCAATGACCTCAATGTCGGAGCCGTTCGTTTTGCCCTGAGAAACGACAGTGCAGCGTGTAAAGCCCTGAGCCTCCAGGCCGGCAATGGCGGTTTCGGGTGGAAGCGAGGCAGGGACGTGCACGTGGAAGCACACGCTTAGGCGTGCGTCCGGAGAAACGTTTTCTAAGCGCTCGGCGATGTCTTCCCAGATATCCTGAGGGCTTTCTTCACGCACCAGGCGTCCGCAGCAGCGGCAGTAAAGCGAAGAAGCCTGAGAAAAGAGCATCTTCAGATGATCGTTGATCTCAGTCATCGTGCCCACGGTCGAGCGCGAGTTTCTGACCGGATTGGTCTGGTCAATCGCGATAGCGGGCGGCACACCTTCGACTTTGTCGACCTTAGGGCGATCCATACGGTCCATGAACTGGCGAACGTAGGGGCTGAAAGTTTCGACATAGCGGCGCTGGCCTTCAGCATAAAGGGTGTCAAAAACCAAAGAGGACTTACCCGAGCCGGAGACGCCGGTGACGACGGTTAATTTGCCGTGTTCGAAAGAAACGTCGATATTTTTTAAGTTGTTTTGTTTTGCTCCGCGGACGGAGATAAATTCTTTTGCGTTGTTCTTAGTCTGCATGTTCTTCCAAGTTAACGGAGTAGGCCGCCTATAGTGGAATCCGAAGGCGATTTTTAAAGACGGCACTTTGGTAGCGTTAACTATACTCTCGTCAAGATTTCAGGAAAATCAACGAGTTGTGAGGGAATGTTTGAAATCGAAACGAAAAGAAACGCGAACGGAAGGCAAAAATAAACCCGCCTCGGCATCTGTCGGGCGGGTGTCGGACTCATTAAAGAGTCTGCGGTTGCATCAAGCAGAAAAGAGGATTAATTGCCTCTGCGCTTTGCAGCATTGTCTTTGACCTGGCGGGCCAAAGAGTCGAAAGCAGCGCGAACGGCTGCGTGGGCGTCTTCGTTCTTCGTGTTCATGATGAATTCGTGGCCGGGAGCGTTAAGAGAAACGCGAACGCTGCACTCTCTGCCTTGGTTCTGGTGGCGGCCTTCGCTTTCAACGGCAACGCGGCAGCTGATCAGATCAGCGTCAAACTTGTGGAGTCCTTCGACTTCTTTTGCGATTAAATTTTCAAGAGCTTCAGAACGATCGATACCGTGGAAACTAACTTGCAGTGGAAGCTTCATATAATCCTCACTTTCTTTTTAAAACTTCTACCCCCAATTGTTTCATATTTTTCGAATAATTG
>CEBY01007363.1_pt1 | contig 11331 bp, 7 predicted proteins | sample 554731 | NCBI WGS metagenome assembly CEBY01 (sample SAMEA3182050, study PRJEB8094) | gut metagenome | biome: human; feature: gut; material: Stool; isolation source: human stools | place: Canada | collected 2012-02-22
CCGGCGGAAACCTCGGAATTTTACACGAAAACTGAATCATACACCATCGGCTGCCCCGGCAGGGCGGCTTGAAAACAAACCTTGCCCTGATCGCAGGGCGTAAAAAACAGGAGGAAGCATGACAAAAACCACCAACTACCAGCTCAACCAATGGGCGAAGTCCGACCGCGTGATGATGGACGACTTCAACGCCGACAACGCCAAGATCGACGCCGCGCTCAAGGCCAACGCCGACGCCATCGCCGCGGAGACCACCGCCCGCATCGCGGGCGACGCGCTCGTGAAGCTCAAAGAAATCACGGTCACATCGGAGATCGCACAGATCGATATGGACTTTTCCGACATCGACCTGCGCAGTTTCTCCAAGCTGATTATCCGCTCAGCGCTCGCCTGCACTGACAACGTGGACTATCGTCTGCGCTTCGGCAGCGGCGAGGGAACCATTTTCCGCCACTATGTCAACCGCGAGTTTGCCAACTATGACTACGCCGCGGGCCTCGGCCCCACCGGGCGCGAGTACGCCGAGGTCGAGCTGTGCCCCGGCGACGGCTGCTACTACATCACCACCCGAAAGCTGACGAGCACCGGCGAGACCGTTACGGTCTGCACGACGAACGCTTCGAACTTCGGGGAGACCGGCCCCAACTCGCTCTCGCTGTATAAAACCTCGTCCGCGCAGTATTTCACAGCGGGCAGCAGTGTGACGCTGTACGGCGTGAAAAAGTAAAAAAGGATCGCTCCTCAAATGAGGAGCGATCCTTTTTTATCTCAGCTCAAAAAGCCTTGATATCGTTTTGGCAATTAGCCGATGACCATGGTCTTGACAACAGAGTAGGTCTTGTTAGCGGAATCGTCCTTGATGGTCAGAGTCACAGTGTACGTGCCAGCGGGGCTAGACGCATTGTAAGTCAGATCAACAGAAGTTTCGGTATCCGCAGCAACGGAGCTGCTAATGTGGCCGTCGGCGCTCTTGATGGTGATACCATTCTTAGCAATGCTGACAGTGTAGGTATCAGCAGTTTCAAGAGCCACAGTCGACTGATACTTAACAGTATACTTGCCAGCGCTGTATTCAACGGAATTCAGAGTCAGCTCGCCGGAGGTGGCAGGAGTGACAACAGAGGTCTCATCAACGATCTTGATGTAGAGGGTGCTGACAACGCCGTCGGTGAGCTTGAACCAGACCTGATCGTTCACATCATCAGTGATGGAAGCGGCGCTGCCGGCGGTGAGCTCGCCATTGGTGTTGATATAGTAAACCTTGCAGTCATCCTCGTAGGCATAGTAGGTGCCGTTGAGACCGATAACCTCGTTCTCCTCAGCAATGGTGCCAACACCGGTCTTGACGTTGGTGCCATTGTGAACGATGGTATTGGTGGAGCGGTTCAGCTCGGCATAATCGTTCCAACCGGTCGCGATGCCCTTGGTATTGTAGGCAATGCCGGAAACCAGAGTGTAGTTCGCAACGGCGCTCTCGGTCTTGATCTTGCCCTCAACGCCGTTGATGATGGCGTCGTACTCATAGTAGTAGCCGAGATCCTTGGTGTAGGACTTGCCGGCGGAACCGCCCTTGATGAAGGTGACAGCCTTGCTGCCGTCGGAGATGTAGAGGCTGTTGGTCTCGTTGTCAACCTTGGTCTTGGCGACGACAACGATCTTGGCAATGGTGTTGTCCTCAGTCAGCAGGGTGATGGGAGCGGTGTAGGTGCCGCTCTTCCACTCGATGTTGGGGACGTTGGCAATGCCGGTGTAGGAGGTGTAGGTGGTATCCGTGCCGCTCTCGTCGATGACGAGGAACGTGGTCTTGCCGTTGGCATAGAGGCGACCGGTGTTGGTGGAGCCGACGTTATAGGCGTTGTTAGAGACCGTGCCGTCGAGGGAGGGGATGCCCTTGGTGATCTTGGCGGAGCCAACGTCCGCGTTACGCGCGTCAGCCGCCAGGGTCAGCGTGTACTCCTCGTCGCTGTTGACGGTGTAGGAGACCACATCGTACTGGTTCAGATCGGAGTTGGCAGAGGCATAGTCAGCCAGATTGACAGGAGTAACCGTAGTACCGTCATTCTTCTTCAGAGCCTTGACGTCGACCTTCTTGGTGGTGCCGTCGGTGAAGAGGAGCTTGGCACGAGCGCTCTCAAGGCGGGAACCCTTCTCATAGGCGAGGATGACCGCATACTGCAGGGTATCGTCAGCGTCGACAAAAGCGGCGTAGCCGTACTGATCCAAATAAACGCTAACGTCCTTACCAACGCTGGTGTTCATGCCGGGGGTGATGGGGGTGCCGTTGGCGCTCTTCTTGTAGGTGGTGCCGTCAACGGTGACGTTCTTGGCGGCGGTGAAGCCGTTCATCTTGCCGGTGACCTTCTCGGCCAGAGCCATGCTCTTGACGCCAGCGTCGCCAGCCTTGCTGGAGTAGGTGTAGAGAACGATGTCATCCTTGCTGTAGCTGTCGTCCGTCTCATAGGAGGAGCCGGCACCAGTCTTGGCAGTAAAGGTGACATAGGCATCCTTGGTGGTGGAAGCCTTGTAGGAAGCGGTGATCTTGCCAACATAGGTGTTGATCGCGATCACGGTCAGGGACTCGGCGTCGTCATTGTAGTAGACCTCGAGCAGGGTGCCGTTGCCGCCCTTTTCGACCTTGCTGCCCTTAACGATATCCTGAGTCCAGGAGCTGGACAGATTCCGGCCATCCTCATAATAGGTGACCTTGGAATCGTCAATGCCCTTGCTCAGACCGAGGTCGGAATAGATGGTGCCGATCTCGACGGTAGCGGTGTAGGACAGGTCAGCAGCATCCGCATAGGTGCCGATGGACTTGGCCTTGAGCATCCACTCGGTAGCGGGACGCTCGAAAGCATCGGTGGTGGAGTTCTTCTTGAGATCCTTGTAGAGCTTCTCGCCGAGCTCAACGGTGTACTCGCCGGAGGTGAGCTTCTCCTTGGAGATGTTCTGATCCTTGGCGACGGTGGAGGTCTCATACTTGGCAACGGAAGCGCCGAAGTTGATCTTAGTGCCGTCGACGGTGATGGTGGAGCCCTTGGTGTCATAGGTGACCATGGGAGCCTCGAGGGCGTTCAGGCACATCTGAGCGGCCTTCTCACGGGTGAGGACCTGGTTGACGGAGCCGGAGATGCCGTCCATCAGCTTGGTGCCGGCCATGAGCTTGCTGGTGTTGATGGCCCAGTCGGTGCCGACCATGCCCTCGGCCTTGGCATCGTAGCCGAGCTCAACGAGCAGCATCTTGCCGAACTGCAGAGCGGTCAGCTGACCGGCAGGATCGAACTTGCTGTCGCCGACGCCGGAGACGATACCAGCCTGCGCGCAGTAGCCGACGAAGCCGGCGGACCAACGGGAGGAAGCCACGTCGGTGAAGGTAGCGCCGCCCACGAGGGCGTCAGCGGCCTTGGAGCCGAGCTCGAGGTACGCGATGATCTTCGCGGCCTGCTCACGGGTCAGGTTTTCCTTGGCATTAAAATTGCCCTTTTCATCGCCAACGAACACACCAACGGCGTTCATGACGTCAACGGCTTCCTTATAGTCGATGCTGTCCGCATCCTTGAAAGCCGCGTTGCTGATGGTGACGAGGGACATGGACATGACCAGCGCCAGCACCAGAGCGAGTAACTTTTTCATATAATGTTACTCTCCTTTCTGAAATTTCCGTTTCCGGTTCTGCGGCATCGTATATTTTTCCGCATTTCGGCGCGATTTTCTTTTGTTTATGCACGTCAGCTCGTTGAGGAGGGCGTCCGTCAAAATCCTGCCTTTGTGCAAAACGGAGAAAATGTTGCAAAAACTGGTCAAATAGGCGATATCGTACCCCCATACATTTTGGGAAATTTCAAAAATTTTCGCAGCAATGGCAGGCGTTTCAAGAATCGGCGTGAAAAATTGGGTAGACGGAAGGGTAGACGGCGGCCTCCTTGGAAAACCCGCAAGCCCTTGCGCCCCAGGCGTTTCGGCGGGTAGACATCGGGTAGACATCCTTGTTTTGTTCAAAAACCGTTTGTGCAAAACGGAGAAAAATGCAGTTTTTGAAGAAGGCATGAAACTTTTCAGATTTCTATAGCCTTTTTGTCGCGGGCGTGGTATACTGCAATTTACAGTATCTCTCGAGGAGGAAACGCCATGAAACGAATGCTTGCGTTGCTGCTTGCGGCAATGCTGATCTTGACGCTGCTGCCCGGCTGCGGCAAAAAGGACCCGGGCGGCGACGCTCCGGAGGTCCCCGAAAATCCATCGGAGCAGGGCGGCGAAACGCCCGATGTGACGCCCGAGCCGGAGCCCTACGTCGATCCCTACGAGGCGGTCAGGACCTATTGGAGCGAGGACCAGCTCACACAGTCCTGGGGGCCCGACCAGGTCGTGGAGCACCTTTTCTTCCATCCCGTCATCGCCTATCCCCAGTGGGCATTTCACGACTGCGGCGCGAGCCAGAGCGAACGCTACGGTCTCGATGACTGGATGGTGACCGCGGACGAATACGCGAAGATCTTACAGTCCGTGTATGAAAAGGGCTACATTCTTGTCGCCATCGAGGATGTGTGGAGCGAGGTCACGGACGAGAGCGGCACGCACATGGTGCGCAACACGCTCAAGCTGCCCGAGGGCAAAAAGCCGCTCATCATCAGCTTTGACGATGTGAACTACTACCCCTATATGCTCGAGCAGGGCTTCACGAGCAAGCTCGTGGTCGGCGAGGACGGTGAGATCTGGGCCGAGTGCACCGATCCCTACACGAAGGAGACCTTCCTGACCAAGGAGGGCGACGCCACCACGATGCTCGACGAGTTCGTTTACGAGCACCCCGACTTCTCGCTCAACGGCGCGAAGGCCATTTTCTCACTGACCGGCTACTACGGCATCCTCGGCTACCGCACGCAGGATGACCGCGACATCGCTAAGGACAGCCCCGAGCGCGCAGCGTTCGAGGCCAACCGCGCGGCGGAGATCGAAGCGGTCAAGCCCGTGATCGCGCGGCTCAAGGAGACCGGCTGGACCTTCGGCAGTCACACCTGGGGCCACATCCGTCTGGCGGACAAGCCGCTGCAGACCGTCATCAACGACACCGAGCGCTGGGCGGACGAGGTCGGCAGTCTGGTCGGACCCACCAACGTGCTCTTCTATCCGCACGGCGGGCGTCCCGACGGCGACGACTGGCACAAGACCGGCGAGCGCTTCCAATACTTGCAAAGTCAGGGCTTCCGCATCTTCGCGAGCGTCGGCGTCAATTCGTTCAGCTACATCAAGCCGGACATCTCCGCCGTCATCTGCGACCGTCTGCATCCGGACGGCACGACGCTGCGCCACTCCCGCAGCCGCTATCTGCAATTCTACAATGCCGAGGACATCATCGATCTTTCGGTCCGTCCCGACCTCGGCGTGGACTGGTAAGGAGGAACGAATGAGCGAACATGAGCTGATGCAAAAGGCGATCGAAATGCTCGACCGCGCGTATATCCCCTATTCTCACTTCCCCGTCGGCGCGGCGCTGGAATGCGAGGACGGCACGGTATATACCGGCTGCAACATCGAAAATTCGAGCTTTGGCCTCACCATCTGCGCCGAGCGCACCGCCGCCGTCAAGGCGATCAGCGAGGGACATTCCAAATTCCGCCGCATCGTCATCGCCGGCAACAGCAAGGATTTCTGCTATCCCTGCGGCGCGTGCCGCCAGTTCCTTTATGAGTTTTCCCCCGATATGAAGGTCATCTGCCTCAACCGCGCACGCGAGGCAAAGCGGATGACGCTCCGCGAGCTGATGCCCTGCGGCTTTGACAGCACGTTTCTCTAAGAAAAAAATCTTTGATATAACAGGTGATCAACATGGTAGACATTACGAAAATCGCAGCGATCTACGCCGACGCCGGGCATTACAGCGGCATGACCGTGACCGTCGGCGGCTGGGCCAAGACCATCCGCGACCTCAAGACCTTCGGCTTCATCGAGCTCAACGACGGCTCCTGCTTCCGCAACCTGCAGGTCGTCATGGACGCGAACATTCTCGCCAACTATAAGGAGATCGCCGCCCAGAACGTCGGCGCGGCGCTCATCGTCATCGGCGAGGTCGTGCTCACGCCCGAGGCCAAGCAGCCGCTTGAGCTTAAGGCGACCGAGATCGCGGTCGAGGGCCCGTCCACGCCGGACTATCCCCTGCAGAAGAAGCGCCACAGTGTAGAGTTCCTGCGCACCATCCAGCATCTCCGCCCGCGCACGAACCTTTTCAACGCGACCTTCCGCGTGCGCTCCGCCGCGGCCTTCGCGGTGCATGAGTTCTTCCAGAGCCGCGGCTTCACCTACGTCAACACCCCCATCATCACCGGCTCCGACTGCGAGGGCGCGGGCGAGATGTTCCAGGTCACGACGCTCGATCTTGAAAACGTCCCCAAGACCGAGGACGGCAAAGTCGATTATTCTCAGGATTTCTTCGGCAAGAAGACCAGCCTGACCGTCTCCGGACAGCTCAACGCCGAGAACTTCGCCATGGCCTTCGGCGACGTTTACACCTTCGGCCCCACCTTCCGCGCCGAGAATTCCAACACCGCGCGCCACGCCGCCGAATTCTGGATGATCGAGCCGGAGATGGCGTTCTGCGACCTCGACGGCGACCTTGAGGTCATGGAGGCGATGGTAAAATACATCATTACCGCCGTCATGGAGCGCTGCCCCGACGACCTCGCGTTCTTCAACAGCTTCGTCGATAAGGGCCTCATCGAGAGATTGCAGCACGTCGCCGCCAGCGACTTCGGCCGCATCACCTACACCGACGCCGTCGAGCTGCTCAAACAGCACAACGACCAGTTCGACTACAAGGTCGACTGGGGCACTGATCTCCAGACCGAGCACGAGCGTTTCCTCACCGAGCAGATCTTCAAGCGCCCCGTGTTCGTCACCGATTATCCCAAGGAGATCAAGGCGTTCTATATGCGCCTGAACGACGACGGCAAAACCGTCGCCGCTGCGGACTGCCTTGTGCCCGGCATCGGCGAGATCATCGGCGGCAGCCAGCGCGAGGAGCGTCTCGACGTGCTCGAGAGCCGCATCAAGGAGCTTGGCATGAATCCCGCCGACTACTGGTGGTACTGCGACCTGCGCCGCTACGGCTCCTGCCGCCACGCGGGCTTCGGCCTCGGCTTCGAGCGCATGGTGATGTACCTCACGGGCGTGGGCAACATCCGCGACGTAGAGCTGCATCCCCGTACCGTCGGCAACGCGGAGTTCTAAGAACCGGAATACGCAGCAAGCCCTCCCGGACGGGAGGGCTTGACTTTTTTGTGTGGTATGGTACAATCGTTTTGAGGGACGCTGTACAGACGGCAGGCGGTCGGCCACACCACCCGAAAGGGGGTGAGACCATGCGGATCACACTACATATCGGACGGTTCACCGTGACGATCATTGTGAAAAGCAGAAACCGCCACTCGGCCAAGTGACGGTTTCTAAGTTCGCTTAGAAAACTTCTCATTTGAATGGGTCGACCGCTTGTCGCAGCGTCCCTTGCTATCTTCATTATAATCCGGCGGGCGAAAATGTCAAGCCGGAAATTTTTTGCCTTCGTTGCACACATATGGACACCAAACCGGCGAATCACTCTTACAAGTGATTCGAGGTGCTTTCGCCGTAAGAAAAGATCATAAAACCGGCGGAAACCTCGGAATTTTACACGAAAAACTGAATCATACACCATCGGCCGCCCCCGGCGGGGCGGCTTGAAAACAAACCTTGCCCTGATCGCAGGGCGTAAAACACAGGAGGAAGCATGACAAAAACCACCAACTACCAGCTCCCCAAGTGGGAGAAAACCGACCGCATCCAAATGAAGGACTTCAACGACATGACCGCCACGCTCGACGCCGCGCTCAAGGCCAACGCCGACGCCATCGCGGAAACGGCGGCGGCATTTCCGCTCGTCAAGATCAAGGAGGTGACGCTCGGCGCCGACACTGCACAATGGGATATTGACGTCAGCGACATCAATTTCTATCAGTACACGAGAATCTTTTTACTGCCAAAATTAACCGGCAGCAGCACGGACACCATGCTCTGTTTCGATCAAATCACCTCGGGCTACTCCGTGCAGGGCTCATCATATTGGGACAGCAAGCCGTATATCTCTATTTTCGTTGAAAACTATATGGACCCCCGCATTGAGCTTTGGCATAACAACAGTAAATTTTGCGCCCTCACCATCAGCAGCAAGGGTACCTCAATGAACATAGGCCACGGTTATATCCCGCGCTCCTCGCTTGGGCAGAGCGGGCCGACGCAGCTGACCTTCTGCAAAAGCAATGGTACCATTACCGGCGGACAGCTTCAAATTTACGGCCTTCGATAAAAGGAAAAGCCCCGCGCCTTTTGGCGCGGGGCTTTTTTACGCTTCAAGAATCAAAACGGATTCAAGAATTCAGTTTGATCAGGCAGTAGCCTTCGCCATGAAGATAGTGAAGGTGATGTCCAGATTGCCCTTGTAGGCGTGAGCCGTCAGGCCACTGGAGGTAAGGGTCGCCGTCAGGGACTGAGTATAGCTGCCGCCCCATTCATTGACCACATAACCGGCCTGCTGCAGAGCGTAACCGGCATTGTTCATCACATCTACGTCGCTAACGCTCGTCGTGTTGGAGCTGTAGGTGAGGTTGACACGCAGAGTGTTGGCGTTGACCTCCCACTCGTAGGTCTCCTCGCTGCTGCTGCCGGCGCTGCCCGCAGCATCCACGGTCTGGATCACGATGGTGGTGACTTCGCCATCCGAATTGGTCTTGTACCAAACCTTGTCGTTGTCGTCCTTCTGGATCGCGTTGACATTGGTGGCAGAGATGGTCTTACCGTCGGCGCTGATCACGAAGACCTCGCACTTATCGGCAACACTGATCGGGGTGCCGGCAAGGGTGATGGTGCCGTTGACAACAGCGTCATTCTGGTGAGAGGCATCGGCGGCCACATACTTCACCGAGGCGTCAGTGACGCCGGTCGGGGTGGTAGCGTTGGCATAATAGCCGGCAACCAGGCTGTAGACGCCCTTGCTGTCCTTGGTCAGCTGGCTGGCGATGGTAGCGGTGATCTTGTTCGCAGCGGTAGCGGCCATCTTGATCTTGGTGATCTCACCGCCAATGATGGCGTCATACTCATAGTAATCACCAAACTCCTCGGTGTGGTTGACCGCGGGATTGCCGTTCTTATCGCCCTTGATGAAGAACACGCTCTTGGAGTTGCCGCTGATCACAGCGTCACCGTCGTGGGCGACAAAGACGACCTTGGCGGACGCCGAGCCGACCGGCACGTAAACGGCGCAATTGTCATCAGCATCGGTCAGATTGATGGTGGGAACATTCGCAATACCGACGTAAGACTCGACGGTGTTCGTAGCCTCATTGTAGATCAGGAACGTGGTCTTGCCGTTGGCATAGGAAGGACCGGTCTCACCGACGTTGTACTCATCGTTGCCCATCGTAGTGTTGCCCTTGGTGACCAGAACACCGGCGGTTTCGGTGGCATTGACAGACGCAACCTGAGTCAGAATGTATTCCTTGTCGGAATTGATGCGGTAGGAAACAATGTCGTTCAGCTGAGCAGAACCCCAGGACTTGACGTCAACGACCTTGCGGGTGCCGTCAAGGAAGAGCAGCTCGGCCTTGGTGGCGCCGAGAAGGGAGCCGGTGCCGGAAGCGGAGTTGCTGCCGATCACAGCGGCATAAGCATCAGAGGCAGCCGCCGCGTCAACATAAACGGCATCGCCGTAGAAGCCGAGATAAACATCGACGGTGGTGTTCATCGCATTGGTCAAAGAGCTGCCGATCGTAGCCTTGGAAGCGGCAACCGCATTGATCTTATAGGTCGTGCCGCCGGCCACAACAGACTTGCCCTCAACATAGCCGGTAAGGGTGCCGGTGACCTTCTCGGCGAGCTTCATGCTCTTCACGCCGGTGGCGCCGGTCATCTTGGAGTAGGTGTAGAGCACATAATCGTCAACGGCATAAGCGTCGTCGGTCTCATAGGTGCTGCCAAGGCCGGTATTGCCGGTGCTGGCGAGCAGGACATAAGCGTCCTTCGTGGTAGAGGCCTTGTAGGCCGCCGCGATCTGAGCGAAATAGGTGTTGATCACAGTGATGGTGGCGGTGTTCTTAGCGGAATCATACCAAACCTGAGTCAGAGCGCCGTTGCCGCCGACCTCATCGAGGCTGCCCTTAACAATGTCCTTGGTGAAAGTGGTCTTTTCGCCATCGACATAGTAGGTAACGTTGCCCGCAGGAATGCCGCTGTTGGACAGACCGAGGTCGGCATAGATGGTGCCGCGCTTGACGGAGTCAGTATACTTGGCATCTTCATCCTCGGCATACTCACCGATCTTCTTGGTGTCGTTGGTCCAAATGTGAATGGGACGACCAAAATCATCCATCGCACCGGAGGAGAGCTTCAGCTTGGTGTAGAGCTTCTCGCCCAGCTCGATGGTGTAACCGCCGTTGTTGGTCAGGGTCGCATCGGAGATGGTCTGCTGCTTGGCAATGGTGTTGGTCACATAGGTGGGCTCGGAAGCGCCGAGGTTGATCTCAGCACCGTTGACGGAGATGCTGGAGCCCTTGGTGGTGTACTCAACGGTGGGGGCCTTGAGGGCGTTCAGAGTCATCTGAGCGGCCTTCTCACGGGTGAGGACCTGATTGACGGAGCCGTCGATCTTGTCCATCAGCTTGGCCTTGGCCATGAGCTTGCTGGTGTTGATGGCCCAGTCGGTGCCGACCATGCCGGCGGCCTTGGCATCGTAGCCGAGCTCAACGAGCAGCATCTTGCCGAACTGCAGAGCAGTCAGCTGACCGGCGGGGTCGAACTTGCTGTTGCCGACACCGTTGACGACGCCGGCCTGCGCGCAGTAGCCGACAAAGCCGGCGGACCAGCGAGTGGAGGCCACGTCGGTAAAGGTAGCGCCGCCCGCGAGGGCGTCAGCAGCCTTGGAGCCGAGCTCGAGGTACGCGATGATCTTCGCGGCCTGCTCACGGGTCAGGTTTTCCTTGGCATTGAAATTGCCCTTTTCATCGCCAACGAACACACCAACGGCGTTCATGACGTCAACAGCTTCCTTGTAGTCGATCTTGTCGGCATCTTTGAAAGCTGCGTTGCTGATGGTGACGAGGGACATGGACATGACCAGCGCCAGCACCAGAGCGAGTAACTTTTTCATATAATGTTACTCTCCTTTCTGAAATTTCCGTTTCCGGTTCTGCGGCATCGTATATTTTTCCGCGTGTCGGCTCGATTTTCTTTTGTTTATGCACGTTGGCTCGTTGAGGAGGGCGTCCGTCAAAATCCTGCCTTTGTGCAAAACGGAGAAAATGTTGCAAAAAC
>CEBY01057483.1_pt1 | contig 11305 bp, 9 predicted proteins | sample 554731 | NCBI WGS metagenome assembly CEBY01 (sample SAMEA3182050, study PRJEB8094) | gut metagenome | biome: human; feature: gut; material: Stool; isolation source: human stools | place: Canada | collected 2012-02-22
GACTGGAACACCGTCAGCGGCACATCGCCCGTTCCGGGAGGCATGTCGACGAACATATAGTCCACGTCCGTCCACATCACGTCCGTCCAGAACTGTGTGACCGCGCCCGCAATGACCGGGCCGCGCCATACGACAGGCTCCGTCTCATCCTGAAGGATGAGGTTGATGGACATTACCTGTATCCCGGAGTGCGTCGTGACGGGGATAAGGTACTCCTCAGTGCCGGTCGCGTGCTGGTGGATGCCGAAGGACTTCGGTATCGACGGGCCCGTAATGTCCGCATCGAGCACCGCGCAGTTGTAGCCGCGGCGCTGCATCTCGGAGGCCATCAGGCTCGTGACAAGGGACTTGCCGACGCCGCCCTTGCCGCTGACGACGGCAATGACTTTCTTTACGCTCGCACCCTCGTGAAGCGGTTTGAGAAAGCTCTCCGGCTCGCGGGAAGCGCAGGCTTCTCCGCAGGTGGAGCAATCGTGTGTGCATTCGCTCATATCAATAATCTGCCTTTCCAATTCAAATTATATATGTATTCTTATTATACCCGTTTCGCGCAAATAGTCAAATCAATAAAATTCACAGCTTCAATTTCTTCACCGCACGGATGAGATATATCGCCGCAAAGCCGGTGAACACGCCCGTTATAACTCCGGACGCAGCTAAGATCGGCGCGTAGGCGAAGATCCCCGGCGTCTTTACTATGAGCGCGCAGGCGCCAAGCTGCCCGGCGTTGTGCGCAATGGCCGCAAGGGCGCTGACTATCCAGAGCTGGTTTTCCTTGAACAGCCCTATCGTCACGCACATCACGATATACGCCAGTATTCCCCCTGCCGCGCTGTATATGAACGTCGAGGGACTGCCCGCGAATATCGCGCCCATTATTATCCTCGCCGCGAGTATTGCCCCGGCCTCTTTTCTGCCGAGTATCGCCATCGCCGTGAGGGTTATAATGTTTGCAAGGCCGAGCTTTATTCCCGGTATCGGCACAGGTGACGGCAGCTGGTTCTCTATCATGAATATCGTCAGCGCTATCGCCGTCAGCACAGCCATGAAGCAGAGCTTCTTCGTCTTAGCCATCGAGCTTGCCTCCCTCTATCTGTATCACGAGCCTGTGCGGCACACAGGCTATCGGCATCCCGCTCTGGCTTATCCGCCCCTGACTTACGCAGACACGATCCGGGCAATCCGCCGCCGTGACCGATATCGCCCCCGGCTCGACATGCACCGTGTTGTGCCCGTACTGCGTGCTCAGCTCGATATCGTAGCTCTCCGTGACCTTCGACAGGTCGATACGTTCATACTCTTCTCCGTCTATCGAGATCACCGCGACTGTTCCGCCGCCCGTGCTCATCGCAAGGCAGTATGAAACCAGCCCTGCTATCACCACGGCTGCCAGAATGATTATCCATTTTTTCGTTTTTCTGTCCATAAGCGTATTGTAGTTTATGCCGCGGCAGTTGTCAACCGGCAGTCGATTGTGCTATACTATGATAATATTGGAATTGGTATGTCTATTTGATTTATTTGAAAGGAGTGGTACGGTGGACGCCCTGACCGAATATACCCTTGCAGCGAGCAAGTACGTGCTTATCATCCTCTCGCTCGTCATTATCGTCCGCTGCATCCGCTCCATGCTCTCCGACCGTTACGAGCCTGAGGTCTGGGGCTATCTCTGGCACGAATCGCAGACCTATACCCTCACGCATTGGGAGAACATCATCGGCCGCACGCTCTCTTGTGACGTCCGCCTTATCTATCCGAACGTCAGCCGCACCCACGCTGTGCTCACGCGCAATGACAAGGGGCTATGGCGCATCTATGATATTTTCTCAAAGGGCGGCGTCTGGGTCAACGGCGTCAAGGCCGGCGGGCGCGGCCTGCCCGTACAGCATGGCGACCTTATCAATATCGCCGGTGAGTCCCTGCGCTTTCACGAGCTGAGCCATGACGATAAGGAAAGCTGTGAATCCGTCCGCACAGCCGCGGGTCAGGGCGTCTCCCCCGCCGTCACGCTCTTTGAGCTTACACTGTTCCAGCTTGCGCTGCTGCTTCAGCACTGCATCACCTCCTCCGGTGAGCAGCTCTTCGCAATCGCGCTCGCCTTCTTCGCGCTCATTGCCTTGGAGTGGTGCTGCTATAACGCCATGCGCGTCATGAACCGCTCCGGCTTCGAGATAGAAACTCTCGCCTTTTATCTTACCTCCCTCGGTATGTCCGTCGCAGCCTCGTCCACCCCGGACGATATGTATAAGCAGATAGTCCTCACCATTGCGGCGGTGCTGCTGTTCCTGCTCATGGGCTGGTGGCTGCGCAAGCTTGGCCGCACAGCTGCCGCGCGCATCCCGATAGCGGCGCTGGCGGTGCTGCTGATGGTCGTCAACATCGTCGCGAGTGATGCTGTCCTCGGCGCGCGCAACTGGCTTGAGTTCGGCGGATTTTCGTTCCAGCCGTCCGAGCTTGTCAAGGTCGGCTATATCTACGCCGGAGCTTCGACGCTCGACAGGCTCTACCGCCGCAATAACCTCTATACCTTCATCGGCTTCTCGACCTTCTGCGTCATCGCCCTCGCTCTCATCGGGGACTTCGGCACGGCGCTCATCTTCTTTGCGACCTTCCTCGTTATCTCCTATCTGCGTTCAGGCTCTATCGCGACGGTGCTCCTCGCCGTGACCGGCGCGGGGCTTGCGGGCTTTCTCGCCGTCAGCGTCAAGCCCTATATCGCCCAGCGCTTCGCCACATGGGGACACGCCTGGGAGGATATTTACGACAAGGGCTTCCAGCAGACACGCGCCATGTCCGCCGCCGCTTCCGGCGGCCTGTACGGCAAGGGCGCGGGAGGCGGCTGGCTCAAGGACATTTTCGCCGCGAATACCGATATGGTCTTTGCCGTTATCTGCGAGGAGCAGGGGCTTATCATCGGGCTTATAATGGTGCTCGCGGTTCTTGTTCTGGCCTTCTTCGCCGTGCGCAGCGCGCGGCGCGGACGCTCGGCGTATTATTCCATCGCCTCGTGCGCCGCGATGAGCATGCTGCTCGTGCAGCTTGCGCTCAATGTTTTCGGTTCGCTCGATCTGCTGCCGTTTACGGGAGTCACCTTCCCGTTCGTCTCCCGCGGCGGCACCTCGCTTATCTCCTGCTGGATGCTCATGGCCTTTATCAAGAGCTCTGACACCCGGCGCGACGCAAGCTTTGCCGTTCGTCCGGGGCGCGGCAAGGACGATGAAGAAGAAGACGATACCCCCGGTGCGTCCGATAACGGCTTTGCTCCGGATGACGATCCTGCAAACTGGGAGGTGTGGCAGCCGTGCGAAAAATAACCAACCGCGCTTTCTGCGTGCTGCTTATCGCGGCGGGCGTTATCTTCGGCATGATCGTGTACGTCCTAAATTACATCGATCACGGGCAGGACTGGGCGCTGTACTTCTCCCGCTCGAACTCCGGTTCCACCGGTATGCTGCTTGACCGCAGCGGTATAGTCCTCGCCTCCTTCGGCGGGGCGGACGAGTTCTTCTCCCCCGATGCTGAGACGCGGATGTCAAACTACCACGTCACCGGCGACTATTGGGGACGCACCGGCACTGGCATCCTCTCGCGCTACCGCCGCGATGTGAATGGTTTCAGTCTCCTCACCGGCACGACGCGCACAGAGAACAGCACCCTCACCCTCACGATCGACGCAAGGCTAAACAACAAAATATATGAGCTTCTCGACACAGAGCATAGCGCTGCAGTGCTCGTCTGCAACTATAAGACCGGCGAGCTTTTAGGCATGGTCTCGACTCCGACGGTCGACCCGCTGGATACAGAAAACGGCGTCCCGGACGGGGCGTATCTCAACCGCTGTCTCTCCGCCGCCTTCACCCCCGGCTCGACCTTCAAGCTCGTCACCGCTGCCGCCGCTATCGAGAATATCCCGGATATAAACGAGCGCACCTTCTACTGCGAGGGCGAATATAAAATAGCCGGCGTACCCATTACATGCAAGGCCGCGCACTATACGCAGACCTTTGAGCAGGCGCTCTCCAATTCCTGCAACATCGCCTTTGCGCAGATCGCCGTTATGCTTGGTCAGGAGACCATGATCGACTACGTCACGAAGTACGGCTTCCTCTCGTCCCATGAGCTTGACGGCATCGGCTGCGCCTCGGGCACCTATCCGCTCGACTTTGTCGGCGACCCCGAGCTTGGCTGGTCGGGTATCGGTCAGTCGACCGACACCATCTGCCCATATGCGATGCTGCGCTATGTCTGTGCCATCGCAAACGGCGGCACGCTCATCGAGCCGCACATGATCTCCGGTGATGAGCCGGTGACTACCGCGCTCGTCGAGCCCGCCACGGCAAAGCAGCTCACGCAGATGATGAATTATAACGTCGTCGACCACTATGACGGCGATGTGAACTTCCCCGGTCTGAAGCTTTGTGCCAAGACCGGCACCGCCGAGCTTGGCGACGGCGATTCACACTCGTGGTTCGTCGGCTTCCTCGCGGATGACGAGCACCCCTACGCCTTTGTAACGCTCGTCGAGCGCGGCGGCTACGGCATCACCGTCGCAGGTGCAATCACCAACGGCTTTCTCCAATGGGCCGTTGAAAATATAGAGTAATCAAATACAGATATAAGGAACGCAGAAATGATAGATATATCCGTAAGCTCGCTGGTCAAATCCTTCGAGCTTGGCAAGAACATATTGGACGGGCTGTCCTTCACCGTCAACAGCGGTGAGCGCGTCGGCATCCTCGGCCACAACGGCTGCGGCAAGACCACGCTCTTCCGCATCCTCGTCGGGGAGATAGGCTATGACGAGGGCGAGGTCGCGATAGCCCCGTCGAAGCGTCTCGGCCTTATCTCGCAGATACCAGTCTACACAGAGGGCTGGACGGTCGAGCAGGTGCTGCGCGATGCGCACCGGCATATCTACGCCGTCGCCGCGCGCATGAACGAGCTTGAAGCGCAGATGGAGCACGAACAGTCCCCGGAGCTATTGAAGCAGTACGATAAGCTTCAGGCCGACTATGCCCGCCTTGGCGGATACGAGATGGACGTCGAGCGCAGCCGCGTGGCAAACGGTCTGGATATTCCCCCGGCAATGCTCGCCCAGCCCTTTGATTCTCTCTCCGGCGGGGAGAAGACCCGCGTGAACCTTGCGCGCCTTATCCTTGAGGACACCGACATTCTCCTGCTGGACGAGCCTACGAACCACCTCGACCTGCACGCGACGGAGTGGCTGGAGGACTATCTCCTCCGCTTCAAGGGGACAGTACTCGCCATCAGCCATGACCGGTATTTTCTCGACCGCGTCGTCGAGCGCTCTATCGAGATCGTCGACGGCAAGGCGGAGTTTTACTCCGGCAACTACAGCTTTTACGTTGAGGAGCGGCAGCGCCGCTTTGAGGAGAAGCTGAAGAAATATGAGAAGGATCAGGCAAAGATAGAGCAGCTTGAACGCGCCGCGGCGCAGATGCACCTCTGGGCATTCATGGGCAATGATAAGCTGCACAAGCGCGCCTTTTCCATGGAAAAGCGCATCGAGAAGCTCAGCCATACCGAGCGCCCGACCGAGCAGAAGAAGCTCACCGTCAAGTTCAAGGAGCGCAGCTTCGAGGGCGACGAGGTGCTTGTCATGGACGGTATCTCGAAGAGCTACGGCGAAAAGAAGCTCTTCTCCGACCTTGACCTGTCCGTCACCGGCGGGGAGCGCATCGCCCTCATCGGCGATAACGGCACGGGCAAATCCACCCTTGTGAAGCTCATCATGAATCAGGAGAAGCCCGACTCAGGTTACCTCTACCTCGGCCCCGCGATACGCACGGCGTACCTGCCGCAGCTCGTCAGTTTCACGGACGAGAACCGCAGCGCGCTTGACACGATGCTTTATGACTGCCGCTGCCTGCCGCAGCAGGCGCGCGACCGTCTCGCGGCCTTCGGCTTTCGCGGCGAGGATGTGCTGACCCCGGTCGGCGCGCTCTCCGGCGGCGAGAAGAGCCGCCTGCGCCTGTGCATGCTCATGGGCGGTGATATAAACTTCCTCATCCTTGACGAGCCGACGAACCATCTCGACATCGCAAGCCGCGAATGGATGGAGGACGCGCTCTCGGACTATGAGCAGACGCTGCTCTTCGTCTCGCACGACCGTTATTTTATAGAGAAGTTCGCAACGCGCGTCTGGGCTCTTGCCGATGGGAAGATAACCGACTTCCGCGGCGGCTACCGGGACTACTGCGACTGGCGCGAGCGTCAGGCCGTGTTCGCGCAGAACGACCGGCAGCGCGAGCGTGAGCAGGAAAAGGCCCTTGAGAAAGAAAAGAAGACCCGCCCGCCGCGCCCGAAGAACAACGAAAAATCCATCGCAAAGCTTGAAAAGGAAATTGCAAAGCTCGAAGCGCAATCGGCAGAGCTTGACCGTCAGGCCGAGGAATTTTCCTCCGACTACCAGAAGCTTATGGACATCCAGCAGCAGAAGGACTCGCTCGATGAAGAGCTCCTCACGCTGTACGAACGCTGGGAGGAGCTGAACGCATGAGCTTTCTCAAACAGGTGCCGCACTGGCTGCTTGCCGATATCATCCTGCTCATCCTTGCGCTGTTTTTCAAGTTCGCCATGCGTGGCTACGGATACATTGCCTTCGCGCTTATCTACGCGGCGGTGCTTGTCACGCTCTGCCGCTTCGCGCCCGACGCGCTGTGGAAAACCGCGATCATTGTCACGACCGTGGGGCTCATGTACTTCTGTGCCGTCGAAGGACTTATCATCGGCAGCGCACGCACGGACAGGAACGCCGGTGAGAAAAAATACATCGTCGTCCTCGGCGCCGCCGTGCTGGATGACAGGCCGTCCCTCGCGCTCATCCACCGCATGGAGGGTGCGATGAAATATCTGGACGCACACCCCGGCAGCACCGCTATCCTCTGCGGCGGTCAGGGCAAGGGCGAGAGCATGACCGAGGCCGACTGCATGTATGATTGGCTCACCGCACAGGGCGTCACCCCCGACCGGCTCATCAAAGAGGATCGTTCCACCACCACGATGGAGAACCTTCAGAACGCCTTTGCCATTATAGAACGCCGCGGCGACATGCCCGACGGCAGCATCGCCATCGTCTCCAGCTGCTATCATCTCTACCGCGCCAAGTGCATGGCAAAGCTCCTCGGCGCGGAATCCACCGGCGTCTCCGGCAGTCTCGGTTACCCGATATATACCCTCAACTGTTTCATCCGCGAAGCCTTCGGTGTCACGCACCTCTGGGTGTTCGGCAAATAATTATGTTAACCAAGTTATGTAAATCTTCCATTGGAGCCGTCTATGAACAAATCCGGAATTTTTGATAGAGTCAACCGCTCCCGCGTCACCGTCGCCGCAGTGTGTCTCGGCATTTTTCTTGTGATGCTCGTGTGCAATCTGTGGACGGATCTCGTCGCGGACGATTACCGCTACTTTTTCAGCTACGCCGATGAGAGCCGCATAGAGAGCGTCGCAGATATCTTCCCCTCCATGGCCGCGCACCGGCACATAATGAACGGCCGCGTCATAGCGCATTTTCTTGTGCAGTTCTTCCTGCTCCTGCCGCCCATCGTCTTTAAGCTCATTAATTCCCTTGTCTTTCTCTCCTTGATCTGGCTCATATACTCCATCGCGCGTCAGGGCGGGGCGCATAACGCGCTTGGGCTGCTGGCAATTTTCGGCTGCGTCTGGGTGCTCCAGCCGGAGTTCGGTCAGGTCTTTCTCTGGCTCACCGGCGCGATAAACTATCTCTGGTGCGCGGTGCTGTGCCTTGCGTTCATGCTGCCGTGCCTTGATAAGCTCCTGCATGACCGTGAGCCGACAAAGCCCGTGCGTGTACTGTTCATCATTTTCTCCGCCCTTGTCGGCGCGTATTCGGAGAACGCCTCCGTCGCCGTGATATTCATGGTTATGCTCGTCATAGCCGTGTGCCGCTTTTTCTTCAAGGAGCGTATAGAACCATGGATGTATCTGTCGCTGCTTGCCGCATTTGCAGGGTTCATGTACATGATGCTCGCCCCGGCGGAGAGCGTGAATAAGTCGGCTGAGTTTTCCGTTTCGGTGCTGCTGTCAAACTTTGTGGAGACAGGCGCGTTCTATCTGCGCTTCTGGCCGCTGCTGCTCGCTTGGGCGCTGCTGTTTTACCTTGCGGTGAAAAATAAGGTGGAGCTCCGGCTGCGCATTGCTTCGCTCATTTTCCTGCTCGGCTCGCTTGCCGGTCACTTCGTGCTGACCTTCGCGATGTACTGTGCAGGGCGCAGTACCTACATAGGGCTTATCCTGCTCCTGTGCGCCGTGGCTGTGCTCTCCCCGCCGCTGTTTGAGGGCCGGTACAAGTCACTCCTCGCCGCGCTGTGCGCCGTGAGCGTTGCCGCGCTTTTGTATTTCGGATATACGGGCATCAGCGATATCCGCCGCACACACATTGCCCTTTCCTACAATGAGCAGCTCATTGCCGAGTGCATCGCAAACGGAGAGAAAAACATCCAGCTCCCCCGCCCATACGCGAGTACGAAATACAGCGCCATCGAAGGGCTTGATTATCTCAGCACTGAGGACGCTTCCGACTGGGCAAACGTCTACATGGCGCTCTACTACGGCTTTGACAGCATCATCGGTTATTAGACCCACGTTTTTGGGCAAACATCAATAAATGTTGAGCTTGGATTGAAAAACAGTTTACACGGAATTGAGATAAGTTAGCCATACAAAATATTGTGGGGGAATGACTTATCGCCGGTAAAAAGGAACTGATAATGCAGTCAGCCGTGAAGCTTCTCAACCAGCGCGCGTACCGGGACGTGTCCGTGCTCGACATCGTCCGTGACTGCGATATAAACCGCAACACCTTCTATTATCATTTCAAGGATATGCCCGCCCTGCTCGATGAGATCGTCCGCAGCAAGATCGATTCTATCCTGAGCGAGTATTACAGCGACGACGCGCCTGAGCAGTGCATGCACAAGGCTCTGGATATGCTGTCCGAGAACCGCCGCGCCGTGCTGCACGTATACTCGTCCGCCCCGCGGGACGTCTTTGACCAGTGCCTGAGCCATGTCTGCGAATACTGGGCTGACCGCTTCATCGAGCGCTACGCCGCCGGGCGCGAGCTTGATCACGACACCCGCGCCTTTATGACCTTTATGTGCCGCTTCAACTGCTCAGGGCTCCTGAGCGACTGGTTCATCCGCGGGATGAAGCCGGAGGCGGAGCCTGATATGCACCGCGCCTGCACCCTCTGGGCGGAGGCCGCCGAGCTTGCAAAGCACTTTACGCGTTGACATCAAAGCCGCATAATATGCGGCGCTGCCTGTAAAAAGAAAGCTGTTCAAAATGGATAAATCCAAAAAGCGCTCCCTTGTCAGCGGGCTTGCCGCGCTGGCGCTCGTTCTCCTGCTTCTGTATATCGTGTTCCGGGACAAGCTCCCGGAGATCATCTCCGCCCTGTCGGAGGTCTCTGTCTCCGGCCTGTGCCTGCTGCTCGCAATGGGTTTGGGCTATCAGCTCATTGACGCCGCAATGTGCATGACTCTGCTGCGCAGCCGTCTGCCGGAGCTGAGCTACCGTCAGGCCTTTGAGCTGACCTTCCTCGGCGCCTTCGGTCTGACAGCAAGCGGCGGCGCAATAACGATCCCGATGCAGAGCGTCTACCTCGACCGCTGCGGGCTTGACGCCGGTCGCAGCGTCGGACTGCTCATCCTGAAATTTGTCTACCACAAGTCCGCGATTCTCATCTATGCCCTCGTCATGCTCATCCCCGGTCTCGGCTGGCTGCGGGAGGTGCTGCCGGAGTCCGTCAAATACGTGCTCCCCGGCATTGCCATCTTCCTGCTCATCATCACAGCGCTCATCCTGCTGTGTACATGGAAGCCCGTGCACGACCTCGCCGTGAAGCTCCTGGGGCTCTTCCCCGAAAAGGGCAAATGGCCGGAGCGCCGCGAAAAGTGGCTGCGCCAGATCGACCTGATGTACGCGGAGGCCGCGCACCTCAAAGGCATGAAGGCCGTCTCGGCAAAGGTCATGCTGCTGAACTTCCTAAAGCTCACACTGCTGTACATGCTCCCCTCGGCGGCGCTGCACTGCATGGGGCTTGAGACTCCCGACCTTCTCCACTCGCTCATCCTCTCGTCGATGATGCTGCTCATCACCGGTGTGCTCCCGAACGTCAACGGCCTTGGGCCGCTCGAATTTGCGTTCGTGTTCTTCTATTCCGCCGTCGTCAGCAGTATCGATGCCTCGGGCGCGATACTCCTTTACAGGATCGCGACCTACTTCTTCCCGTTCCTTATCAGTCTCCCCGTGTTCTTTATCGTCGAGCGCAGATTGAGCCGCAGCAGGCTCTGATCTGCGCTCAGACTTTTTGCCGCAATCTGTCTGGTTTTTGACACTCTGCTATACATACCGTTGAAAATTGTATACTAAATAGACTTCACACAAAGGCTTTAAGCAATTGATTATTTTGAAAAAGCGTGATATAATTGAGACAAGTGTGAAGCTGCGGTATGTCGGTTCAGCCGCGGTAAACGGGTTTGTGAAAAACGGTGGATGGACATGCCTTACGGCTCCCCATCTCCGTAAAATAAATAAGATAAGAAAAGGAAAGGATGTATTTCATGAACGAAAAATACAGCGCTCTCTTTACCCCTTGGAAGATCGGTAACGTAGAGATCAAGAACCGCATCGTTCAGTGCTCCATGGGCGGCACCTCCCTGTTTGGCTGGCTGGAGCCCAACCACTTCGATAAGGAAGCCGCTTACTTCCTGCTCAACAGAGCGCAGGACGGCGTCGGCCTTGTCCTCCCCGGCATGCAGTGCGTGCGCGATACCCTCGGTATCCCCGGCCGCAAGTGGCTGTGGCAGAACGACAAGATGTTCAAGCAGCTCAAGCCCTACATGGAAGAGTACCACAAAACCGGCAGCAAGCTGTTCATTCAGCTGGCAGCAGGCTTCGGTCGTTCCATGGCTATCAACGGCTGGATGACCGTTCTCGCAAAGAACGACTTCCTTAACAAGCTCGCTTCCCCCATCGTTGACGTTCAGTACTCCTGCGCTTCCGCTTCCGCTACCCCGAACCGCTGGGCTGAGGATGTCAAGTCCCGTCCCATGACCGTCGAAGAGATCCACGAGATGGTCGAAGCCTTCGGTAAGACCGCGAAGAAGCTGAGAGACGCCGGTGTCGACGGTGTTGAGATCCACGCCGTTCATGAAGGCTACCTCCTTGACCAGTTCACCATGTCCAATTGGAACTACCGTACCGACGAGTACGGCGGATCTTTCGAGAACCGCTTCCGCTTCCCGGTCGAGATCGT
>CEBY01005359.1_pt1 | contig 11193 bp, 13 predicted proteins | sample 554731 | NCBI WGS metagenome assembly CEBY01 (sample SAMEA3182050, study PRJEB8094) | gut metagenome | biome: human; feature: gut; material: Stool; isolation source: human stools | place: Canada | collected 2012-02-22
TGCCCAGGGCCGTGGCGGACGAGATCGAGCGCAGCGGCCGCGCCGCCGATATTTTCTACGAGAATGTTGACGGGATGAAGAACACCGGAAACTGAGGCGCAGGCCATGAAAGCGATGGACATCATCGACCGGCTGGACGGGCTGGAGCCGAACCAGTACAGCCCTGAGCAGAAGCTGCGGTGGCTGTCGATACTGGACGGGAAGATATACGAGGAGGTACTGCGTTCAAGGGAGACGGAGCCGAAGGGCTTCACGGAGTACGTCAACGGCAACGAGGAGCTGCTGGTGCCGTTTCCCTACGGGGACGATGTGTACCTCAACTATCTTCAGGCAATGGTCGCGCTGGAGAACGCGGAGACGCAGCGCTACAACAAGCGTCTGCAGTTTTTCAACAACGCCTACGCCGAGTACCAGAACTGGTACAACAGGAACCACAGTATGTCCGACGTGACGGACGGAGGAGTGCGCAGGCACTTTGTGTTTTAGGAGGGGATGGATATGCCGCAGCTGCCGACACTGGACTATGAATACACAGACAGAGAAGTGACGGACACCTTTGCGGGCTATGACCACAAGCTCAAGATAGGCGCGGGGGAGTTCTACGACACGGAGAACCTGACGAGCGCATACTACCCGCTGCTGGCCGAGAGGAAGAAGCGCGGCCTTGTAAAGCAGCTCACGGCTCCGGGCGGGCTGCTCGGCAAGGAGAAGCTGGCTTATGTGGATAACGGGACGCTTTATTATAACGGCGAGCCGACGGCGCTGACAGGACTCACGGCGGGAGAGAAGCAGCTTGTGAGCATGGGGGCATACATCTGCGTGTTCCCGGACAAGAAATACTACAACACCGCGGACGCGGACGACCACGGGAGCATGGAGGCATACTACACCTCGACCGGCACGGTGAAGTACACGATGTGCCGGGCGGACGGCACGGAGTACGCAAAGCCGACAGTTTCGGCGGCAGCGCCTGAGCAGCCGGAGAACGCGGCACTGTGGATAGATACCTCGCAGGAGAAGCACGTGCTCAAGCAGTGGAGCAGCGCAACGCAGGAGTGGGTATCGGTGCCGACGGTATACACGAGGCTCCAGTTCATATCCGGGGGCGAGCTGCCGGGGCTCTTCAGCATATACGACGGGGTGGAGATATCCGGAGCAGGCGTCGGGGATGTGAACGGGACGAAGGTCATATACGCCCTCGGCGGGAGCGAGACGGTGCTGGACTACATAGTAGTGGTCGGACTGCTCGAAGCGGCATATGAGCAGACGACGGGCACGGTCAGCATAAAGCGCACGGTGCCGCAGATGGACTATATCTGCGAGAGCCAGAACAGGCTCTGGGGCTGCTATTACGGAAACGACGGGGAGCAGAGCCTCAACGAGATATACTGCTGCGCGCTCGGTGACTTCAAGAACTGGCGGCAGTACATGGGACTGAGCACGGACTCATGGACGGCGTCGGTCGGCTCGGACGGGCCGTGGACAGGCGCGGTGAACTATCTGGGCTACCCCACCTTCTTCAAGGAGGACAGGATACACCGCGTGTCCATATCCGCATACGGGGCGCACCAGATAAGCGAGACGGCCTGCCGCGGAGTGCAGAAGGGCAGCGGGAAGAGCCTTGTAGTCGTGAACGAGACGCTGCTGTATAAGTCCCGGTCGGATATATGCGCGTATCAGGGAGGCTTCCCAAGCGGCATATCCGACGCGCTGGGCGAGGAGCTGTACTCCGAGGCCGTGGCCGGGGCGATACGCGACAGGTACTACATATCCATGAAGGACAGCGAGGGGAAGGCGCAGCTGTTCGTATACGACATGGGAAAGCGCCTGTGGATGCGCGAGGATAACCTGAGAGTTGACAGCTTCGCACGCGTGGGCGATGAGCTGTACGCCCTGTCGGGTAAGCTCCTCTACGCGCTTTTGGGAACGGCGGGCGAACCGGAGCCGTTTGTCAGCTGGAGAGCGGAGACGGGGATACTGTACTACCAGTACCCGGACAAGAAATACATCTCGCGCTTCAACATACGCGCGCAGATGGAGGAGGGGGCGGAGATGGACGTATACATCCAGTACGACTCCTCCGGCGTATGGGAGCGCAAGGGCAGGATAAAGCTCAAGGGGACGAACACGGTGACGGTGCCCATAAGGCCGCGGCGCTGCGACCACATGAGGATCAGGCTCGAAGGCAAGGGCATGTTCCGGCTGTTCTCCGTGGCAAAGATAATATCTTTCGGGAGTGATATGTGATGGAAGTATTTGAATACCCCCCGATACTCACGGGGAGCGTTGAGGAGCAGCTGGCGCAGCTGCGGGACTATCTGGTGCGCCTGACGCAGAGACTCAACGAGAGACAGGAGGGCGGCGCGGCATGATGGAGTTTTATGTGAGCGGCCAGAGTCTCAAGATGTTCACGCCGGTGACGGCGGCGGACAGCCTGAGGTACCTGACGGCGCAGTTTCATTTCACAGGTGATGAATGGGACGGCTACACACGCTGGGCGCACTTCCGCAAGGGAGAGACGGTATACGACATAGCGCTTGATGGGGATGACCGCATCACCGAGGAGAATGCGCTGAACCTCACGGCGGGCGAATGGGAGATATACCTGACGGGCACGAAGGACACGGCGAGACTGACGACGGTCGTCGTGATACTGACGGTGAAGGAGAGCGGCCTTATAGACGCGCCGCTGCACGTGCTGCCGCAGAGCGTGGCGGAGCAGATAGACGCGAAGGCCGCGCAGGCACTTCTGACGGCGCAGGCGGTAAAGGCCGCGGCGGACGCCGGGAAGTTCAACGGACGCGACGGCAAGAGCTTCGAGATAAAGGGCTACTACGCTTCGGTCACTGCACTGGAGGCGGGAGTGCCGAAGCCTGCACCGGGCGATGCATACTGCGTGGGAAGCGCCGCGCCGTATGACGTGTATATCTACGACGGAGTAAACGGCGAGTGGGTCAACAACGGCACGATACAGGGAGCGAAAGGCGACGCCGGAGCGCCGGGCGCGACCTTTACCCCACACGTTGACGGGAACGGGAACCTGAGCTGGACAAACGACGGCGGCCTGGATAACCCGGCAACGCAGAACATACGCGGCGCGGCGGGAGCCAAGGGCGAGACGGGGCCGGCGGGCAAGAGCGCTTATGCCGCGGCGGTCGAGGCCGGTTACACGGGGACGGAGGCGACCTTCTACGCGGCACTCACGGCGATGCCCTACCACAACGCGCGTCACCTGCCGGACGGGGCCGACCCGATAACGGTAAAGGCGGGGAACATTGAAGCCTCGGCAGTCGAGACGGCGAAGATAAAGAACGGTGCAGTCACTGCTGCAAAGATAAAAGACGGCGAGATTGTTCAATCAAAATTGTCCGTAAGCGCACGGTGCGGATCGGTCATAAGCGCGTCTGCTGGGAAGGATCTTAAAAACTCAGATGCGGGCAATACGTATTTTGCGGAATTGACATCTGCCGGCTCAGTAAAAACATGGACGCTGACTGCTGAATTAAGCGCTGCGATATCAGACGGGTTTGCCGTTGCATTCACGGAACTTTGGCCATCTGACAAGACCAGAATAAGTATTAGTGGAGTGAGGCTTCTCCATCGCGGCGAGGGCACACTTTTGGGAAAGAGCCAGAGCGCAGTTCTCGGTCTGGTTGAGCGCTGCAACATGATTGCCCTGCAGAAGATGAGCACGGATGCAACTAATGGTGATGTCTGGCTTATTACCGGTGACGTGGAGGTTGTATCTTGATTCATGTTTTGTCAGGCGGAGCAAAAGCCGCCGGTGTTATCCGCGTAAGCTACCCTGCAAACAGCACCTTGGTGGTCAAGGGGACTTCGAGCGGAAAGCAGTTCGCGAAAGACACCAACACCACCTCAAGCGCCAAGGCCTACATATTCCTTGCACCGATAGGCAATGCGTCATACACTCTTACCGCGACGAACAGCGCTGGGAAGACCGTATCCAAGCAGGTCTACGTCGCCAAGGATCAAGTGCAGAGCGTAGTACTGGCGTATGCGCTGATACTGTTTGACGGCACGGATAACACCGACGTAACCGGCGGACTCAAATTGCAGGTCGGAACTTACGACAGCGCAGTGGTCAGCAGCGCGCCTATTTCCGGCGGGAAGATAACATTTAATAAAACCGGCTATGTCGGGGTATATCCGGCCAAAAAGGCCGACATTACCAACTACTCAACGCTGCGTGTCGAACTGAATTTTCCGGTAGACTCGCTCTATGTGGCTCTCGCCGGTATAATTTCAACCGACGCGACGCCGCAGGAGGCAATAAACGCCGGCGGGGGAAAGCATGTGGCGTATCAGGATCTGGTCAAGGGTGCGAACTCTCTGGCGATCCCGGTAGACAAATTCTCAGGGAGCTACCAGTTTTTGCTTGCGTATTACTCCGACAACGGCGGTCAGGTCAGCATAAGTAATATCCGGTTCACTTGAGGGGGAGCAGCATGACGATCTACATAGACGACGATTATAAGTGCTACGTCTCCGCAGTTGACGGGCGCAGGGAGATCGAGACGGAGTTCTTCAACGGCAAGTGCGCAGAGTGGATAGAAAGCTTCCGCTTTGTCCCGTCAGGCGAGACGTGGACACGCGGCGACGGAGAGCTGATACGCGGCGAGATGGCAGCGCCGTGGAAGGACTTGGGCGAAGCATACGCGGCGCAGGCGGGGTACGTGACAAGGAAGCTCGCGGCGGCGGAGGCAGACATCGCGGAGCTGGACATGGCTCTGCTGGATGCGGAATACGAAAACATAACGGGAGGAACGGACGATGAGTGATCTTATATACAGAGTGTGCAAAAGGACGATACGGCGCGGGGGATATCCCGCGGATATGCAGACAAGGCTCGACGTGTTCTACGCCGGGGGCAAGCTCAGCACCGAGGAATACGACGAGCTGTGCGGTATGCTTGAGGAAGAGTGACGATGGGCGTTATCGAAAGCGCCGTGACCTGCGCGATGGAAATCGCGGCGGACGACAGCCACGGCTACGACCAGACAAGCCGCTGGGGGCCTGACTACGATTGCAGCAGCCTTGTAATAGATTGCTTCAAACGAGCGGGACTGCCCCTCAGCTGCACATACACGGGCAATATGCGCGGGGATATGCTGCGCTGCGGCTTTAAGGACGTGACGGGCAGCGTCGATATTTCGACCGGCGCTGGGCTTGAGCGCGGGGATGTGCTGCTGAACTACGTCCATCATACCAGCCTATATATAGGCGGTGGACAGCTCGTGCAGGCGAGCATCAACGAGTACGGCGCTGTGACCGGAGGACAGACCGGCGACCAGACCGGGCGCGAGATATATACGCGCGGGTATTATAATTATCCGTGGGACTGCGTGCTCAGGTACACGGAGGAGTCCGGAACGGAGCAGGAGACGGAGCGCATCAGCGTCGAGCTGCCGGTGCTGCAAAGTGGGGACAGCGGCGAGACGGTGAGGGCGATGCAGATACTGCTGCGAGGGCGCGGCTTCGGCGTGGGCTGGTACGGCGCGGACGGTGAGTTTGGTGCGGCGACGGAGGACGGGCTGCGCGCTTTCCAGAGAGTGAAGAGAGAAGAAGAGGACGGAGTCTGCGGAGAGAGGACATGGAGCAGACTTCTGAAGGGATGAAGGAAAATGTGGGAGACGATAGCAGGCGCGGTCGTGACGGGGCTGCTGACGCTGATGGGCGTACTTATCAGCAACAGCCGCTCGCAGGCCGTGACGGAGACGAGACTTGAGGAACTGACGCGCGAGGTCAGGGAGCACAACAACTTTGCAAGGCGCGTGCCGGTGGTCGAGGAGCAGATACGCGTCATGGACAGGCGCATGACGGTGCTTGAAAAATACAAGGAACAAGGAGAATGAGCATGGAATTCATGGGAGTTGCAGGAGTTGCGGCGATAGGCGTTATCGCTTACCTCATAGGCGAGGCAGTAAAGATAAGCCCCGCGGACAACAAGTACATACCGGTGATATGCGGCACTGCCGGGGCGCTGCTCGGCGTGGCGGCGATGTACACTGTGCCGGAGTTCCCGGCGGGGGATATCATCAACGCGATAGCAGTGGGCATTGTTTCGGGACTTTCGGCCACGGGTGCCGATCAGATCGCAAAGCAGATGAAGAAATAAAAAATTTTGCCCCGCCATATGGCGGGGCAAATTGCAAGTACAGTTTCGGCGGGGTATCAGAGCAGGCCGCCGATCTTGATGAACACGGGAGCGAAAACGACCGACACGACGGTCATGAGCTTGATGAGGATATTGATCGAGGGGCCGGCGGTGTCCTTGAAAGGATCGCCGACGGTGTCGCCGACAACGGCGGCCTTGTGCGCGTCGGAGCCTTTGCCGCCGTTCGAGCCGCTCTCGATGTACTTCTTTGCGTTATCCCACGCGCCGCCGGCGTTGGACATATATATGGCGAGCAGGACGCCGGTGACGAGGGAGCCTGCGAGCAGACCGCCGAGCGCGGCGGGGCCGAGCAGGATGCCGACGAGCAGCGGGCAGACGACTGCGAGAAGGCCGGGAACGATCATCTCGCGCAGCGCGGCCTTGGTGGAGATGGCGACGCAGGTGCCGTAATCGGGCTTGCCGGTGCCGTCAAAGATGCCGGGGATCTCGCGGAACTGACGGCGGACTTCTTCGATCATCTTATAGGCGGCCTTGGAGACAGAATCCATAGTGAGGGCGGAGAAGGTGAAGGGGAGCATACCGCCGATGAGCAGACCGATGACGACATCGGGCTGGAGAAGGTCAATGGCAGAGAGCTTGACCTCGGAGGCGTAGGAGACGAAGAGAGCGAGCGCGGTGAGCGCGGCGGAGCCGATGGCGAAGCCCTTGCCCATGGCGGCGGTGGTGTTGCCGACGGCGTCGAGCTTATCGGTGATCTCACGGACGTGGGGATCGAGGCCGCTCATCTGGGCGATGCCGCCGGAGTTGTCGGCGATGGGGCCGTAGGCGTCGACGGCGACGGTGATGCCGGTGGTGGAGAGCATGCCGACGGCGGCGAGGGCAATGCCGTAGAGGTCGCCGGTGACGGAGTAGGATATATAGATGCCGACGCAGATGAGAACGATGGGTACCCAGGTGCTCATCATGCCGACGGCGATGCCGCTGATGATGGTCGTGGCGGAGCCGGTCTCGGACTGGCTGGCGATGCGCTTGACGGAGGCATAGTCCTCAGAGGTATAGACCTCGGTGACAAAGCCGATGACGAGACCGACAATGAGACCTGCGATGATAGCGGCGGCGCAGTAGAAGCTGTCGAAGAAAACATAGCTGAGGATAACGGAGCCAGTCGCAACGATGGCGGCGGAGACGTAGGAGCCCATTTTCAGAGCCTTATGGGGGTTCGAGTCATCACTGCCGCGGACGAAGAAGGTGGCGATGATCGAAGCGAAGATGCCGACGGCCGCGACGGCCAGGGGGAACATGACGCCGGCACCGGTGAAGAGGCCGACGGCGGAGACGCCGAGAGTTATTGCGGAGACGATAGCGCCGACGTAGCTCTCGAAGAGGTCAGCGCCCATGCCGGCGACGTCGCCGACGTTATCGCCGACGTTATCGGCAATGACGGCGGGATTGCGGGGGTCATCCTCTGGGATGCCGGCTTCGACCTTGCCGACAAGGTCGGCTCCGACGTCGGCTGCCTTGGTGTAGATGCCGCCGCCGACGCGGGCGAAGAGCGCGATGGAGGAAGCGCCGAGGGAGAAGCCGAAGAGAATGTCATAGCGGCCGGTGAGGATGTAGATAAGGCTGCAGCCAAGAAGGCCGAGGCCGACGACGCACATGCCCATGACCGAGCCGCCGGAGAAGGCAACGGAGAGGGCACGGTTCATGCCGTGCTCCATGGCGGCGTTCGCGGTGCGGACATTCGCCTTGGTGGCGACGCGCATACCGAAGAAGCCCGCGAGGATGGAGCAGCCGGCGCCCGCGACGAAGCACAGCGCTGTGGCAAAATTGATGAAAACGGCAATGAGGACAAACAGGACAAGAATAAAAACAGCCAGAATCTTATATTCTGACTTCAAAAAAGCGCTTGCGCCCTCGGCGATCGCACTCGATATTTCCTGCATACGGCTGCTGCCGGGTGCCATTTTTGAGACATAGTTCGCCTTATACGCCGCGAATGCGAGAGCCGCTATCGCGAGCAGAGGCACAAGGTAGATCAATACATACATGGGTGAGAGTTCTCCAATCTTTTTCACTCATTTTCGTCCGGAGGCTGCCATGAAAAATGACAGCTCCGTGTGTTTGTGTATTTTATACTATAGACGGAGAAATAGCAACACAGAAAAGGAGAAAAATAATGCAAAATGACGAAGTTCATAGGAAGCTCCAAATTGCGTGAAGAGTTGTTAAGACTTATGTACAAAATCCACAAAAAATCTGGGGCAAACAGGGAAGAGAACGTTAAAAAATAAACGTAAAATGAATAAAGCTTACGGCAAGTTCTTTTGTAAACCGGTTTACACGAATAAACTGCATTTTTTTAACAAAAATGTGACTGGGATAATGCACAAAAAACTTGCGGCAAAGGGCGGCGGAGAGCGCGGAAGCATTGAGATATCATGCCTTTGCGCTGACCAAAGCCGCTATTGACGCAGACTAAACAAAGGTTGAGTTTTCGGGGGAAAGACTGTATACTTAAATTTACCAAAGCCGTAAAAATTTTGTGCTAAGGAGGCTGGAATGAAGGACATGGAACTGAGCAGGGAAGAACTGAAATATCTCAAGCTTTTATCCAAAACCTATCCGACCATTCAGGCGGTCAGCACGGAGATCATAAACCTCCGGGCGATACTCAACCTGCCGAAGGGAACGGAGCATTTCATAAGCGATATCCACGGAGAATACGAGGGCTTCAGGCACATCCTGCACAACGCCTCCGGCTCTGTGCGCCGCAAGATAGATCAGGCTCTGGGGGACTTCGTGTCCTCAAGCGACAGGGACAATCTCGCGACGCTGATATATTATCCGGAGCTGAAATTGCAGGAGATAAAGGAGACCGGAAAGGCGACGCGCGAGTGGTACACCATTACGCTCAGGCAGCTCGTGTCCGTGTGCAAGATAACGACGTCGAAATACACCCAGTCAAAGGTCAGGAAGATGCTGCCGAAGGACTTCGAGTACGTCATAACCGAGCTTATGACCACCGGCAGCAAGGACTTCAACAAAGAGGAATATTACAGCCAGATCATAGACTCGATCATAGACATAGGCAGGGCGGATAAGTTCATCGTCGCGCTGTGCAACCTCGTGCAGAACTCGGTCATAGATAAGCTGCACATCGTCGGCGATATATTCGACCGCGGCGACAGCCCGCATCTGGTGATAGACGAGCTGGAGAAGCAGCGCTATGTCGACATCCAATGGGGCAACCACGACATCCTCTGGATGGGCGCGGCGGCGGGGAACCGCAGCTGCATCGCAAACGCCGTGCGTATCTGCCTGCGCTACAACAATTACGACTTCCTTGAGGACGGCTACGGGATAAACATCAGGCCGCTGGCGATGTTCGCCATGCGCGTCTATGAGGATGACCCCTGCGAGTGCTTCGCGCCGAAGCGCTCGAACCCGGACGCTTATGAGGATCACAGCGACGCGGTCATTGCAAAGATGCACAAGGCGATAAGCATCATACAGTTCAAGCTCGAAGGGCAGGATATCCTTGCGCATCCGGAGTATGATATGAATGACAGACTGCTGCTCGACAAGCTCGATCTAGAGCGCGGCGCGCTGAAGATCGGAGGACAGGAGTATCCGCTCAAGGACACGAACTTCCCGACGATCGACCCCACGGCGCCCTACGCGCTCAGCCCGGAGGAAGCAAAGGTCATCGAGGGGCTCGTCAGCTCCTTCGTCAACTGCGAGAAGCTCCAGCGGCACATCGAGTTCATATACAAGAAAGGCTCGATGTATAAGTATTACAACAACTGCCTGATGTTCCACGGCTGCATACCGATGGAGAAGGACGGCAGCTTCACGACGCTGAACGTCTATGGGGATGTATGCTCCGGCAAGTCGCTGTTCGACTGCTGCGAGCGCCTTGCCCGTCAGGGACGCTACGGCGAGGAGGGCTCGGAGGAGCGCCGGCGCGGCTGCGACTTCATGTGGTACCTCTGGTGCGGAGCAAAGTCGCCGCTGTTCGGCAAGGATAAGATGGCGACCTTTGAGCGCTACTTCCTCGACGATAAGCAGACGCACAAGGAAGCCTCCGACGCATACTTCAAGCTGGCCTATACCCGCGAGATGGCCGACAAGATACTTGAGGAGTTCCAGATAACGGACAGGGACGCCGTCATCGTGAACGGACATATCCCGGTCAAGATAAAGAAGGGCGAGAGCCCGATAAAGGTGGACGGAAAGCTGCTCATCATCGACGGGGGACTGTCCAAGGCGTACCAGTCTGTCACCGGCATCGCGGGCTATACGCTGGTATCAAATTCGCACCAGATGTATCTTTCCGAGCATGAGCCCTTTACATCACTGCAGGAGTCGATATATAATAACCTCGACATGCACTCGCGGATGATACCGGTCAAGACCTATCCCAACCGCGTCAAGATCGCCGATACGGACGACGGCTGCGAGATCGCAGCGCAGATAGCGGATCTCGAAAAGCTGCTGGAAGCCTACCGCACCGGCGCGATCAAGCATGGAAAAGCCTGAATAACGGAGGAAAACCTATGCCGAAGCTCAACGTTTGCCTGATAAACGATTCGTTCCCGCCGGAGATAGACGGGGTGGCGAACGCTGTCACAAATTACGCGCAGATAATCACGCAGAAATTCGGGAACGCCGTGGTCGTAACGCCTGATAACCCGGAGGCGGATGACTCCGTCTATCCCTTCCCGGTGGTGCGCTATCCGAGCGTTGACATGACGAAGCTTGTGGGCTACAGAGCGGGGCTCCCGTTCTCGGCGGCAGTGCAGAAGGCCCTTGAGGCCGGAAACTTTGACATTATCCACAGCCACTGCCCGATAACCTCGACGATGCTCGCGCGCTCGCTGCGGGACAGGATAAATGTCCCGGTGGTGATGACCTATCACACAAAGTTCGATATAGACATCGCAAACGCCATACGCGGCAAGCTCCTGCAGGAGGAGGCCAAGGCGCTGCTCGCGGCGAACATCTCCGCTTGCGACGAGGTGTGGACGGTGAGCCGCGGCGCGGGCGAGAACCTGCGC
>CEBY01040308.1_pt1 | contig 11150 bp, 9 predicted proteins | sample 554731 | NCBI WGS metagenome assembly CEBY01 (sample SAMEA3182050, study PRJEB8094) | gut metagenome | biome: human; feature: gut; material: Stool; isolation source: human stools | place: Canada | collected 2012-02-22
TTTTCGGGATGCAGGGTAGACTCGGAGAAGTGTCCGAAACGAATCACCTCTGCGATGAGCAGGGCGTCCCGCGGATCTGTTTTGGCCTGACGGATATAGAAACTGCGGATGGAGTTGGTCTGCACCGGGTTGATGACCTGAACACGGAAGCCCTCCTTCTGAAGTCTGGTAAAAAGAGCGAGCCAGTAGTGTCCGGTGGCCTCCATTGCAAAGGAAACCTCGTCAAGCGGCAGCTTGGCCTTGGCGAGCATGGCCAGCAGCCGATTGTACCCGGAGCAGTTGTTGGTGAAGGAAAACGGCTTGATGATGACGGTGCCCTCGCCGTCAATCACCGCTGCCTCGTGCTTCCTTTTGGCGATGTCGATCCCAACGATGTACATAGTGCAGGCTCCTCTCATGTTCAAATTACGGACATTCCTCGTGCTGCTGAAGGTCACAACCTGTTGCGAGATTAGAAGAAAGCGATCCATCGCCCCGACATCCGGCTCATAAGTGACATCCCACAGGGCAGAGGTTCCAGTCTGTGCGCAGTAGACTTGGCTACAAAGATAGAAGCAGGAAATTCTTTGCCCGCATGAGGATATTATATCATCGCTCTTGAGAGCGTTGATACCGGTTTTGAAGGCGTTTTGTGGGGTGATATCCCCGTTCGAAAATATAACAAGATAAAGGGCCGCAGTCGCAAGCGCCCGAGGCCCGCCCACAAAGCCCCGCAGTGCGGGGCTTTTTCGCGCTTTCCAAAGCGCAGTCTATTTCAGCACATTTCAGAAAAACCGCAGTCTGGTTTCCAAAAAGGCACGGTGTTTCCGGCACTCGCGCCCCTTTTGACCGACGGCAAGGAAAGGAGAACACCGATGGAAGAAAAAGTGAAAAAGAAAACGACATTCTGGCTCCCGCCCGACATGATCGACCGCATGGACAGCTGGCTGAAAGCTGATAACTGCCGCAGCCGCAATGAATTCGTAGAAAAGGCCCTGCGGTTCTACATGGGCTATCTCGGCACGGAGGACAACACCGCCTACATCTCCCAAGCCATCCTCACCGCCATTCAGGGTACGCTGGACGACAACAACAACCGTCTGCGGACGATCCTCTTCAAGTGCGCGGTGGAGCTGAATATGCTCTGCCACACCATCGCCGCGCACTTCCGTACCGATCCCATCCACACGCGGGAGCTGCGGGCCTACGCGGTGGATGAGGTGAAGCGCACCAATGGTCAGGTGAGTTTTGAAAACGCGGTGCGGAGCCAGCGGCGCATAGAGCCGGATGACGCATGGCCCGGATCGTACTGATCTCGCCCTACCTCAAGGGCAGGCAGAACGCCGCGAAGCTGGCCCAGCGCACCCGCTACGTCGCCACCCGTCCCGGCGTGGAGCTGCTGGTGGATGAGCGCAGTACACTCCCCGCCACAAAAAAGCAGCGAGATTTTATCACGCGGCTGCTGAAGTCCTTCCCCTCCTGCTGGGAACTCATTGAGTACGAGGAATATCTGGATCACCCCACCCAGGGCAGCGCCTCCGCGTTCATCCAGCAGGTGCAGGAAGACTACATGGAGGCGCTGGAGCAAAAGGAAAATTTTATCGACTACATCTCCCATCGCCCCGGCGTCCAGAAGGACGGTGACCACGGGCTGTGGGATGCCAACGGTAAGGTAAAAAATCTCACACAGGCGGTACGGGAGGTGGCGGAGCACACCGGAAATGTGTGGACGCCGGTGATTGCGTTGCGCCGTGAGGACGCGGAGCGGCTTGGCTACGACAGCGCGGAAAACTGGCAGGCTCTGGTGAACGCCTCCATCTGCGACATCGCAAAAGCGTATAAGATCCGACCGGAAAACCTGCGTTGGTATGCTGCGTTCCACCAGAAGCCAAATCAGGTGCATATCCACATGATCATCTTCTCCGCAGATCCAAAGGAGGGCTACCTCACCAAAGAGGGTATCCGGGAAATGAAATCCGTCTTCGCCAGACGGATCTACCACGCGGATCGGATGCACATCTACCAGCAAAAGGACATCGCGCGGCAGGAGTTGCAGGCGCAGACCCGCAAGGCAATGGTGGAGTGCATCGCACAGCTGGAGCATGGCACGTCGGATAACCCGCGTCTGGAGCAGCTCACCGAGGAGTTAGCAGAGCGTCTGCTGACGATCAAGGGCCGAAAGGTCTACGGCTACCTGCCGCCAAGGGTCAAGGCCATCGTGGACGCCATCGTGGAGGAGCTGGCGAAGGACGAGCGGGTGTCCGCCGCCTACGAAACGTGGCAGACGCTCTACGAGCAGGTGTGCCTGGATTACGATCAGCGGCCGCGCAAGCGTCTGCCGCTCTCCCGGCAAAAGGAGTTCCGGAGCGTCCGCAATATGGTCATTCAGGAAACACTGCAATGGATAGCGGAGCGGCAGCGGTACGCGGATGTGCGGAGAACACCTTCCGCGCAGGAAGGACCTATCATCAAAAAGGATGCCGCAGAAGCCGCGCCAAAGAACTCTGAGGTCACGGCATCTCTCGCGCCGGCGCAGCCCAAATCAGACCGTGCGGCGAGCGCCGCACCAGAAGATTCCGGCTCCGCTGATGCTGCTGCCTCCAAAGACGCCGCGCCGCCTGTGAGCGAAATGACTCCGACGCACGCACAGCCATCCGGTCAAGCAGGGCAAACCGCACCGGCAGGAGCAGAGTACCATGCCCCCACGGTGGGCGAAACCGTCGTGCGGATGCTGCATCACATGAGCAGAATTTTTGAAGACAACAGCAAGATCGACCAGATCCACCGCGGCCTGCAGATCGACCGCAAGCGCCGACAGGAATTGCAGCGCAAGCGTCTGGCGATGGGACACAAGCCGGACGACCATGAGGAACAGACATTCAGATAGCGCAAAGCAGAATTATGAAAGGAAACATCATGAGCAAATTTATTTATTTCACGCCGGAGGAAAAAGCACGTGCGCAAAACACGGATCTCGTGTCGCTGCTGCGCGCCCAGGGCGAGCGACCTGTGCGCTCCGGCCGGGAGTTCCGTACGCCCAACGATCCCAGCATCACCGTGCGGGGCAACAAATGGTTTGATCACTCCGCGCGCGTCGGTGGCTACGCCGTCAGCTTCGTCCAGCGCTATTACCGCCTCCCTTATCAGGAGGCGGTTTTGCTTTTGCTGGGCAGGAAAAATAACAAATCGTATGAGCAGGCAAAGCCCGCAAAGGAGACTCCGAAGCCCTTCGCTCTGCCGGAACCTTACGGAACCATGCGGCGTATGTATGCCTACCTCATGCGTCAGCGCCACATTGACCGCGAGGTTATTTCCGCCTTCGTACATGAAAAGCTGCTCTACGAGGACAAGCATCACAACTGTGTTTTCGTGGGGCTGGATGACAGCGGTGAGGCAAAGCACGCGCACATCCGCAGTACCAACAGCGAGGGACGGGTGTTCCGCATGAACATCGAGGGCAGCGCAAGTGAGCACTGCTTCCACAAAAACGGGACCGACAAGTCCCTCTATGTGTTCGAGGCTCCTATCGACCTTCTGTCCCACATTACCCTCTATCCATACGGCTGGCAGGAACACAGCTATGTTGCCTGCTGCGGAACTTCCATCCAGCCGGTGCTGGAACGGCTGCGGCAGAATCCGAAGCTGGACATGGTGTATCTGTGCCTCGACAACGATGACGCGGGCAATGACGCCTGCGACCGTATGACGGATACGCTGGAGGACATGGGCTTGGATGTGGAGCGGCTCTGCCCGGTGCGCAAGGATTGGAATGACAATCTCTGCGCAAAATTCGAGAGGAAGGAGAAAGACGCATGAACGAAAATGGATGGCCCCTGATTCTGCTTGGCGGCGGACTGCTGGCATTTTTGCTTGTGATGTCTTTCCTCTCTAAGAATTATTCTCTCAACAACTTCAAGAGCAAGACTGTCGGCGACGGTCAGCACGGAACGGCGCGTTGGGCAACGCCCAAGGAGATCCACACGACCTATCATGTGATTCCGTTTCGCCCTCGCCGCTGGCGCAAGGGAGAGGATCTGCCTATGGTGCAAGGCATCATCCTCGGCAGCATGGGCGGCAGAAAGCACAGAGTTAAAAAAGGCATGATTTCACAAGCCACGCACAAGCTGCTGGAGAGGCTCCGCCGTCCTACAGCAGGGAAAAAGGAACAACGAAAGCCGAAGAAAAAGAAAACAGCAATTTCCAAAATCAAAAATGCGATTGAAAATCAGCAGGATGTCCGCGCACTGGTGGACAGCGATGATATCCATTGCCTTATGATCGGTGCTTCCGGCGTGGGCAAAACCGCGTATTTTTTATACGCAAATTTGGAGTACGCCAGCGCCAGCGGTATGAGCTATCTGGCGCTGGACACCAAGGGAGACTTGGCGCGCAACTATGGAGCCATTGCCTCCCGGTATTACGGCTACAAGGTATCCGTCATTGACCTGCGCAACCCAACCCGCTCAGACGGCTTCAATTTCCTGACGCTGATGAATCACTACATGGATATTGCGCGCAAGCATCCGGAGAACCTCGCTGCCCGAGCGCGCGCAGAGAAATACGCCAAGATCCTCGCCAAGACCATTATCAACCCGGACGGCGACGCTGCACAATACGGTGAGAATGCTTTCTTCTACGACAGCGCTGAGGGACTTCTGACTGCCATTGTGCTCCTGCTGGCGGAGTTCGCCCCACCCAAGGATGGGGAGCCGGAGAAGCGGCACATCGTATCCGCCTTCAAACTGGTGCAGGATCTGCTGGCGGTGCCGAAGTCAAGAGGCAAGAACGGTTTTCAGCTGCTCATGGATGAACTGCCGCCGGAGCATAAGGCCCGGTGGCTGGCAGGCGCAGCCCTCACCAGTGCGGATCAATCTATGGCTTCGGTCATGTCCACCGTCATGTCCCGACTCAACGCCTTTCTGGATACAGAACTGGAGCAGGTCATCTGCTACGACAGCCCCATCAACGCCGAAATGTTTGCCTCGGAGAAGTGCGCCATCTTTCTGATTTTACCGGAAGAAGATCCGGCAAAGAATTTCATCGCGGCGCTCATGATCCAAAATCTGTCCCGCGAATTGTTCTCCGTGGCGGATGAAACCGGCGGCAGGCTCAAAAACCGTGTAGTGCTGTTTTGCGATGAACTTGGTACCATGCCGCCCTTTGACATTCTGCCCCTATTCAGCGCGGGACGCTCCCGCAGGCTGACGCTGGTACCCATTATCCAAAGCCTCGCGCAACTGGAAAAGAACTACGGAAAAGAGGGTGCTGAAATCATATGTGACAACTGCCAGGACACCATCTTCGGCGGCTTTTCGCCCCAGAGCAAAACAGCCGACGCACTCTCCGCCGCCCTCGGCAGCAGGACCGTGCTGTCCGGCTCTGTCAGTCAGGGAAAGGAGAGCAGCCAGTCCTTGCAGATGATGGAGCGTGCGCTCATGACGCCGGATGAATTGAAATCCATCCCCAAGGGAGAGTTTGTGGTGATGAAAACGGGAACTCATCCCATGCGCACCAAACTGCGTCTCTTTCTGGATTGGGGCATCACCTTTGACCCGGACGGCTACCGGATGCCGGAGCGGGCGGCTCGAAAGATAGCTTATGTTGACCAGAGAGAACTCGTCCGCAGCATCCAGCTGCACTACACAAAGAGCCCCTATAACATGGAGGGAGGCAGATGAGTCAATTCAACTTCATTTACGCTGAGGAGCATCTAAGCCACCGGGAGAAGACAGTCTATATCTACCTTCGAGATCGGGCAGACGCCTCCGGCGTCTGCTGGCCGGGGATCAAGACCATCGCCCGTGAATTAGGGCTTTCGCCGCGGACGGTCCAGCGGGCTCTGGCAGATCTGGAGCGCAGGCAGCTCATTGAAAAGCAAAACCGTCGCCGCGCCAACGGCAGCCTCACGAGCAATCTATACCGGCTGACAAAACGCAAAACATCACAGCCTCCCGCCAAGGGGGGACTGTGACGTTTTCCCTTTCAAAATTCTGTCCATAGGGTAGCGTCATCATGGCACATCCAGAAGAGCCTACTCTACCGGAGGATACAGGACAGAGAAAGAACAAGAATATGGAGGTACTTATGAAGTCTGTCGTTAGAAGAACATCGCTGGTTGTCTGCACCCTTGTGCTGGCATTGATCCTGCCCACCGCTGCTTCCGCTGCCTGCACAGGCTTTGATGACGTGCCGGAGACTGCGGACTGCTATGAGAGCGTGATGTATCTTGCGGAGCATGAGATCACGCAAGGCACAGGGAACGGATGCTTCTCCCCGGATGCGCCGGTGACGATGCGGCAGTGGGCGGTGATGCTCTGCCGGGCCTATGAGGTGAAGGTCGAGGGCAGTTCATGGGGTGATCTGAGCCAAAGCGCTGTGGAGCAATCCTACCGGAGGGGCTGGCTGAACGAAACCGCACTCTCCGCGCCCAATATCCAGCTATGCCGGGGAGCGCTGCTCAAAAGCGCCTTTGCCGCAGCTAAGATCCCCGTTTACGACAGCGTACTCTATGAGGGCGGCGTGTCGCTGCACGATTATGAAAATTGCATCCGCATCGGGAAGGAGCTTCAGCTCTGCGGCGAGGCGAACGCTGCAAACGAGATCGTCACCCACAGGGACGCTGCCATGCTCCTTCACGCAATCCTGACCAGAGCCTTCGCCGTGACAGCCCCGGCAGCTCCGGTGACGTTAGTGAACGCGGCAGACGTCAACATCAATGACTACCTGCTGGCGCTGTGGCAGGTGCCGGAGCCGGTGCTTGCCGCCTTCAATGTCGCTGGCTGGACATATTGCATCGACTTCGACTACATGGGCGGCCTCAGCAAGAAACTGAACATGAGCTGCATTGGAGCCACCAACTACAGCCAGAAAACCATCTACCTCTCGGATGCCAGCGCGACGCTCCATGAGTTCGGACACTTTCTGGATTGGCGGTTGGGCTTCCCCGTGGAGCATGAGCATCTGTATCTGGCAGAGGCGCAGAACTCCGGGCTGCGGGATTACGCCAAAACCAACGCCATAGAATACTTCGCGGACTGCTTTGACTACTGGATCACATACAGCGCTGACAAAAAGCGCATGGATGATTTCCGGGATGCAGCACCGCAGACTTACGCCTACATGAAGAAACTGGCAACAAACAACTGGGGAGCCTGATACATACGGTTCGCCACGGGGCGTCACAGAAATGGCAGAGTCCCGCAGTTGACAGATTCTCCCTTTTCCCGCTATAATACGGGCATACTGCAACAAAAAGGAGAATGATTTCCATGAATAAAACCGAACTGATTGCCGCCATGGCGGAAAACAGCGGCCTGACGAAGAAGGACTGCGAAGCGGCCCTCGCCGCCTTTACCGGCGCAGTGGAAACCGCCATGAAGAGCGGAGACAAGGTGCAGATGGTGGGCTTTGGCAGCTTCGAGGTAAAGGAGCGCCCTGCCCGTGTGGGCCGCAACCCCCGCACCGGCGAACCCATGACCTACCCCGCCTGCAAGGTGCCGACCTTCAAGCCTGGCAAGGCACTCAAGGATGCCATTCGGTAAAGCCACATAACAGCAAGTTCCCCCGTGTCCTTCCAACCATATAAGAGGGCGCGGGGGTTTTCTTTGGGAAAAGCCGTTGGTAAGCGCAGACCTCGTGTTTCCTGATGGACAGAAACCGCACAGTATGGTATTCTTTCGATAAGGACTGACGTTTTCCAATACATTTCTGGGCATACCGGGCAACCGCTGGTGAAAAGTGGTTGCATTGTAAGGGAAATCCATGCAGGCAAAAAGAGCATGATCAGTGCTCCGGCTACCGCCGTATCAAACGCAGATACCGGCTCCTATACGAAAGGATGTCATATGGCAAAGAAAAAGAACGGCCGCAATCCACGCAATACGATGGAAAGTACAGACAGGAAGCTGATTGGTGATGCTTTTGATGACGCCATTCGCTTTGCGCGGAAAAACAGTTCCCATCCCAATGTGCCTAAGATCTATGATCTTGTCGGCCCTATCCTGAAGCGCCGCAAGGCCGCTGTTTACAACCTGCTGCCGGAAATCAGAAACCGATTCGGGCACCTCTATGGCAATTCGGATACCGGCCTTTTAACAGCATGGATCAATGAATGCAGTGCTCTGAACCATTCTGTTGACGGGGTGGATCACCTGTATTACATCACGCTGGCCGCTGCGATCTTTATGCTGGATGAGTTGAAACATGACGGAAGGCTCCCCGCGGCGTACTGCTGCTTTAATTCTTCTCAGGAAGCGCTGATGTCTGTTCGACTGCCGGATATTTATGACCCATGTCACGAAGAGATCGTGCTGCGGGGCATGATGGAGCTGATCCGGGAACGTGACCCGCGGGACAATCCATTTCAAGCCTATATCAATGACGTGTCTGCCCAGCGCACGGAACCGGTGATCCACCAGAAGCCGGAGCAGGATTCCGAAAGTCTGTCCCCGCGGGAGCGTTTTAACGCTGTCATGGCCTTGGTCCCTTCCGTTGTAAAGGAACGGGCTATGAAGCGGTTCATAGAGAAGTATTGGGAGTTTCTGGGCATCTTCTTCGCCTGTGACGCTCCGCTGTGTAAGAAGCAGACCGAATTACTGCGACAATCGGATTCCATCATGAGCGAGTGCCGCAAACTGCATAAGAGACTCGTGGAAAAACGGGAGGAAAAGAAGTCGCCAAACATACCGCGCTATGTATTGGCTCCGAAAGCCACGCTTCCTTTCCAAGAGCTGCAGGATATAAGCGGAAACTGCGGAATGAGCAGAGCGGAAACCTTCGCCATAGACGAAATGGACCGGCTGCAGGCGATGGCTGCGCAGGGCCTCGCTATGGAGGATGCGGCCGACGATGCAGGGCGCAGACGGTTCTCACTCGCCCTGTTCGCACATTCCGCACAGATGGTTAAGCAAGAAGACCTTATAGGAAACCTGGACGCCGACATTGCGGAAGGCCTTTTGCGTTTTGAAGTCAACGACCCGTATGAAACCTGCTTCGGATATCTGTGCCTCATAGAAGTCGGAAGCGATATTCCATGGACCTATAATGCCGCTGTTGCCGTTCTGATGGCCGCGGCACGCAAGCTGCCATGGAACGCACGCGCACTCGATGAACTGGACGACCTCACGGATGGGTTTGATGAAGAAAGCGATTCGGAATACCTGCATGAGAACGCGGATGGGGATTTTGCAAGGGATAAAGACATCGCGCCCATCGACTGGAACGATCGAAAGGCGGACCTATATCGACTCAGCTATTTGAATACGCCCCTCTACACGCCCTTGGAATCGCCTGTGCCTGACTGGAAACTGAATATTCCGCAGATCCTGTATGGCCTTACGGGAATCGTAATGCCGCGAACGGTTTCTGACAGCGACGGAATGGCAGAGGTTTTCGAGGCATCAGGCGTGGAGAAAGGCACTGCGAAGGGTCTGGAGCTATATCTTCAAATCGCTTTGGACATACAGATGCAAAGCAGGGACTGGCGGCATGACTTCCGACATCCCTCTGCCGCACTTCCGAAAGGACTCAGCGACTCTGATGCCGAAAATGCAGTCAACATTGATAAGGAAGACGACATTGATGAGCTGAAAGCTAAAATCAGACGGCTAAGGGAATCCAACGAGAAATACAGGGAAGATCTCTATCAGATCCGGCGCGAAATGGAAACGGTTAAGGAGCGCACCGAAAACGTGGAGAAGCGGGCGGCTGCCGAGAGGACGGAACTCGCTGAACTCCGGGAGCTGGTTTTTACGCAGGCCAATGCCGTTGAAATGGGAGGACTGGAACCGGATAAAGCTGCAGAACTGAGATTTCCTTATTCCACGCGAAAAAGAGTCGTTGCCTTCGGCGGCCATGACTCCTGGCGCAAGGCGATTCGCCCGCTTCTTCCCAACGTCACCTTTATCAACCGTGAGCAGAGACCCAACGCGGATATGATCAAGGCGGCGGATGTGGTCTGGATTCAACCCAACGCGCTCTCTCATCGCAGCTTTTACAAAATCATCAATGTGGTTCGAACCAATCAGGTGCAGATCCGGTACTTTGGCTATGCCAGCGCAATGAAATGCGCGGTGCAGGTGCTGGAGGATGATGTTCCCACCGGAAAGAGCTGAGCCAGCGCGGTGAGGATGCTGTGCTCAGCAACACCCCACCTGCTGAATCACGCTTTTTATGAGAACGCTGTATGGCTGAAGGTTTCCTATATCAGATTTCATGGGATTACAAGTGAAAAGTGACACAAAAGCCTTGAAAAAACGGAATTGACAACAAATGACAACTACACTACAATAAAAGTGAGATCAGGCTTCGGCATCCGACTACAAATAGCGCATACGAAATGCAGGTCTTGTGAAATGTTTCCCAGCTTTTGAAAATAACATTTTTATAAAAGTGAGGATCAGGATATGAATCAGGCGGTGGCAAAGCTCATTAACGAGCAGATCAACAAGGAATTCTATTCGGCGTACCTTTATCTGGACTTCGCCAACTACTATGCGCAGGTGGGTCTGGACGGATTTGAAAACTGGTATAAGGTGCAGGCGCAGGAGGAGCGCGACCACGCGCTGCTGTTCTATCAGTATATGCAAAACAACAACGAGGCGATCACCTTCGAGGCGGTGGCCAAGCCGGAGTGGGAGCGCGGGGATCACATGACTCCGCTGAAAAAGGCGCTGGAGCATGAGAAGTACGTCACGGCCAGCATCGACGCGATCTACGCCGCCGCCTACGAGGTTCGGGACTTCCGCACCATGCAGACACTGGACTGGTTCATCAAGGAGCAGGGCGAGGAGGAGAAGAACGCCTCCGACCTCATCACCAAAATGGAGCTTTTCGGCGGGGACAGTAAGGGGCTCTATATGCTCAACAGCGAGCTGAAAGCGAGAACCTATGCCGCGCCCACGCTGGTGCTGGACTAAAGCCAACGGACAAAGAAAGGAGATCACCATGAAACAGAGATTTTTTATTTGTAAGCATTGCGGAAACATCATCGCCATGGTGAAGGACACGGGTGTGCCCGTGGTCTGCTGCGGCGAGAAGATGCACGAGCTAATCCCCGGCACCACCGACGCTTCGGTGGAAAAGCATGTCCCCGTCTATACCGTCGAGGGGAGCACCGTTCATGTCAAGGTGGGCGAGGCGGAGCATCCCATGCTGCCGGAGCACTACATCGA
>CEBY01046785.1_pt1 | contig 11104 bp, 8 predicted proteins | sample 554731 | NCBI WGS metagenome assembly CEBY01 (sample SAMEA3182050, study PRJEB8094) | gut metagenome | biome: human; feature: gut; material: Stool; isolation source: human stools | place: Canada | collected 2012-02-22
TCATTGCAAACGACTTTTCTACGTTTCCGGTTACAATTGTTCGCCGGGCTACGCATTTGGCTTCGGGCGGCATGATCGTTCCTTTATTGTCTACATAGTAGCTTTCACCGTTATTACTCATGATACGGAGGATCGGGATACGCTGTCTGACCTCCACGCAAAGCTTGCCACTGGGAGTCTTATAGCACTCTGTCTCATCGATAAGCGGATGCTTGTCCAACTCGTTTTCCAGGGTTTTCGTATGTATGCGCTCCATCTTTTTTCCTACCGGATAGATGCCTTTCTTTTGCAATATACCGGTTACTTCATCTTTGGTGACAAAGCCTGCATACACCGTGTCTTTGATAATCAGCTCTACGTCACGGCACACCTGATCGGCGGGTTTGCGATTGAATACTGTCACCGCTACACCCAGGTAGACAGTGATGAGCAACAGAACGATAGATAAAAGAATCCGTTTCAGCATAATGTGATATTTACGATAGGTTGACAAATTACAATCGGAATTTGTTCAATCCATGGTGTTTAATTTTTCCGTAATGGCAGGGACATAGTTTTCTATATCTCCGGCTCCGAGAGTGATAAGAACTTCTATTTTCTTATTTTTCAATACATCGAGTATCTCCTCCTTTTTACACATGCTTTTCTCAATACCGGGACGGAGGTTGTCATAAATCAGTTGGCTGGTCACACCGGGTATCGGTTGCTCACGTGCCGGATAGATATCTACTAAGATTACCTCGTCCAGTAAAGACAAGCTCTCTGCAAAGTCTTTGTAAAAATCGCGTGTACGGGTATAAAGATGAGGTTGGAAAATGGCCGTTATTTTCTTATCCCGGTATAATTCGCGAATGGACAGTACACTTTGTTTGATCTCCGACGGATGATGGGCATAATCACTGAGGAACACAATGCGGTCATTTTTGATTTTAAAATCAAAACGGCGGTCCACTCCCCGGAAACTTGCCATTCCCTGTTTGATCTCTTCATCCGTCACCCCGTTCAGATGCGCCAAGGCCATAGCAGCCACCCCGTTCTCAATGTTGATGCTTACAGGAACTCCCAACCGGATATCCTCGATGCGTACCTCCGGCCCGACAAAATCAATAAAGATCTCACCGTTTCCGATACGGATGTTTTCTGCGTGAAAATCACCCTCATCGCGAGAGTAAGTATACACCTTTACACCCGGTTGCACTTGAGGATGCAGGGAAATTCCTTTGCGGATAATCAGTGCCCCGCCCGGTTGGATAAGGGTGGTGTAATGCTCAAAACTTTCCAGATACGCTTCGGCTGTTCCATAAATGTCCAGATGATCGGGGTCTGTGGCTGTGATAACAGACATATAAGGAGATAGCCAATGGAAAGAACGGTCGAATTCGTCTGCTTCGATTACGGTATAAGGGCTTGTCTGCGAAAGCAGTAAGTTGGTTCCGTAATTTTTGGAGATACCTCCTAAAAAAGCCGTACAGCCGACATGCGACTGATATAGCAGATGGGCAGCCATAGACGAAGTGGTGGTTTTGCCATGCGTGCCCGCTACACAAAGTCCTTTGCTGGAGTGCGTGATTGTACCCAACACTTGTGCCCGTTTTTGAATTTCAAAACCATTGTCACGGAAGTAGGTTAGTTCTTCATGCTCTTGTGGAACGGCCGGAGTCAACACGACGAGCGTATTCTCTCTGTCTCTACACGCTTCCGGAATCAGATGAACGTCTTCCTCATAATGTATCTGCGCCCCTTCAGCTATCAGGCATTCCGTCAGTTCACTGGGTGTACGGTCATAACCGGCCACCAATTTCCCTTTAGAGAGGAAATAACGTACGAGTGCGCTCATTCCGATACCTCCGGCACCGACAAAATACACCGATTTAATATTATCTATATTGATATTCACCATCTTATTTACTGTTTACATTAAACTATTCACCATTAAACTGTTCACCATTTTTTTGTTCACATTTCTTTTATGCAGTAGCGAGATACTCGCCCATTTCTCATCTCTTTTTTTACTTCTCCCCTCTCCATTCTCCATTCTCCCTTCTCCCCTCTCCATTCTCCCTTCTCCCTTACTTTTGCTCTCTCACCGCTAATTTAATAACCTCTTTCGCTATTATAGTTGCCGAGTCCGGCAAGGCCAGCTTGGCTATCCGATCGCTTAAGTCTTTTAGCTTTGCCGTATCGGCTATCGTTTCCAAAGCTGCGGGCAAAAGTTTTGTTTCGGCTTCTGCATCTTTCACGTAGATGGCCGCCCCTTTATTTACCAGTGCAAGTGCATTTTTAGTTTGATGGTCTTCCGCAACGTTAGGCGAAGGCACCAGGATGACCGGTTTGCTCAATAGGCAGAATTCCGATATGGAACCGGCGCCTGCGCGTGAGATGACCAGATCGGCAGCCGAATAGGCGGTAGCCATGTCTTTGATAAAGTCCGCTACGTATAAGTTCGGAATGCTTCCTGCACTACCGACGGCCTCCATCACCTGCTGATGGTATATCTTACCGGTTTGCCATATAAATTGGATGTCGTTATTCTTTTTTAGAGTCGGCAGTCCGGCAATGAGCGTGTTGTTGATAGTACGTGCCCCCAAACTGCCTCCCAAGATCAATATGGTTTTCTTATTCGGGTCCAGACCGAAAGCGCGTATCGCATCTTCGCGGCTCAGGGCATGGTCAAGTAAGTTTTGACGTACCGGATTGCCGGTCATCAGAATTTTTTCTGCCGGAAAGAATTTTTCCATTCCGTCATAGGCTACACATATCTTTTGCGCTTTCTTTGCCAACAATTTATTCGTCACTCCGGCATACGAATTCTGTTCTTGTATCAATGTCGGAACTCCCATCATACCGGCCATTTTCAATGTCGGACCACTGGCATAGCCGCCAACTCCCACTGCTGCCTGCGGACGGAACTTTTTGATGATACTCTTTGCTTTCCATTGGCTGCGAGCCAGCTTTACGAGTACTGCAAAGTTTTTCCATAAATGCTTGCGGTCGAATCCGGCTACCGGCAATCCGATAATCTCATAACCGGCATCGGGAACACGTTGCATTTCCATCCGTCCTTCGGCACCTACAAACAATATTTTTGCATCCGGACATTGTTCTTTTATGGCATTGGCGATGGATACGGCCGGAAAGATATGTCCTCCCGTACCTCCGCCACTGATAATGATTCTAAGTTCTTTCTCCATTGTAACTCGTAATTTTCCTATTTCTTTTCTTCTTCGAATTCTGCGTCACTGTTCAGTACTTGTGCAGTCGGTTCGGCGGCTGTCTGCGCTTCTGTTGTGCCGGTTGCTTCTGTCTGCATTTGTAGCTGGGCATTGCGTTCTTTCTGTTCTTCAAGGTAGGCAGTGTAGCGGCTCACGCTCAGTATCATGCCGATATATGCACAGTTTATCAGTGTCGAAGTACCTCCTTTACTGATCAGTGGCAAAGGCTGTCCGGTTACCGGGAACAGACCGACGGCCACCATCATATTCAAGATGGCTTGCGATACCAGCATTAAGGCAATCCCCATTACGAGGAAAGCGGGAAAGGTTCGTTCGCATTTTTGCGCGATACGCCCCGCACGTACCAATAACCATATATAGAGACATACCACAAATATGCCTCCTACCAGTCCGAGTTCTTCTATGATGATGGCGAAGATGAAGTCGGAGAACGCCTGACTCAGGAAATCACGTTGAATGGAATTTCCCGGTGCTTTCCCTACGACATTGCTCGTGGCGATCGCAATGCGGGCGTGAGCAATCTGGGCATCTTTGTCTATGTCGAATTTAGCAGCCGGCACTTCTTCTTTTTCGGTGAAGTTGACGATACGGCTCTTCCAGGTATCAAAACGGTGGAGGAAGGGAATGTCCGAATCTTTCGGGATAGCCAACAGGAATACGACACCTACCACACCCACCAATCCGAGTGAACCTACCAGCATCAGCAGCTTTCGGGCTGCCACCCTGCCTATAAACATCATCAGGAATACTACTCCGAATAACAACATGGCTGTAGAAAGGTTTTCCGGGGCAATCAGCAGGCAGACGATTCCTGTAATAATCAGGATGTATTTGAATGCTTTCGGATTGGCTCCTTCGTCATCCTGTTTTTTCGACAGGATAAAGGAGACGGCAATGACCACCGCCATTTTTGCCAATTCGGAAGGCTGGAACTGTAAACCCATAAACGACATCCAACGCGCCGCACCGTTGACACGGTCACCCGTGATAACCCCCATCAGAGTGACGAAAGCCAACAGCACTACTGAGACAGGGTACAGGAAGACTGGAAACACCTGAAACCATTTGTAAGGGATGTTGTGCATTAGTACCACTACCACCGCTCCCACCATCAGTATGATGGAGTGTTGTGTGATAGGGCCCCAGTGATCTCCGCTTTTATAGGTAAGCGTGCTCGCTGCCGAAAACACCTCGATAATCGAGATGAGGCAGAGACAAAGGAAGATTATCCAGATTACCTTGTCGCCTTTGAATATGTTTTTTAATAAGTCCACTTGATTTATGAATTATAATTTATGAATTATGAGAGAAGATTTATGAATCATAATTCTCTCACATACTCTTTAAATTGATCTCCCCGGTCTTCGTAGCTCTTAAAGAGGTCGAACGAGGCGCAACAGGGGCTCAATAAGACAGTCTCGCCCTTCTTGGCCAGCTTGTACGCCGCTTCCACTGCATCTTTCATGCCGGTCTGTATATCGGCTACCGGCAATCCGAGACGGTCGAAGAATGCGTGCAGCTTTTCGTTATGTAATCCTAAGTACACCAATGCGGAGCATTTTTCGCGTACCAGGTCTTCGATTTCCGTATAGTCGTTGCCTTTGTCCTTCCCACCGAGGATGAGGACTGTCTTGGTGGTCATGCTTTGCAGGGCGTACCAGCAGGAGTTGACATTGGTTGCTTTAGAATCGTTAATGAAATCGATTCCTCCTACACGGGCCACCTTCTCCAGACGGTGCTCCACTCCTTTGAAGTCGGACAATGCTTTGCGGATATCATCTTTCGTGATTCCCGCCAGATTGGCCGAGATACCTGCTGCCAGTGAGTTGTATAGATTGTGCTGTCCGGTCAGTGCCAGCTTCTCCTGTTCCATATTGAAGGCAATCGGTTCGTTGATCTTTACCTCATGATCTTCTACATAGGCAATGACTCCGTCTTCTTTTACTGCGGCAAATGGATATAGGTGTGCTTTCAGTCCGTGTTTCTCCAACTCCCGTTTGATGATAGGGTCATCGTTCCAGAAGATGAAGGCGTCGTCCTGCGTCTGGTTCCGGGTGATACGGAATTTCGCATCTATATAGTTTTGCATGCAGTGGTCGTAACGGTCCAGATGATCCGGTGTGATATTCATCAGGACGGCGATGTTGGCACGGAAATCGTACATGTTGTCCAGTTGGAATGAACTCAGCTCGATGATATAATAATCGTGTTTATCTTCGGCTACTTGCAGGGCCAGACTCTTGCCTATATTACCGGCCAGGCCGACATTCAATCCTGCACTCTTGAAAATGTGATAGATGAGGCTGGTGGTGGTGGTCTTTCCGTTCGAACCGGTGATGCAGATCATCTTGGCATCCGTATAGCGTCCGGCAAATTCTATTTCCGAGATAATCGGTGTGCCTTGTTCTTTCAATTTCAGAATCAACGGAGCATCGTTTGGAATACCCGGGCTTTTAACTACCTCGTCGGCATTCAGAATCAGTTCTTCGGTATGATGGCCTTCTTCCCAGGCAATACCGTAGCTGTCGAGCAGTTCTTTGTACTTGTCCTTGATGGCGGACATGTCCGATACGAACGTCTCGAATCCTTTCACTTTGGCTAATACGGCAGCACCCGCGCCACTTTCGCCTGCTCCTAAAATTACAATCCTTTTCATTCTCAATAATGTGTCGATATACCGATGTGGCCGTATGCCACCGGCAACACATAAACTTTAATGGTTAATAATCCGGTTAATTCTCTCTGTTTTATTTATGGGTTCATTGCCGCTTCCCTGCCTTTTCACCTGCATCCGCTTCTTCCCCGATCGGCATATCGGCACATTGAACCATGATTTATCTGATCTTTAATGTGATGATCGTTATTGCTGCCAATACGATTGTTACGATCCAGAAACGAACAGTGATTTTCGATTCATGGAAGAGGTTGTCCGGTTGGGTGAATACCACCCGGCATCCGCTTTCTATCTGGTTCATCGATGTACGGAAATGATCGTGTATCGGCGTACGTTTAAACAGGCGTTGTTTTACCCCTTTTTTCTTTCCGACCTTGTAATAAGCGCGTTGCAGAATGACCGACAGGTTTTCTACCAAAAATACACCGCAAAGAATGGGAATCAATAACTCTTTATGTATAATGATAGCAAATACGGCGATAATACCGCCGATGGTCAGGCTCCCGGTATCGCCCATGAATACCTGCGCCGGATAGGCATTGTACCATAAGAAACCGATCAGTGCACCGATGAAAGCACATATGAAGATTACCAGCTCCTCCGAACCGGGGATGTACATGATATTCAGATAACCGGCAAATTCGATGTGGCTCGATACATAGGCCAGTATGCCCAAAGTCAGTCCGATAATGGCAGAGTTGCCTGCTGCCATCCCGTCCATCCCGTCATTCAAGTTGGCACCATTGGATACGGCCGTCACTACAAAGATGGTAATGATCACAAACAGGATCCATCCGGCAGTCTGGGCATGATCTCCCATAAAAGCTACCAGATCGGCATAATCGAGGTTGTTGCTTTTGAAAAACGGTATGGTGGTCTGTGTCGATTTCAAGTCGTTTGTCCCGTGCACGACTTCCATCTCGCGTCCCGGTGTCTGTACTTCTATGTTTTCACGAATGACGACGTCCGGGCTGAGATAGAGGGTCAATCCCACAATCAGTCCCAATCCCACTTGCCCGATGATCTTGAATTTTCCGTGCAACCCTTCCTTGTCTTTCTTGAATATCTTGATATAATCGTCGGCAAATCCCAATGATCCCAACCAAACGGTAGTGATAAGCATCAAGATCATATAGATATTATGTAGTTTTCCTAACAGCAGGCAGGGGATCAGAATGGCTACAATGATGATGACGCCACCCATGCTCGGCACTCCTACTTTATTTACACCGAACGGGTCGATTTTGGCATCACGCTGTGTCTCCGTGATCTGCTTACGCTTCAGCAGTTTGATAAACTTATCACCCCAGATGCTCGAGATCAGCAGTGCCAGAATGATAGCCATCAATGCACGGAATGATGTATAACCAAACATTCCCGCACCGGGAAAGTTGAGTTTGTGTAGCCAGTCAAATAGATAATATAACATTGTAAATAGTGATTAGGGGTTAGTGATGAGTGATTGGTGATAAGTGATGTCGTCACTAATCATTCATCACTGATTTCAACTCTTCTTTGTCATCAAAGTGATGTTTCACTCCTTTTATTTCCTGGTAGTTCTCGTGTCCTTTTCCGGCAACGAGAATTACATCTCCTTTTTCGGCCAGCATGCATGCTGTGCGGATAGCTTCCCTGCGGTCTGCCATACTGATTGTTTTCTTTCTGTCTCCGGCATCCAAGCCGGCCAGCATGTCATTGATAATATCCTGCGGTTCTTCAAACCGGGGATTGTCCGAAGTAATGATGACACGGTCGCTCGCTTTGGCAGCCTCTTTGGCCATGATGGGGCGTTTCCCTTTGTCACGGTTACCTCCGGCACCCACCACAGTAATGACTTTACCTCTGCCTTCGAGTACGTCGTGAATGGCATTCAGGACATTGACCAGTGCATCCGGAGTGTGGGCATAATCAACGATTGCCGTATATCCCTGCGGAGAACGGATGGCGTCGAAACGTCCTGCTACCGGATGTAGTGTACTGAGCGCCACCAGTACATCCTCTTCTTTTTTGCCGAGCAATACGGCAGCGCCGAATACGGCAAGAAGGTTAGATGCATTAAATTTACCGATGAACTGTACCATCAGTTCATGGTTGTTGAAGTCGAGCAACATTCCTTCGAAGTGGGATTCCAATACTCGCCCTTTGAAGTCGCTCAGACTTCTCAAAGAGTAGGTATATACCTTCGAACGTGTGTTTTGCGTCATTACCAGTCCGTTCTTGTCATCCAGATTGGTAAGGCTGAATGCGTTTTTGGGCATATCGTCAAAAAACTTCTTTTTGGCTTTCAGATAGTTCTCTACCGTTTTATGATAATCCAGATGGTCGCGGGTCAGATTCGTAAAGATACCTCCGGCGAATTTTAACCCACTGATGCGTTTTTGGGCGATGGAGTGGGAGCTTACTTCCATAAAAGCATACTTGCAACCTTCGTCCGCCATCCTGCCTAACAGGCGGTTCAGTGTGATGGGGTCGGGGGTAGTGTGCTCGGTTGGGATTGCTTCGTCATCGATATAGTTGCATACCGTTGAAATGAGTCCTACCTTATATCCGAAATAGCGGAATGTATTATATAATAAGGTGGCGATGGTCGTTTTCCCATTGGTTCCCGTTACGCCTACCAGTTCCATTTTAGAAGTAGGATCTCCAAAGAACAGAGTCGCCATCTTGCCTGTGGCATCCTCGCTGTCTTTCACTTGCACGTAGGTGATTCCCTCTGCCGGCTGTTCCGGCAGGTCCTCGCAAAGTACGGCGACGGCCCCTTTTTCTATGGCAGCCGGGATATAGGCATGCCCGTCTGTCTGCGTGCCGCGCATGGCCATAAACAGATGTCCTGCTTCTATCTGTCGGGAGTCTATGTTGATTCCTGTTATTTCTATGTCCGAAGCCCCCACAACCTGTACCGGTTGGATCGCTTTCAGTAATTCGTTCAGTTTCATACCTTATTATATATAATCAGTTCAGATGCAATACGATTGTTTGTCCTTTTCTTACTCTTGTTCCATTGGCTATCGACTGGCTTTTTACCTTGCCTACGCCTACCAGATTTACTTTTATCCCTCTGCTTTCGAGCAGATAGACAGCATCCCGTGCGCCCATGCCGATCACGCTCGGAACAAAATCACGCATCAGGTCTCTGCTTTCTAAGATGACGCTTTTGGGGGCGGCATGTGTACTGCCCCAGGTCTCTTTGCCGCTTTTGATTTCGAACTTAGCCTGGCTCTGTATCTTCAGTTCGTCGAGTACCCGTTTGGTATCATTCATCTCTCCGGCTTTTACGTCGGGAATTACCACGCTGTTGGTGTCGATGGCATTTGTCAGTGGCAGGCGCAAGTCTTTGGCATATACCCTTTCTGCTATTTTACCGAATACGCTACCTGCCATCAACCCACCGGAAGCCGGAAGCCCCGGTTTCTGAATGGAGACGATGCAACTGTATTTCGGCGCTTCCGAAGGGAAGTATCCGCAAAAGCTGACTAAATAGTTCGTCTTTCCCGTTTTGTATCCGGCGGCACCTTGTGAAATCTGTGCCGTTCCTGTTTTGCCGGATACGGCAAACTGCTTGCTGCCTGCCGGTCCTGCCAGTCCCTGATGCACTACCTTATAGAGAATTTCCCGTATCTGTTTCAAGGTATTATCCGAACAGATTTTCGGGTTGATGACTTCTGTCGGGAACTCCTTTACTACTTCCCCGTCTTTTACAGCCGCTTTTACGAACTTCGGGCGAACCATTACGCCATCGTTCGCTATGGCATTGTAGAATGTCAGTATATTCATCGGGGGCACCTGCGTTTCGTACCCGATACTCATCCACGGGAGGGTAGTCTTGGCAAAATAGCGTTCTTTCGGTCCTCTGATATTGGGCTTTCCCTCTCCTGCGATCTGCAGGTGCAACGGCTGGTCGATGCTCATTCGTTTCAGTCCGTCTACGAACTTTTGCGGGTTGTCATGATAGAATTGGTCGATGATGCTGGATGTCCCCACGTTGGACGACACTTCCAAGATACGGGTTACATTGATTCTGCCATATCCGCCGCGATGCCAGTTCCAGTCTTTCATCGGTCGTCCGTACATCATTTTGATACCGTTTCCCGTATCCACTTCGTAATCGGGGGTGATGTGCCCGTCTTCAAGAGCCACCATGATAGAAGCTGTCTTAAAGGTGGAACCCGGTTCGAGCATGTCGCTGATGGCATTGTTACGCATTTCGTAATAATTGCCGTCCGCCGCTTTCATCATGTTGACGATTGCTTTCACCTCGCCTGTGGCGACTTCCATTAAAACAGCAACGCCTACACTGGCATTCAGTTCTTTCAACTTATCTACCAATGCTTTTTCGCAGATGTCCTGCATGCCCACATCGATGGTGGCGATAAGGTCGCAACCGTCTACGGGAGGAATATCTACGATGTTGAGGTATTTGTTCATCACCTTCTGGCGGTGCGTGATTCCGTCACGTCCTTTCAACAAGGTATCGAAAGCCAGTTCTATTCCATTCTTGGCACCTTGTGCGGTGTCTGCGTAGAGATCGCCCAATGTGCGTGCTGCTAAAGAGCCGAATGGTTTCTTGCGCTGGTTGTAAGCTAACTCATGGAATCCGCCTTTATACTTGTTCATGTTGAAAACAGGCAGGCGTTTGGCCTCTTTATATTGAATGTACGAGATACGTTTCGGGTAAATCAAATAATTGCGGCTTCCTTTTTTCATCCCTTTCTGTAGATGCGCTTTGAATTCAGCCGCACTTTTATCCGGGAATATCCGGTGCAACCCTTCACAGATCTCATTCATATGCTTTTTCAAGGAGTCGGTTTTGGCCGGTGCTCCTGCTTTGAAATCCATATAGATGCGGTATTCGGGCAGTGAACTTGCCATCAGTTTGCCGTCGGAGGAGATGATATTACCCCGATTAGGCTTTACCGTTACATTCTCTTTTACGAAACGGTCGGCAACATCCTGCCAGTATTGTCGCTCGGCAAACATGGTGATGCCTGCTTTTACCACGATTGCTACTCCTATCAGCCCCATTATGAGGATAACAAAGAAGTAACGGGTCATTATATTTTTTTTATTGACAGCCAAAACTATTTATAATTTATAAATGACAAATGACAATTGACAAATGGCAATTGACAATTAATGATTGATAATTTACTTTTTCTTTCCTTCTCCACTCTCCATTCTCCCTTTTCCCTTTTTTCTC
>CEBY01036114.1_pt1 | contig 11063 bp, 9 predicted proteins | sample 554731 | NCBI WGS metagenome assembly CEBY01 (sample SAMEA3182050, study PRJEB8094) | gut metagenome | biome: human; feature: gut; material: Stool; isolation source: human stools | place: Canada | collected 2012-02-22
CGGTTTGCGTCCATGCTGTTTCAGGCGCATCTGGCCGGACGTATCGGCGCGGAGGGGCTGGGCGCAGTGCAGCTTCTGCTGTCCGTATCCGCGTTTGCCACGACGCTGGGGCTGGCCGGAATGCGCGTGGCAGCTTCCTGCCTGTGCGCACAGGCGCACGGCAAGCGGGAACCGGAGCAGGTGCAGCTTGCCGCCGCGCACTGCCTCGGCTCTGTGCTTGTAACCAGCACACTTGCGGCGGCAGGGCTTTATTGTGCTGCGCCGCTTCTGGCGGAACGCATTCTGCATGAGCCGTCGGCAGCCAGAAGTCTGCGCCTGCTCGCGGGACTGCTCCCAGCCGGCTGTGCAGGTTTGGTGCTGGGCGGGTATCTGACCGCAGTAGGAAAGGTCTGGCAGCTGACCGCCATCGATGCTGGCGAACGCGTTCTGGGACTGGGCTTGAGTTTGCTGCTGCTGCGTTTTGTGCCGCAGACCGTGTCCGGGGCCTGCTTTGCACTGCTGGGTGGAGAACTGCTGTCGTCTTGCGCGGCAGACGCGGCGCTTTACGCGCTTTACCGGCAGGGATGGCGCGGTATCCGGCAGACGCATGCACCCAGCACGGCCCGGCGTGTGTGCGCTCTGGCAGCACCTTTGGCGCTGAACGATCTGCTGCGCGCAGCGCTCCGGGCGCTGGAGCAGTTTCTCATTCCTTGGGGCCTGACGCGTGCAGGTGCAACACGGCTGAGCGCGATGGCGGCGTATGGGACGGTCACGGGCATGGTGTTTCCCGCGCTCATGCTGCCGTCGGCGTTTTTGTACGCACTGGTCGATTTGCTGATCCCGGAACTTGCCGCCTGCCGCGCGCAGGGCCGCCGAGAACGACTCGCCTCCGTAACCGGGCAATGTCTGCGGGCAGGGCTGCTGTTCGCAGGCTTCACGGCAGGACTGCTGTTCGCGCTGGCTGAGCCGCTTACCGCGATTTTATACCAGAGCGAACAGGCTGGTCAGCTTTTGCGCGTGTTTGCGCCGCTGGCGCTGGTCTTATACATGGATGCGCTGACCGACGGGATGCTGAAGGGACTTTCCGAGCAGGTCGCAAATGTGCGTTACAACACGTTTACCTCGGCGCTGGATGCGGTGCTGCTTATGCTGCTCCTGCCGCGCTGGGGGCTGGGCGGCTACATTTTCGCGTTTACTGCGACGCATTTGCTGAACTTTGCGTTGAGCCTGCGGCGGCTGCTGACCGTTACCGGCTGCCCGCTTCGACTGTGCGCGCCGCTGGGCGTCGGTGCATGCGCCGCAGCGGGCGCGTTTGCAGCGCAGCTGCTGCCGGAGTTAGAAAGCATTCCAGCACTGCTGCTCCGCACGGCGGTCTTTTTCAGTGTATTTGTGCTGGCCGCGTGTCTCAGCGGAACAGCGGAACACTGTCTGCCGCCGAGCCTGCGCAGTCTGCTGCACCTGCCGGAGCGCAGCAAAAAAACGCAGGCAGTTCGTTGACTTTTCTGTCCAAAGGCCCTACAATCAGAATAGAATCTGAAATAAGGATGGGCTTTTCGATGATTTCTTTCCGCAACGATTATTCCGAGGGCGCGCACCCGCAGGTGCTCGCCGCACTTGAAAAAAATAACCTCATCACGACCTGCGGCTACAGCATGGACTGCTTCTGTGACGAGGCAAAAGACATTGTCCGCGCACGCTTTTCCTGCCCGCAGGCGGACGTGCACTTTATGGTCGGCGGCACAATCGCCAACACGACGGTCATTGCCGCTGCGCTGCGCCCGTGGGAGGGCGTGATCGCCGCCGATACCGGCCACATCAACGTCCATGAGACGGGTGCGATCGAAGCCTCCGGCCACAAGGTCTGCGCCATTGAGGCGCCCGACGGTAAGCTGACACCGGCGCTTGTGCGCGAGGTCATGCGCCGCCACTGCGACGGACAGGACGAGCATATGGTTCTGCCGCGCATGGTCTATATCTCCGACGCGACAGAACTTGGCACGATCTATACAAAATCGGAACTTTCCGCGCTGCATGACGTTTGCCGGGAGTATGGGCTGTATCTGTTTTTAGACGGTGCACGCCTGCCCGCCGCGCTGGTTGCGGAGGGAAACGATCTGGCCCCGGCGGATTTTGCGAACTACTGCGATGTCTTCTACATCGGCGGCACGAAAAACGGCCTGCTGTTCGGCGAGGCCCTTGTCATCACAAACGACAGTCTCAAACCGCACTTCCGCAACATGATCAAGCAGCGCGGCGGCATGTTCGCCAAGGGCTTTTTGTTCGGGACGCAGTTTAAGGCGTATTTTAAAGACGATCTCTGGCTGTCCATGGCGCGCCACGCCGTCTCGCAGGCACAGCGAATTCAGGCAGCAGCCATCGAAAAGGGATATTCCCTCTATGCCGTCTCACCCACGAATCAGGTCTTCCTTGTCCTTTCCCATACACAGATCGAGCGGCTGAAGCAGGACTTCGCATTTGAACTGAACGGACATGTGGATAAAGACCACGAGGCTGCGCGCTTCGTCTGCTCGTGGGCGACGCGCCCCGAGGCGGTCGATGCGCTGATCGCGGCTCTGTGATGGACAGGCTTTCTCATCCGTTTCCGCCGCTCTATGACGCGGATTCCCGGATTCTGATTTTGGGTTCGTTCCCCTCGGTCAAATCGCGCGAAGCCATGTTTTTCTACGGCCATCCGCAAAACCGCTTCTGGCGCGTCGTCTCAACCGTGCTGGGCTGCGAATGCCCGCGCACGGTCGAAGAGAAGCAGCAGATGCTGCATACGCACCACATTGCGCTCTGGGACACCATCGCCAGCTGTGAAATATCGGGTTCAAGCGACAGTTCCATCCGCGAGGCTGTCCCGACTGATCTCACGCCGATTTTACAGAACGCACCCATCCGGCAGATCTTCTGCAACGGCACGGCGTCTTATCAGCTTTACTGCCGCCACCAGCAAATGCGAACCGGCCGGACCGCCGTCAAACTCCCCTCTACCAGCCCTGCCAATGCCGCATGGAGTGTTGAGCGGCTTACGCAGGCATGGATGGTGATTCTAGATGCGCTTAAATGAGCGCATCCATACACTAAAAGCGCCCCTCTCCGAATCAGAGAAGGGCGCTTTCTGCTGTTTTATACGCTCTGTACGAACCGGAGGAAGGCCTGCCGGCCCTCCGGGGTGCACTTATAGACGCCTGCGTCCTCCAGCACCTGCATGAAGACCGCGCCGACCTCCTGCTTCAGAATTTCCTCCGCGTTTTCCGGTTTGAACGTGTACCGGGTTTTCAATTCCTCCGCCCAGTCTGCATGCTTCTGCAGCGTCTCATCGGCACGCAGATCCCTGTCCTGCAGGATTGCGTCTTTTAAAAGCGCAAGTTCTCTGTCCAGCCGTGACGGCAGAACGGCAAGTCCCATGACTTCAATCAGGCCGATGTTTTCCTTTTTGATGTGGTGCAGCGCCTCATGCGGATGGTACAGGCCCAGCGGATGCTCCGACGTCGTCAGATTGTTGCGCAGGACGAGATCAAGTTCAAAATCGTCTCCCCTACGGCGGGCGATGGGCGTGACGGTGTTGTGCGGAACACCGTCTGTTTCAGCAAGAATCATAGCGGATTCATCCGTATAATCGCGCCACGACGTCAGAATTTTGTCTGCCAGCTGGCACAGACGTGCAGAGTCCGGGCCGTTCAGACGCAGCACGGACATGGGCCATTTCACAATCCCGGCGCGAATATCGTCAAAGCCCGTAAACGCGACCGGCTGTTCGACCGGCGCTTTTTCCATGGCGAAGGTATAATGTCCGCCCTGAAAATGGTCGTGGCTCAGAATCGAGCCGCCGACAATGGGCAGATCTGCGTTGGAGCCGAGGAAGTAGTGCGGAAACTGCTTCGTGAAGTCCAGCAGGCGCCGAAACGTCGCGTCCGAGATGCGCATGGGCGTATGCGCTGCATTCAGGACAATGCAGTGCTCGTTATAATAGACATACGGGGAGTATTGCAGATACCAGTCGCCGCCATCCAGCTGCAGCGGAATGATGCGGTGGTTCTGCCGGGCCGGGTGGTTCATGCGGCCCGCATAGCCTTCGTTTTCCGCGCAAAGAGCGCATTTAGGGTAGCCGGACTGCGGCGCGTTTTTGGCAGCGGCGATGGCGCGCGGGTCCTTTTCGGGCTTGGACAGGTTGATCGTGATGTCGAGCGTTCCGTATTCGCAATCATACGTCCACTTCTTGTCCTTCGCAATACGGTCACGCCGGATATAGTTAGTATCCTGACTGAAGCGGTAGAACCAGTCAGTTGCTTCGCGCGGAGAGACTTCATAGAGTGTGCGGAAGCGGGTGCGCACCTCATGCGGGCGAGGCGTAAGGGTGCCCATGAGTTTCGTGTCAAACAGATCGCGTGCAACCTGATTGTCCTGACACACACCGCGCAAAACGGCATCGTCCGTCAGAGCCTGCAAAATGTCCGCAAGCGGCACCTCTGCGGGCGCTGCAGTTTCGTCAAAGGAATCCAATCCGAGCGCGTCAAGCAGCGCGTTGCGGCAACAGACCACATCGTCCGGCTGAATCAGCCCCGTGCGCACAGCATATTGGCAGAGCGCAGAAAGATAGGAATCAAGCATAACAGTACCTCTTTTTTGGTTTGCTTTATTATACATAGGAGTCTGCGTGAAAGCAACGTTTTTGCGAAAATCCAGGTGCACCGGCGCATTCTATTGTAATAGACTGTAACAGCCAAAACTTCACGCTATCGGCATGGGTGCAGACAAATTTACAGCTTTCTCGGGGCGGACAGAGTCCGCCTCTACCGAAACCGTGCGTACTTCGTTCACGACATTTCCCGCAGGCGGCTCTTGATCAGGCGGATGGCATAGTACATCGTCTCATAGCGCAGATACTGATCCGCATTCGCGTCCCACAGAACGCGCAGGCGGGGCACAAATTCGTCGTCGCCGTGCCAGAATTGAACAGCGATGCAAAGATCCTCGAAAAACGGCAGGGAAAAGCCCAGATCTGCTCCCGCTATCGGCGTACCGTCGAGGCGCAGGCAGACGCGGCGCAGCCGTTCCGGCTGCCGGTCGTACAGCAGTTCCAGTTCATCCGCGCGGTTCGGCTCCATCAGGCCCCGGTGGACCTGTCCGCCAAAGTCCAGTGTTGTTTTCCAGTCCCCGGCCGCTCTGCGGCCCGGCTTCGCGTCGCAGAGCAGGTCGAAGATCGTAAGCGTTTCGTCAAAGCCGTCCGCCGGAAGCCACGCTTCTCCCTCCCGGCGCGCAATATGCCCGCTCGAACGGCTGACGCGATAATCCTCGCTGAGCAGATGCAGATATAAAAAGTCCGCATCTGTCCGCAGTCCATGCGCTCGCGCGACCGCATCCAGATCGTGTGCGCAGAACAGCTTCCGCGCCTGTTCGGCCTGAATCGCATAGTTGTTTCTCCGCTCCATACGCGTTTCAGCCCTCCCGCAGCGCGCGGTACAGCGCATCCATATCGTCGCAGATAGTTTCGGCCCCCGCACTGACAAGCACATTGCGGTCGCGGAAACCCCAGCTGACTGAGATGCAGGGCAGGCCAGCGTTTCGGGCTGTCTCAATATCAACCTCAGAATCGCCGATGTAGACGGCGCGCAGCGCCTCAGCCCCCAGCTGCTGAACAACCGCAAAGACGGAATCCGGGCAGGGCTTTTTGCGTACGCCGTCCTTCGCGCCTGCACTCGTGGCCAGAAGTCCCGGGAAATATTGCTCGGAGAGCGTTTTTACGGCATAATCCGGCTTGTTGGAGACGACGGCAGAGACGACGCCGTCCGCCTGAAGTTTCCGCAGCAGGTCCAAAATGCCGGGATACGGCTTTGTAAAATCCACACAATGGACGGCGTAATAGGGATGGAATGCTTCAAAGACTGCGTCGATCTGTGCCTCGCCCGTCCCCGCGGGGACAGCGCGCTCGATCAGCTTCCGAATGCCATTGCCGACGAATGCACGCACCTCCGGAAGCGTTCGGGGCGCAAAGCCCTGTGTGGCGAGTGCATAGTTGAGTCCCTGCCGCAGGTCGGCCAGCGTATCGAGCAGTGTCCCGTCCAAATCAAAAATTGCAAGCTGATACATGATCTGATCCTCGCTTTCGTCTGTATTCGATGCGATTATAAAAGTTGCGGCCCGCGATTGTCAATGCTATAATACAGCTATTCTGACAAAGAAGGATGAAACGCCATGGAAATTCATCAGATCACCGATTTTAACGCGCCGGAATTGGATATTTATGCCCGGCTGACGGAAAATCAGCTTGTAAACCGCGCTGACCCGGAAAACGCGCTGTTCGTAGCAGAAAGCCCGCTGGTCATTGGACGGGCGCTGGATGCAGGCTGCGAGCCGGTGTCGTTTCTGATGGAACAGAAGCATATTGAGGGCAAGGGCGCGGCGCTGCTTGCGCGTTGCCCGGACGTACCGATCTATGCGGCAGAACTGGATGTTCTGACGCAGCTGACGGGATTTCATCTCACGCGCGGGATGCTTTGCGCGATGCGAAGACCAAAGCCGCGCGATCCGGCAGTTCTACTGCAAGGCGCATCGCGCGTGGCCGTACTGGAAAACGTGATGAACCCCACAAACCTCGGCGCGATCTTCCGTTCAGCGGCGGCGCTTGGCATGGATGCAGTACTGCTGACAAACGCGGGCAGTGACCCGTTATACCGGCGTGCCGTGCGCGTGAGTATGGGCACGGTCTTTCAGATTCCATGGGCCTATCTTCCGGAGGACTGGCCAACGCTCCTGCATGCACTCGGCTTCTGCACGGCAGCTATGGCCCTGCGGGATGATTCCGTCCGTCTGGACGACGCGCGCCTCGCGGCAGAACAGAGGCTTGCCATTGTAATGGGCACGGAGGGGGACGGGCTTGCAGATGCAACGATCGCCTCCTGCGACTATACTGTCCGCATCCCTATGCACCACGGCGTCGATTCTCTGAACGTCGCCGCTGCCAGTGCCGTGGCCTTTTATCAGCTTGGCCGGGCATGAGAAAAAATGAAAGCCGGAAGTGCATACACGCGCTTCCGGCTATTGATTATGTAAAAACAGGAATTAGTCCTTGATCTCGCGGATAGAGAGGAAGCGAAGCTGGTTGAGGGGCTTTCCAGTCTTGTCTGCGACAATCGCCATGAGCATGGCAGCTGTCTTGTCGGGGACGTCGTGCAGCGCGATCTTACCGGCGGAGCCGGGTGCAGGCGCGTTCTTCGCGGCGGGTGCAACAGGTGTAGCAGTGGGCGCAGCAGCAGGCTCTGCGGCCTTTTTGCGGCTGATGATGGCACCGGCAATCTTTGTGACGTACATCAGAAGAATGAGGCCAAAAAAGACGACAGCCATGCCGAGCACAACGATCAGAGCAGCAGTACCAATGGAGATTTTCTCCATGGCGGCGTTAATCAGAAACATGTTTCTTCCTCCTCACAGGGCGCCGAAGCACCTTGATTTTTCAGAGACAATTATACAGCAGGAACATGTTAATTTGGTGTTAAGGAACAAAAGTAGAAAGGGGCTTGCAAAGCAGAAAAAACATGCTATAATACAGATAGGAAAGTAAACAAGGCGGGTCGGTTCGCCCGGCATGGAACGGATGCCGGAAGCGGAATGGGGTGCAATTCCCCGCGAGTGGGTCACTGTGATGCGCGCATGCCGCGCTCAGTCAGATACGTCAGAACCAGACCTGTGCTCCTGCCGTCACCGGGAGTCTATGGACGAATTTTTTGTCCGCACGGCTGGTGGCTGTGCGGACTTTTTGTCTGGCGCTTTTCCTCCCCCGGAAAGCGCCGTCCGGAAAGCTGCACAACCCATGTGCTTTCCGGGCAGTCTGCGCAGATCCCCCTCTGCGGTGTGCTGTCAACAAAAAGAGCCCCCTTCGGCGTTGGGAACCGCCGAAGGGGGATTTTTGCTATGCAAAAACATGGCGAAATAAGAAATGTGCCCTTTCCTTGCCCCTGCGGGGCGACCGGAAATGATGCACAAAACTTCATGCACCGCATTTGTGCATTCCGTGGTACAATGCCCATGCTGAAGTTTTATGTCCAGCAGCGGGAACTGGCCGTCTCCCGCAGGATTTGCTGCATTTGCGGCCACTGCGCTTCCATGTTCGCCGCAAGCCGCAGCTGTGCGCGGCAGCGGTCGAGATTCTGCGTCTGCCGGTCGATCTTGAAATAGACATCACCGTCCAGATAGTCCTTCAAAAAGCGCATGCCAAGTTCAATAGTAATGATCTTCGCGCCGAGCGGCAGGACGTTGATCTCGTTTTCCGTCAGCGCATGCCCGCAGGCATCGAGATATCCTTCCAGATAAGCCCGGTACATGTCAAGCCGCAGGAAGACCTTTGACAGATCTGTCTCATCCTCCGCTGCCGAGGACGCGCCGAAGCGCACTGCGTCGCCGAAATCGTAGGCCGACAATCCCGGCATGACAGTATCAAGATCAAGGACGCTTCTGGCGCGGCCCGTTTGTTCGTCAAGCAGGACGTTATTCAGCTTCGTATCATTGTGCGTCACCCGCAGCGGCAGCGCACCGCTGCGCAGCATCCGGCAGAGCGTGCCGAGTTCCTGTTCGCGGGAGAAAATAAATGTAAGCTCCGGCCCGACCGCTCGGACGCGCCCGCAAGCGTCGGCCTCCACCGACGCGCGCAGCTGGTTGAGCCGGTCTTCGGTGTCGTGGAAGTGCGGAATCGTTTCATGGAGCGTTGCAGCGGGGAAGTCGGCCAGCGCCTGCTGGAACTTGCCGAAGGCGACCGCCGCCTGATAAAAATCGTTGCAGTCGCGCGGCGCTTCAAGACTGAGGCCGCCGGAGATAAAATCATAGGCTCTCCAGAACTCCCCCTGCGCATCGACGGCGTATTTTCTGCCGTCTTTCGCCGGGCAGAGGCAGATCATCTCCAGTCCAATGTCCTTGCGCGCAATAAAGCGCGAAACAGCATCAATGTTCTCGATCAACTCTTCTGGATGCCGAAATGCAACGCGGTTGATACGCTGGAGCGTATAAACTCTCCCGCTGCTGCAGGTAACACGGAAGGTGCGGTTAATATGACCATTTCCAAACGGTTCGCAGGAGGCGGGCGTTCCGTCCAGACAAAACTGCTGTAAGACCTGTTCCATACCTGATCTGACCTTTTCTCTTTGCTGCGTCCCACATGCGGAACGTTCTTTCTATTCTATCCGCTTTGCCCTTGAATTGCAACCTCCAAGACAAAAAACAATAGAAATCCAACCGCAGGCTCCCCAAAAAAGCTCCCCCTTTGGCACAAGGGGCCGATTCCCCCTATCAGGGGGAAATGGCCCGAAGGGCCAATAGGGGTAGGGACGCCGTCAGCGAAGCTGACTGAGGTGGATGCGAACGTTACAAATTTCAGAGCACTTTGAACCTTGCAACCAATCCCCTCCGTCATTTTCTCCGAAAATGCTACCTCCCCTTGTCGTGCGTCGCACGACAAGGGGAGGCTTGGGGGCTTAGATCTTCTTTTTATCAGGCAAGAGATTTGTCATGCTCTTTAAGCTGATGGCGAGCGTGGATGCGTTGTGCAGAAGGGCTGAGGTCGTCGGCGGCAGGAGTCCGGCCACGCCGAAGACGATCAGGCCGAGATTGAAGCCGACAATGAAGCGGTAATTGCGGTGGATGCGGCCCATGAGGGCTTCGCTGATTTTGCGCAACGTGACAAGTTCAAACAAATCCTCCGACGCGATGGTAATGTCGGCGATCTCCCGCGCAATGGCTGCGCCGGTCGAAATGGCGACACCTGCGTCGGCCTCAGACAGGGCCGGCGAATCGTTTACGCCGTCGCCAATCATGATAACCGTGCGGCCCGCGGCCTTTTCCCGGCGGATGAACGCCGCCTTGTCCTCGGGCAAAACCTCGGCGTAGAATTCGTCAACGCCGACCTCTTCCGCGACGGACGCGGCGGTCCGGCGATTATCGCCGGTCATCATGACGACCTTGCTGATGCCGCAGGCGTGCAGCGCACGGATGGCATCCTTTGCCTCGGCGCGCAGCGGGTCGTAAATACAGATGACGGCTGCAAGTTCACCCGCAATGCACAGATACAGGTGCGAATACTGTGCGGGCAAGGAATCGAATTTCTCCTGTTCGCCCTCCGGGATGGTGCAGCCCTCGTCCTCAAAGACGAAGTGTGCGCTGCCGATGAGCACCTTTTTGCCCTCGACCATGCTGGAAATGCCGTGCGCGACGACGTATTGCACCTGCGAATGATATTCCTCATGCTTGAGGCCCTGCTTTTTGGCCTTCTCCACAACGGCGTTGGCCATCGAATGCGGGTAATGCTCCTCAAGGCAGGCAGCCAGACGCAGCATTTCCGTCTCCTCATGACCGCCGAAGGGCACAATCTGTGCAACCTTCGGCTCGGCGTAGGTCAGTGTCCCGGTCTTGTCGAACACGACCGTATCCGCCTTCGCCACAGCCTCCAGAAACCGTCCGCCCTTGACAGAAATGTGATAGCTGCTGCTCTCGCGCATGGCCGAGAGCACCGCGATGGGCATGGCCAGCTTCAGCGCGCATGAGAAATCAACCATCAGAACGGCCAGCATCTTCGTCACGTTGCGTGTGACGAGGTACGTCAGCACCGTACCGCCCAGCGTATACGGGACCAGCCGGTCGGCAAGGCGCGAGGCCTTGTCTTCAGCGGTGGATTTGAGTTTTTCTGATTCCTCGATCATGTGCACGATGCGGTCGTACCGGCCTCCGCCGAGTGCCTTTTCCACACACACGACGCATTCGCCCTCTTCTACGACCGTCCCGGCGTAGACATAGCTGCCCTCGCGCTTCGGGGCCGGCATGGACTCGCCGGTGATGGATGCCTGATTGACCGTTGCCTCACCGGAGACGACCTTGCCGTCGAGTGGAATAAGATTGCCTGTACGCACGATCATCCGGTCGCCGGGCTTTACGTCGCCGATGGGCACGAGCAGTTCGGTTTCGCCGGACTGGAGCCACACCTTGTCAACGTTCAGCGCCATTGCACCCGCAAGATCCGCGACAGATTTCTTATGCGTCCACTCCTCCAGAATTTCACCCAGCCGCAGCATGAACATGACGGAGCCTGCGGTGTCGAA
>CEBY01060993.1_pt1 | contig 11001 bp, 10 predicted proteins | sample 554731 | NCBI WGS metagenome assembly CEBY01 (sample SAMEA3182050, study PRJEB8094) | gut metagenome | biome: human; feature: gut; material: Stool; isolation source: human stools | place: Canada | collected 2012-02-22
GGGTCCAGCTTCTGCTCCTCGATTTTCTTCTTATACGGTGTGGGAGCGATGATGGTAATGCCATGGTATTCATCAGCATACAGGTAATGAGGAACAAAACCCCTGCCATCAGGAAACCCTTCTTGTGGCGCATGACGAATGCCCCTGCCTGCTGTGCCTTTTCTTTCACCGTCCTTGCGGCTTTTCCTGTTTTGGATGCAGCTTGGGCGGTATTTCCAGCAGTCTGACCGGCGTGTTTGGCGGCGGCATACTGCTTTTTGATGGCCTGCTTTTGCTGCCAGCGGGAAAGAGGGTTGCTGGCAAACTGGGGATTTTCCTGCAAAGATTTCTGGTACAGAACATTTACATTTGCCTTTTCCAGTTGACGCTCTGCCTGGGCTGCTTTGCGGTACGGCTTCAGCTTGTGGCTGCGATAGCCCTCCCGCACCAGATAAGCGCCGGTCTCCACCGCTTCCTCGGACTTGTGGGCGCTTTCCACGCCCACATTGTCCTGCTCTGTTTCCCGGATCTCTTTGTGGAGCTTGCCTGCGACCAGATGGACGGGAGCTTCCCTGACTCCTTGAGAAACTTTGGAAGGTGGCTTTTTCTTGTCCTCAAAGGTCAGCTTCGAGGTCTTTTTTCCGGTATCCGGGTCAATGACCGTCTGCCTGACCTTTTTCTTTGGGATATTGGCCTGCGCCTTATCTGCTCTGGCCGCAGCTTTCTCCGCTTTACGGATCGGCTTTTCCAGTGCAGGGTCAGACCGTTCCTCATCAGTAAAGCGCAGGCGCGGTTCCTTATTCAAACCATTCTCCCAGCATGAGGGAGGACATCATGTAGTGCAGCTCTGCATAAATGGCCATTCCCACCGGATTGTTGAACATACAGCCGGACAGGTAGGCATAAAACTGTGCCACCACATCGGACAGGATCTTCGCTTCGGTTCCTTCCAGAACCAGACCGCCCATACCTTCTTTAGCACGGATGGCACTCCAGACCTCTGCCAGACGGAGCAGCCCCACCTGACCGGTCTCATTCAGTTCGGCTGCCTGATCTGCCGCCGTGCGGCACTCACTTACCGCATCGGCCATGACTGTAAGCAGCTGGCTGCGCTGGGCATTTACCGCCCTGTCAAAAAACATCAGCGGATTTTTATTCAAAATGTTGGGGTTCATCATCATTCATCCTCCTTCTTTTTCAGTTCCTGGGGTTTGGTAGTCATAATGCGGTAAAGTTCGGTGTTCTTCGGGAAGTGATCCACAAACGGCAGGATCGTGGAGCCATAGAACAGCAGGCCCTCGCCCTCACCGGAGTGGGTCACATAGCTAAGCTGGTGCGTGGAAATCCCCAGTTGCTTCGCCAAAATCTGGCGGTCTCCGCCTGCCTGGTTAAGCATATACACGAAGTCCGAGTTTTCAAAGATGTTCTCTACCTCGCGGCTGCTCAAAAGGTCTTTGACATTCTGGGTGATACCTGTCGGAATACCGCCCCATTTTCTGAATCGCTTCCAGATTTCCACCGTATAAGCAGCGGTCTGTTCCTCCTTCAAAAGCAAGTGCATCTCGTCGATGTAGTAGCGGGTGGACTTGTGCACGGCACGGTTGATGGTGACACGGTTCCATACCTGATCCTGAACCACCAGCATACCGATTTTTTTAAGCTGCTTGCCCAGTTCCTTGATGTCATAGCAGACAATCCGGTTATCAATGTCCACATTGCTCTGATGATTGAACACATTCAAAGAACCCGTTACATAGATTTCCAATGCCGTTGCAATGTACTGAGCTTCTTTTTCTTCCTGCTCCCGCAACAGGTTATAAAGGTCCTCCAAAATCGGCATATTCTCTGGCTTTGGATCATTGAGATATTCGTTGTAAACCAGCCGTACACAACGGTCAATAATGGTTTTCTGCACCGGCTGCAAGCCCTCCTTACCGCCCACGATCAGCTCACACAAGCTGAGGATAAAGTCAGACTTGAGTGACAGCGGGCTTTCATCATCCGAATAGTCCAGATTCAGATCCATCGGATTGATATAGTTGGTTGAAGTAGGTGAGATCTTGATGACCTGCCCATGCAGACGCTCAACAAGAGGTGCGTACTCCGCTTCCGGGTCACAGATAATGACATCATCACTGGTAAGCAAAAAGCAGTTGGCAATTTCTCGTTTTGCGCTGAAGGACTTACCGGAACCCGGCGTACCCAGAATCAGGCCGTTGGGGTTTTTGTCAAGAGGAACTTTTTAGGGGCAGGGAAAAGCTATATGATTAAGGGGAAGCAGACAGAGAAAAAGGCTGAAAATGCGCTCTGTGGACGGCTAAAATGCGTTTTGGTGGCAGGGAATATAAAACCCCTGCCCACCTCGTAAAAGAGGCTGCGGCAGGGGTAAATACTCCATATTCACACGCTTTCTGCGCTGTAAGGGTTGCATTCTGTTCCTTGTTTGAGGTCGGGGGCGCGGGGCGCGAAGCCCCGCAAAAGCCGACAGTGAACGCCGCGAAAGTGCAGACGGTTTTGCCGCTAAAATGAAGCGGACGAAAGCGGGGTGCAGGGTTTACTAATCCTGTTCCCCGTTTTCGGCGGCGAAAAGGCAGCGGCAAAAATCCGGACGGTCAAGGGTTTAAGAGTGGAGATTTTTTCGCGCTGTGCGCGGAAAAATACGACTCGTCCCTTGACGGTCTGGATAGTCGGAACGGATGAGATTTTTCGTCTGCAAAGTGAGAAAGCGGTGGAAAAATTCAAAAAGCTATGCTAAATTTGAAATGGTTGGTCATAAAGCGTTTTGTCAAGTGTTTTTTTATTAACGATTTTCTTTTGCTGAACGGTAGAATCGTTCACATTTTTTTGCTATAATATTTTTGCTTACAAGCGCCTAAAGAAAACCAGTATGAAGGAGATGAGAATGGGAATGTCTGAAAACGGATCAAAAGATCAGGCACTGAGCCACTTGAAAGTTGAATTTGCTGTTAAGCAAAAGAAAGGGCTGCCCTTCATTATGGCGTCCACTGTTTTATGGACAATTATGCTGATTGCGTTTCTCACGGATTTGAATGTTTCCGCAAAGAACATGATTGCTATGTGCTGCTCTGCATTACTTATGCCAGTCGGAATGCTTTTCGGAAAAATACTAAAAGTAGATATGTTCTGTAAAGATAATCCCTTTAGCAGTCTTTCCGTTGTGGCTGCCCTCAATCAGCTGATGTATCTTCCGATTGTTCTGTGGACAATGTACGCTGTTCCGGATAAAATGATTATGGTGTACGCCATTGTTGTTGGCGCACATTTTTTACCCTATTATTGGATTTATTTTTCGCCAACATATTTTTATGCTTCTATTATCATACCGATTGTATCTTTGATGTTTGGAATTTATTTCAGTCAAATTATCGTCTGTGTCGCTTTTGTTGCCTTTGATATCCTTATTTGCATATTACTGTGTTTGGAGAATAAGCAAGCAAAAAAACATCTCAAAGCCATAGCCAATAAAGAATAATACCGGCATTGATTAAGTGCGGTTTGGCGGTGGGGGAATTAAATCACTATGACTTTGCATTACGGCGGAAAATACAACGGCGATGAAAAGAGTTTGCCGCAGAGAGAACATCATCCAAATGCAGTTGCCTTTATAGAAGCTGCAAGCACAAAAGAACTGTCTTTAATGTGTAATTGTGGCTGCATTTTACTGATGATTATATTAGCGGTGCCATTCGTGCTGCTCGGGAAAGAATATTTTCATAGTAATAGAATTTGTATGATTTTAGCGGCAATATGCGGGGTATTGTCACTATTTCCGCACGAGCTACTCCATGCAATATGTTATAAAGAAGATGTGTATTTGTATAACAATTTGAGGCAAGGGCTGTTTTTTGTTATAGGGACGGAAGCTATGAGTAAATCAAGATTTGTATTCATGTGCTTATGTCCCAACATATTTTTAGGGCTAATCCCGTATTCCGTTTTTCTTTTCATTCCTCATGCGGTTTTTCTGGGGCTGTTCGGACTGATATGTATTGGAATGGGCTTTGGAGATTACATCAATACATACAATGCAATCAAGCAAATGCCCAAAGGGGCGAAAACATATTTGAGCGGACTACATTCATATTGGTATTTAGGGTGAAAACTTTCGGTTTGTCAGGCTTACAAACCCTCAAAACGCAGGCGGCGGGACGGGCTTTACCGTCCCGCCGTTCTGTCTTTCAGCGGTTAAGGTCTTGCTTGTGCGTAGGCTGCGCGTTGCGGTTTTCCTCCCGCAAAATACTGTAAACGCCCTTCCGTATCTGCTCCGCTTCCTTTACCTCGTCTTTCAGTGCGAGATAGCGGCGGGACAGCTCCTTCCGCTCGGCGGTCAGCTTCTCCTGCTCCGCTTTCCATGCTTTCAGCGGAATGCCCGTCCTGCCGTTCATCACGCCGTCAAGATAGCGTCCTGCGGCTTCGTAATGGGTCAGCTCCATGCGGTACGCTTCGTAAAACGCCTCCTGCTTTTTCGGCGGCTGCCGCCTGTATTTCCCGTAAACCTCGCGGTACTTCAAATACTTTTCGGCGTTTGAAATATGCCCGTCAAGGGTTTTCAGCCGCCTGTCGATGGGCTTCAGCTTTTCGGATATTTCGCGCTGCTCCCCGAACATACCCGCCATTTTTTCCGTCAGGCCGTCCATATCCATGATCTGATTCTCTTGCAGGAAATTCAGCATTTTTGCCGCCGCTTTCAGATTGTTGACGGCGGCATAACAGCCCGGCTTTCCCGTCTGCTCCCGCCGCGAAAGGATACCCTGTATCACCTCTGCAAGAGTGGGCGGCTCGGTGTTCGCCGCTTCCTCTTTCAGCCAGCTTTGCAGCTTGGAAATGCGGGCTTTCAACTGCCGCAGCTTCTGATTTGTGACTTCGATTTCGCGGTTGATGTTTCCCCGCTCTGTGCGTATCCCGCGCTTCTCCATCTGAAAGGCGGCTACGCCCAGATGCACGGTGGGGATCAGGTCTATTCCCTGCCGCTCATAGCTGCGGTGGTCTATACGCTCGGTATGATTTCCCTTTTCAAGATACGAATTGCAGATTTCAGCCCACGCCGCCCGCCATTCCTCCGCTTTGGTCTGCTCGTTCCAGTCGGTGGCGGGAACGGATTTGCATTTGTACTGCCGCTTTTTCGGGTCGTAGATTTTGTTTCCGTCCTTATCAAGAACATACTCCTTTTTCTGCTTCGCGCCCCATGCGCCGTCCTGCTCAATGGGGCGCATGGTCAGCAGGATATGGGCGTGGGGGTTGCCGTCGTTCTTGTCGTGTAAGCAAACGTCGGCGCACATTCCCGCATTGACAAACTGCTCCTTTACATATTCCCTCACAAGGGAAATGCCCTGCTCCCTCGTCAGTTCGTGGGGCAGGGCGATTTCAATCTCCCGCGCAAGCTGGGCGTTTTTTGCTTTCTCGATTCTCTCCACCGCGTTCCACAGAGCGGAGCGGTCAGAGAAAGATTTCGGGGCGTTGTCGGGCAGTAAAATCTCGGTGTGGACGATACCGCCCTTGCGGGTGTAGTCATGAATCGCTCCGTCATATTCGTTGACGAGTTTTTCGCCGCTGCGGTAGGCGGCTGCGGCAACGGCGGACTTGCCCTTGCCGCGGGAGATGATTTTGATGCTGCAATGGTAAATCGCCATGCGCCGCGCTCCTTTCTGCGGGTTTACCCGCCGTTTCCTTTTGTGCCGGCAGGCGCAAAACGCCGTCTGCAAGACCGCACGATACCACGGTTATGTGGTATATAAGTGCGCCCTTCGGGTAGGGGGAGGGCGGCGTTAGCCGCGTTCCCTCGCTCCGCTGCCCTCGTCTGCGTCCCCGCCCGCTACGCGCCGTGCGGTCAATCCGTCCAGTATGCGGCGGCTCTGCTCGTTGAGGACGGTCTTTTCAAGGAAGATTTGAAACTGCTCGTCAGTCAGGGAGATGCTTTCGGGCAGCAGGCTTTCAAACAGCCCCATGCGTTTGCAAAGGCGTTTCGTCCTGTCCTTGCGCTCCTGCGCTTTCTGCGCCTGCACAAGCTGTTTGCGCTTGTTTTCAAGCTGTCGGATTTCTTCCTCGATGCCTGCGATTTTTTCGATTTTGGTCTTTGCCATGTGTAAAAGCTCCTTTCGTTTATTGGATTTGAAATGGATGGGATGGGAAGGGAAGCGATGGGGAAACGCCCCTTTCGGGAACGGGAAAACGGCTCGCCCCTTGGGTTGGCAAGCCGTTTTTTCGTTTCCCTGTTCGGTTATGCTCTTCTTTGCATTTCGCTTTCCTGCGGCGGCAGCTCGTAGGCTGTGCCTTTGAGGATCTCCGCTCTTGCCGCTTCCTCGGCGGCTTTCTTTGCGGCTGTTTTTCTTGCGTACCGCTCCTTGTCGCGCTTTCTCAGGATTTCCCGCTGTTCCTCGCTCATCTCGCGGCGCAGCTTCTTCTTCCTTTTCTTTTCGGGCGTTGCCGCCTGTGCCGCTTCCTGCTCCGGCAGGTCGAATTTGCCGATAAAGTTCAGGTAGATGTCCACCTGCATCGTCCGCTTTCCCTCGATTTTGACTGCTTCGTGGACGACCACCTTTTCCACAAATTCATTCAAAAGGGTGGGGGTCAGCTCGGTAAACTCCGTGTGCCGCTTTACCAGCTCCAAAAACCTGTCGGCTCTCACGCTGTCGGTGTTGTAGCGGTCTATCTCGGCTTGCAGCCGTTCAAGCTCCGTATCGAGGTTTTTCTGCTCGGCGTCATAGCCCGTCAGCAGTTCGGAAAAGTGGTTTTCGGGGATTTTATCGGCGGCGTAGCTTTCGTACAGTTTTTTGATCAGGCGGCTTATTTCCTCGCGGCGGCGTTTGCCCTTTGTCAGCTTTCTGCGGCTCTCCCTGACCGCCGCTTCCTGTTGCAGCGCCGCTTCCTCCCGCACACGCTGAATGAATGCGGCTTCGTTTTCAATGGCGTATCTGCTTGCCCGCCGTATCGCGTCCAGTATCAGCTGCTCCACGACTTCCACGCGGATATAATGGCAGGTGCAGGACTTGGAATAGTGGCGGTAGCCGGAACACACATACTCATGGTGGGGGTGGTCGGGCCGCCCGGAGGTTCCCCGCTTGTGATACATCTTTGCGCCGCAGTCGGCGCAATAGAGAATGCCCGTCAGAGGATTTGGCTCTCCGTCCGGCTTGTAAACACGCCGCTTCGTTCCCCGCAGCCGCTGAACGATATTCCACGTTTCTTCGTCAATGATCTGCGGGTGCGCGTCCTTGAATACAAGCCTGTTTTCGGGGGTGGGTTTCCGCTGCTTGGATTTATAGTTTTCCGTCCCCGTCTTGTTCAGGACTTTCCAGCCCATATATTCCTCTTTCTTGAGAATGTTGATGACGGTGGCGCTCGACCATTTATACGGGTCTGCATTGTGCGCCCCGCGGCTCGTCCTTTCGCCGATGCTTTTCCAATGGGCGTTGGGGGTCAGTATCCGCTCGGCGGTCAGTTCCTCCGTGATTTTTGCGATGTTCTTTCCCGCAATCACGCTCCGGAATATCCGCTTTACAACGGGAGCGGCTTCCTCGTCCACGATCCATTTCTGACGGTCTTTCGGGTCGTGGAGGTAGCCGTAGGGCAATGCGCCCGTAACGTGGTTTCCCGCCGCCGTCCTCGCGCCGAATATCGCCCGGATTTTGCGGCTGGTGTCTCTTGCGTGCCACTCCGCAAGGATATTGCGAAAGGGCATAAAATCGTCCTCGCCTTTGGCGGTGTCGATGCCCTCCGCAACGGCGATCAGCCGGACGTTCATCTCCCGAAGCTGCTCCAAAAACAAGCCAACGCGCAGATGGTCACGCCCCAGGCGGCTCATATCCTTTATCAGGATTTGCCCCACGCTGCCGCGCGAAATATCCTCCGTCATCTGCAAAAAGCCCGGTCTGTCCCAGCGCGTCCCGCTCCAGCCGTCGTCCGTCCTGTGGACGAGGTTTTTGAAGCCGCTTCGGAGGGCGTATTCCTCCAGATAGGCTTTTTGGTTCTCAATGGACAGGCTCTCGTTTTCCCGCCCGTCCTCATGGCTCAACCGCTCATAAAGGATTGTCAGTTTTTCGTTGTTCATGCTTCCCTCTTTCCGGCTCAACGCCTCCTTTGCGGCACATACGGGGTCAGGCAGTTTTCCTCGCCTCCTTTTCGATCAGGCGCAGAATTTTGTCCTCAAACGTTTCCTTGCCCTTCCCGCTGAAACGGACGGTCACAAGGTAGGTGGTGGAGCCGATACGCCTTGAAAACCGTCCACACCCGTCGTTGAGTGCGTGGAGTTCCCTGTTCCTGTTTTCGTTTTTCATGCGGCGGCTCCTTTCCACATTGAATTTTGCAGTCGATTGGTGTAGAATGTGGCAAAACTCCTTTCCTGTTTTCTGACAGGGCAGTCCGGCGCTTGCGCTGTCCGAAAACGCCCTCTCACAAATAGGAGAAAAACGGGGTGTAAATCGGAACCGGTTCCGAAAACTTTTTGAATGTTTTTCCGCTTCGCCCGCTTTCTCCGCGCTCTGTCCGTCTGTGCCGCAAACGGCGCTCTTGCCTGTGTTTTTCGGGGTGTCCCCGTTCCTTTATGATATAGCCCGTTGGGGTTTTTCAGCAGCTTTCTGTCCACCATGATGAGGTTGTTGGACAGAGCATTGATGCCGTAGTACAGAGCTTCTTTCCCGTTCTGGAACAGTTCCTGCGTAGTAAAGGGCACAAAGATAGCTGTGGAACTGGTGGTCAGTCCTCGCTGAATCTCAATCTGATTGAGACCCAGAGGCAGACAGCTCATCAGCCCTTCTTCCTGCTGGAAGTCCAGCCTGGTCAGCTGACAGTTATACTTCTGGGCAATAGAGCCTGCCTGAAAGATGTTGTTGCCAAGCTGACGGGGATTGTCCGCTGTGTTCAGCACCAGAAAGGTCAAAAGGAACATTCTCTCGTTGCGGCTCTGCAAATCCTGCAAGAGTTTTTTCGCTTCACTGCCGTAGGTAGCAAGGTCAGATGGAATGATGTCCATGTCGTATCCGGCACGGACTGCTTTTTTCTGTTCCTCGATCTTGCTGCGGTCCAGGTCGGTAATCTTTCGCTTTACCGTTTTGATGGCTTTCACCTGATCCACCGACTGAATGTGCATACTCACAATGAGCGAGCTTTCCATATCCAGAAAATCAGCCAGCAAACGGTCATTCAGTTCCGGTGCGAGAATCTGCAAAAAAGAAACAGTCCCGTATTTCTTACCCATACGGAACTGCTTGCCGGTGCGGAACTCAAAGGAGCTTGGTGCAATAAAATCCTTTGTGGACAGACCGGAAGGAGCCAGCCAGTCCCATTCAAACTGAAACGGGAGTTGTTCATCCATGTGGAATACCGCATGAAGCTGAAAAAGCCTTTCTTTACCGTCCAGCGTTCTGGCAGCTACACCAAGACGCTTGAAGTTATTAAGTATATCGGTCTCAATACGCTCCAGACGGGGCTTGGCGGCTTTGATGCTGTCCGCGTCGATACCAAAGGTCAGATATTTGGTCTTGATGAGACCGTTGTTACCTCTGGCCAGCTGATTTTGCAGCATTGTGGTGTATTCCTCGCGGATACTGTCAAAGGCGTCCCTCTGGGGCGGGATGGAAATGGAGTTAGCAAAGGTCTCCTCCGATGCCGCAAGGTTCAAAAAAGACAGCTGGAAATGAATCGAGCTGTCAAAATAATTGAGGAAATCACACCAACCCTCAAAGATTGCCGTCTTATCTTCGTTTTGGGAGAGCTGATAGTTGATGTCCTGAAACTGGATGGTCTTTGTGTAGTGGCTGTCCGATACGCGGCAGATTCCGTCCGGCCACATCCGTTCATAAGGGATACTGTCCTGCGCAGATTTTCCTTTTTTGTCCGTGCGGTTAGCGCGGGCAATGGCCGCTTCGATCTGCTTCTTATCGGCGCGGGACAGTTTTTTCTTTGTCTTTACCGGCTGCACAGTTTTTTCCTCGGTTTTTCCGAACATCCGATGCAGCCATTTTTTTATTGCGGTGAACAATGTCATACACCTCCTTATCGAGCATTTCCTGCCGCTTTAATACGGCATAAAAGTTGTTGGTCTGGTAAGGTCGCTGCTTTGGACGGATCACAGCTACTTTGAGAATGTTGCCCACGATCTTTTCCAGGGGCTGTCCATGCTTTTCGTACATAGCCAGCATAAAGAAGGGCAGCATAACCAGCATCATACACATAGCCGCTACACTGTTTCCGGTAGGTTTTCTGAGCAAAAAGAAAAGCGGTACGCCAATAAGCGCTCCGCCCGTGAAGCAGATAAGCTGCCGCTTGGTCAGATTGAACATGACCTTTGTTTTGACTTTTGTTAAGTCCTTGGGTACGGGTACATAAGCCAATGTGGAAACCTCCTTCCGTTTTAGTGCGCCTGAAAGACTGATTTGGCGAGACTGCCGGTTTTGAACAGCGTAAAACATAGCAGTACGGTGTAGCCCACGCAGCTCCAGATTGCCATGATGATGTCATCTTCCAGAGCGATGTTCTGCACCAGCACAGCATAAATTGCCACGCAGACGATAATGAGAAACGCCTGAAAGCCCAGTGCCAGCAGGGATCGGAGGTAATTCTGTCCCATACCGCCCCATTCTTTGCCCATCATTGCAGCCATTGGAACGGGAGCCACCGAAGTTACAAGGTAGATCTCGATCATACGGCCATAAATAACGATAAAGATACAGATATACAACGCCCACATGGTAATGCCAATAAAGAGGGATTGGAACCACAGTCCGAACAGCGGTCCCAAATCCATTTCCATCAGCCTCGGTTCCAGATCGGTCATAACTGAGGAAATGTCAATGGACGCATCCGAATTGATAATCCCTGCCGCCTGCGCCACCACGCTCTGCGCCATATCAAAGACGCCCATCACGATATTCCATGTGTTTGTGACAATGAGGATGGCGGCAGCTGATTTGAACACCCACTTGAAAATCATCCAGGTATCCACATCATGCAGGTTGTTCTTGTCTGCAATCATCTGGATCAGGTCTACGGTCATCACGATAGCCA
>CEBY01021061.1_pt1 | contig 10951 bp, 7 predicted proteins | sample 554731 | NCBI WGS metagenome assembly CEBY01 (sample SAMEA3182050, study PRJEB8094) | gut metagenome | biome: human; feature: gut; material: Stool; isolation source: human stools | place: Canada | collected 2012-02-22
GTTTTAATCCAACAATTAAATTATTTTTTATAATATATTTAGCTTGCATTTTTCAACCTTTTACGTCATAATATTAGTTGAAAGTTCAACTAATATGGCGGTGAATATTATGACAAAACTGCATAATGACCTACTGCGTGACATCGGCACGCTGGCGCGCACGATCCACTATCTTCACGATCTGCATTTTAAGGAACTGGCGCTGCAACGGGGACAGTTTATTTTTCTGACCCGGATCTGCGAAAATATGGGTATCAATCAAAACGATTTATCGCTCTTATTAAAAGTCGATAAATCTACGACTGCCAAAGCTGTCCAAAAATTGACCGCTGCCGGTTATATAAACAGGCAGCGCAGCAGCGAAGACCAGCGGCACTGTCAGCTTTTCCCAACAGAAAAAGCTCTCCTGCTCTACGATCAAATCATCACTGAAGAAAACACCAGCCTGCATTTGTGTCTGCAAAATTTTACAGCATCAGAACGCAAAGAATTGAACAGGCTGTTCAAAAAAATGTGTGCCAATCTGGAAACACACTGGCAAAAAACAAAGGGTCAAAAACAAAGAATCGAGGTGCAATGATGCTGCGTTTGGCAACTATGCAGGATTTAACACGGATCATGGCTATCGTGCAGGCTACGGTCAGGGAAATGCACGCTTACGGCAACTACCAGTGGGACGAGGTTTATCCAACTGAACAGGATTTTGCCGCAGACATCACCCAAGGCGATCTTTTTGTATCAGAAGCTGAAAGACAGATCTGCGGCCTGATCTGCATCAATCAGACCGAACCAGCTGTTTATGCTGATGCCGGCTGGACTTTGGCGGAAAAAGCCCTGGTCCTGCATCGCATGGCAGTTGACCCGGCCCTGCGCGGCCGCGGTACCGGCTCTGAATTGCTGCAGCAGGCTGAAACGCTCGCTCTCAGCCTGGGACTGCGTTATTTAAAAACAGATACCTACGCCCTGAACGAAAAAGCTCAACAGCTATTTCTAAAGCACGGCTATCATTTCTGCGGTGAAATCCAGTTCCGTAAAATGGAGCACCAGTTTTACTGTTATGAAAAAGTACTGTAAAATAAAAACACACCCTTTAAAAAGGGTGTGTTTTTACTTATAAAGCAGGGTCGTCCACGCCGTTGGCCTTAAAGGCATTGGCCCTGTCGATGCAGGTGCCGCATTCGCCACACGGCCTGTCGCCGCCTTCATAGCACGACCAGGTATATTGATAAGGAGCACCCAAATTCAGTCCCAGCTCCACTATCTGCGCTTTATTTTTATTCAGCAGCGGTGCTTCCAGATGACACAATTTACCGCTGCCTTCATAAATGGCAGTATCCATAGCCGCATAAAACTCCGGCGTACAATCCGGATAAGCCCGTCCAGCCGCATCGTCAGCATGAGCGCCATAACAGATCGCATCAGCTCCCAATGAAATGGCAATAGCGGCAGCAGCGCTGATCAAAAGGCCATTGCGAAACGGTACATAAGTCGCTACCGTACCTTCGCCATGCTCAGCCAGCTGCTGCGCGTAGCTTTTATGTTCGATGGCTTCACTGCTGGCTGCCAGCAGTGAGCAATTACTATAGGACATGATGCCGGCAATATCCTGCTCCAGTAAACGTACACCATAATAAGCCGCAACCTTACGGGCTGCTGCCATTTCCCTGCTGTGCTTCTGCCCGTAAAAAACACACAGCGCCGTGACATTTTCCGCACCGCAGACCTGCACAGCCTGCGCCAGACAGGTGGTGCTGTCAATACCGCCGCTTAATAACACTACTTTTTTCATACTGCAACCTCCGTCACAGATCGCGCCTGATGATGGCAGGCGGTAATTCTTCCCAGGGCTTGTATTGAATCGTACTGCAAAATACATAAGCCTTATAACGGTCGGCAGCTGTTTCAGCCGCTGCCGCTTTGGCCAGATCACGCTCACCGGCTTCACTGACCGGATAATACCTGAAAGCCTCCGCAAACAGCTGTGCCGCTTTTTCGTCATCACCATTATTATGTTCATGCTCAGCTAAAAATTTATAGGCAAAATAACGGTAAGGATTGATACCGTCGTTTCCAGCTTCCAGCTCCAGCATCTTTTCCGCTTCCTGTACAGCCTGCTCTTCTTTGCCTACCTCACGCAGGATCGCCAGCCGGCGATAAAACATATCGCCGCGGGAAGCGCTGCGGAAGGGATATTTATAGGCCCGGCTCAATGCATAGGCCTGATCCAGATAATTCAAAGCGGCATCCTCATTACGGGCCAACTTCCAAACGATTTCAGCTATATCCCGCAGGCACAGCACTTTATGTTCAGCTTCGCTGAGGCCCATTTCCGGTGCATCCTCCATATCAGGCTCCACATCAAGTATCGTTGCCAGGACATGCATCGCGGCTTCTACCTCATCCATCCAATATAAAGCGCGTCCCACCGTCGAGCGGCAGCGCCAGTCGTTATAATTACTGATCATACCGCGGGGGACCGGATATTCACCGCCGACCACATGGTTCACACACGCCTGCCATTCCTGTTCGTTCATAGTCAAGTCACACTCCTTACTGATTCTTATATTATTATTGTAGCATATTGCCGCCGCAGCGGCCTAAATAAAATAACGCCCTCCTGCTTTTACAGCCTTTGCAAATAAAAAAGCGGCTGCCCGGCCGAAGCCAAAAGCAGCCATAAATAAGGGAAAGCGTTTTTAAAGCAGACTCACTTTTCGTTGCGCACATAACGGCGCGGCATCCGCGGACTGACGCTGCAGACCAGCTCGTAGCAGATAGTACCTGCCCACTGCGCAACCAGTTCCATCGGCAAATCTTTGCCGCCGAAAACGGTGACTTCGTCGCCCACTTTGACCGGAGGCAGGTCGGTAACATCAAGCATCACCTGATCCATACACACGCGGCCCACGATAGGAGCCCTGCCGCCGCCAACCAGCATATAGCCCACGTTGGAAAGACGTCTGTTGACGCCGTCGGCATAACCGACCGGCACCGTGGCAATAACACTGGGACGGCTCAATGTATAAGTACGCCCATAACCGATAGTCGCACCGGCAGGCAGGCTTTTGACAAAGCTTACCGTCGATTTGACCGTCATGACAGGCTCAAAATCTTTATAACAATCGCTCATATGCGCAGGATGCAAACCATACAAAGTAATACCCTGACGCACCATATCCATCTGATATTCACGCAGTTCTGTCAAAGCGGCACTGTTGGCGATATGTGCCAGCGGTACCCTGATACCCTTCTCCCTGATCAGCTTCAGCGCTTCCTGGAAGCGTTCAAACTGATGCGCGGCATAGGCTTTGTCATCAGCATCTGCCGTTGCAAAATGCGAGAACACTCCTTCGATCTCAATGCCAGGCAGCGCCGCGGCCTTAGCCGCAAATTCACCCGCATCGCGAACATGTACGCCGATCCGATGCATACCGGTATCAATAGCGATATGGATCCTGGCTTTTTTATTCAATTTAACAGCCGCTTCGTTAAGGGCATATAAACGTTCTTCGTCAAAAACGGCGTGACTGATATCAAACTGCACTACAACATTGGCAGCTCCCGGCTGCAGCGAACCCAGCACTAAAATAGGCAGCCTGATACCTGCTTCACGCAGCTCAAGACCTTCCTGCAGCAGCGCTACGGCCAGAAAATCAGCGCCGTTCTTTTCGGCTTCGCGGGCTACCGCTACCGCGCCATGTCCGTAAGCATCAGCCTTGACAACGGCACACAGCTTAGTATGGGGATCAAGATTGCTTTTGGCGATCTGCACATTATGCGCCACGGCATCAAGATTGATCTCGGCCCACGCGCCCCGGTCGATATGATACATAAAACTAAACCCACCTTCACAAAAAAACGCAGGACACGTACGTCTGCGTGCGCCTGCGGCTGATACAAAATCCAATGACCTTATGGTCAAATTATATGCTTTTTAAAATGATTTGTCAATAATCTGCAAGGCTTCGACGCCGCAGGCGTCTACCATTCCACCGCTTATTTGGAGGCAGTTTCCTGATCCTGTCCGTGACAGCTGGGTCCGCAGCCATTACAGCCGCTGCAGCCGGCACAACCGCCGGAAGATGTTTTTTTGAAGACGCTGCGCAGTGCCAAAATTGCCAGAGCCACTAAAATACCGCCAATAATATAATCAGCCATTTTTACACCTGCTTTCGTTCACGCTGCGCCATTACGGCTTCTGCCGCAGACGCTTTATTGCACCATAAATTTAAATTTGCTCAGGTTAGCTTTCGCTAACCACATTGTACTACGTTCCTGCTTTTTTGGCAAGCACTTAAAATATTTTTTACAGATAAGACAAATATTTTGAAACCAAAAAATTTAAAATATTTTACAGGAAAATCAAGCTGCAGCCACTTAAGCTTCTACTTTCCAGCGATCGAAAAAACTCAGCCTGCTTTCATACAAATGTACAAACCGCCCTACTAAAACTGCGGCCACTACTGTACCGGCTCCAACTCCTTGTAATGTACCGAATTCCACCCAAGAAATAATAATCGCCAAAGTGACCAGCGATATATCGAAACAATTTTTGATCAGGCTGAACTTTTTTTGAGTAACAAACGCCAGTACACTGACCACACCTTCGCCCGCAACTAAAAAGATTTTAGCGCGCACCTCCAGAAAAACACCCAAAGCCAAGACAACAATACTTAAAAGGCAAGCAAGCCATTGTTCCAGCGCACTGCCCGGTATAAACCAGTCCAACAGACCCATCGAAAAATCAATGCTGCAGCCAAAAGCCAGCGTCGTCAGCAGCTGGCCCACCAGCTCCCTTACATAAAGCGCCCTCAGAATAAGCGGCTGCGCCAGGATCATAACAATGTTCATCATGATCGTAATATCACCCAAACTAAAAGGTAAAAACATACTCATAACCCACGGTACACTGGAAATCGGCGATGTGCCCAAGTCGGCCTTACAGGACAGAGCGATACCAAAAGTCATTAAAAATATCCCCACGGCAAACATCGCCAGCCGCGGCTTAAAATGCTGATTATGGACTGATCCCAATTTACTTTTCCTTCTTTCAAAACATAACAGGCAAGCTCCAAATAAAAAAAACGGTTCTCAGCATGCAAGAAACCGTACGCTCAAGCCATTGGATTGTATCTTTATTTTACCATAAATCATGCGAATATAAAATATGACCCGACATCTACAAATAAACGTCCGCATCAAAAGCAGAAAGCCTGCCGATAAAAGGCAGGCTTTCCACACAGGTACACAAAAGGGTGAACAGGAAAAAGAGATTTTGAAAAAGTTGTTTTTTAGAAGCTGTAAGTTACATTGAGCATAAATTTGCTGTTTTGAGCATGACTGCCTTTCTGGCAGGCATAGCCTAAGCCATAAGTCCAATCACCTTTTTCAGCCTCCAGGCCCAGTTTGCCGACAAAGAAACCGCTGTCCATGATATCATAGCCAAGTCTATCGGTCGCATTTACACCCGGAACGGTAATATCCATCGCAGTATTTTTATCACCTAAAGTCCAAACATAAGCGATATCGGCTGTCGGACGCACTTTCCAGCCTCCGGCAGTAACGCTTTCATGGCTGATGCTGATGCCTACCGGCAACAACCACAAATCAGCTTTATCGGTACTGTAATGAGCGGCCGTCTTCCCGTCGATACTGCCGTTATAGCTGTCCGTATCAATATTCATATAACGCAGGCCAGCATACGGTACATAGCTCGTTCCATGTCCATTGCTGATAAGTTTTTCACCTTTGATGCCCATACTGATGACCTGCGTGTCAGGTTCGGCCTTGATTACGCCTTTAACGTCACTGCTGGTTTTGCTGTAACCGACATCGAAAATCAGATTGGTATCGCCGTTTTGGATACCGCCATAGTAGCTGAGGCCCCAGAAGTCAAATTCATTTTTAGAGGCGCTGCCGGTGCTGTCGCCGCTGCCGTAGCTGAAAGCCATGCCGCTGCTGTATTTGCCACGGTCTGCAAAGTCGCCGCCGATGATAACACCGTTGTATTGTCCGTCATAGCTGACGCCGCCCATGTTATCGACTTTATCCTTGTTGTGGATATATTGTGCCCATATACTGCCGTTGTCAGCAGTATCAACAGCAGCTTTGCCGAAGCCGCCGCTCTGTTCTGCAGCCGCCTTGGCCAGGGACAGATGTTCCTGCGCCGCCGTCCCCAGATCCAGGGCTGCTAAAGCACCCGTGCGGGTAGCGCCGCTGTTTTCCGCTCCCTGGGCGAAGGAGTTGACTGCCACAAGCGTCTGCGCATTACTATTAAGGCCGCTGATCGCATTGCTCAGATATTTGATACCCGCATAAGGCGAATCGGTTTGAGAGCTCATTGCATCAAGAATATTCGGCAGAGCTACGCCCGGCAGAGCTTCGCTGGCTTTAACTTTCTGCGTGCTGACGGTAAAGCTGCCGCTACTATAGCTGCCGCTGCCCTTGACCAGTTTGTTCAACAGCAGGTTCGTACCGTTCCAGCCGCCGTCTGTAACATCGCTACCGCTGTTCGTAAAGCCGCTGACGATGGTATATTGTTTATCGGCCTGTGCATCGGCGATATAAAGTTTGGCGCCGGAATCAACTTTTAAAGTCGCAGCGCTGCCATTACTGATAGTAATCGTAGCCGTGCTGCCTGCTTTTAATGCTCCGTCAGTCGTCAGTGCGGCGTCACCGGCGACCATCAGCAGCGAGCCGGCTGCGAAAGTTGCGGTGTTGGCCGCAGCAAGATCTTTGTTGTCGCTTGCATGAGTCAGGCTGCCGTCTACTTTGATGCCGCCTTTCGTACTGTCCATGGTCTGCTCGTAATCGATATACAAAGCAGCGGTGATGTCATTTTTCCCCCAGGTCAATCCGGTATCGGTAAAGGCGGCTTCCGCTTTCGCGGTATCCGCAGTGCCCAGACTCAAAACTGAATTTTGTCCTACGGTCAGTTTTCCGTCAATCTGGCTGCTGTTAAATTTCAGCCCTGCTTTAGATGCTGTCTGAATCGTACTGCTGTCTTCCCAGGCCGGGTCCAACATGAGGCTGGCGCCGCCAAGCTTTACGTCTTCAGCGGTCAGCGTGCCGGCGCTGTCAGCCGCGCCGACGGCTATCTTAGCATCACTGTCCACTACGGTCAATGTTTTTGCTGTTAACGAACCTGTAACTTCAACCTTGCCTTTGTTCAGGTTCAAGGTGTCGACGTCCACTGTACCGGCTGCAGTGACTGCGCCTTCTTTGCTGTTGGACGAATCGCCGACGCTAAGCTCATTTGCCGTTAAAGAGCCGGTAACGGCTACTGTCCCCTGCTGCAAATCCACTTTGCCGGCTGTTATCGATCCGGCAGCGTCTATCGTACCCGATTTATTACTACTGGCATCGCCGACTGTAAAATCTTGCGTCGTTGTCAGGTTCGCACCTGCGTTGACGGCTACCGTTCCTTCTGCGGCTGTGATCTTACCGACTGTAAAGCTGCCTGCTTCTACATTCATCTGGCTGTCGGCCTGCAGGGTTACAGCTGCGTTCAAGGTGCCGCCGCTGCTTTCCGCCGCCGCATTGCCAAGGGTCAGGGTACCGGCACTGCCACTGCCTACCGTTACAGTATTATTGGAGTTACCGGTGCCTTTCAGCAGTTCACTGCTGCCGTCGCCGACCAGTGTTAGCCCGGTATCATTGCTGATAGTGACGCTGGCATTTACAGTGCCGCTGCCACTGTTAGTGCTGAAATCCAGGTCTTTGACGCCCAGGTCATTATTGACACCCGTCGCGCCTTCAGAGGAAGTGCCGTCACCTACGTTCAAGGTGCCAGTGCTTACCGTACCGGTGACATTGGTATGGACGGCACCTGTCGGCGCCAGATCGTCTACAGTAGCCTTGTTGTCTACAGGCTGATCCTGCAGTGTACCGGTCATAACGATCGTGGTTTTGGCCCCATTGCTGTCCGCAGCTTTCAAAGCCTTACTGTAGCCCGCGCTGTCATTCAGAGTATAGCTGGCGTCGCTGATAGCCAGTTTACCGCCATTGAACAATACTTTTTGGTCGACACCCGCAATAACTTTTTTACCACTAGTATCAGCTTCAAAAACCTTATCCGACGCAGCTTTCAACACGCCTTTACCAGTGACAATCAGTGAATTATTAGCTAAATCAAATTCATTAATATCGCTTAGATTATCAATATTCAAGGTACCGCCGCTGACGGTGATCGTACCGCTCTTAGCATTAGAAGTTTTTTCTCCAGCACCTTTGGTTACAAATTTGTCGGCTGTATAGGTCGCCTTGTCACTGCCTCCCAAAACTATGCCGCCGGCATCAGCCGTAACCGTGCCTTTAACAACATTGCTGTCGCCTGCCAGCGTAATGATACTGTCTGCATCTTTAGCCGTAACGTCGCCTGTCAGCGCAACCATTTTGCCCTTACTGCCGATAGTGATCTCGCTGCCTTTCTCGGCATAAAGAGCGTGCGCACCGGTTTTGCCTGTGGCGGTGATGGCGGTATCGCCTAAGATAGAGACCGTCGCTTTTTTATCGCCATAACTGCCTGCATAGACACCGGTCGCTTCCTGATATCCGTCAGTCACATCAAGAGTGGTCCTGGTAGAGCCAGCAACCGTGATAGTTCCATTTAAGCCTTTGATTCCCGTCGCATTACTATAAACGCCACTGGCATCACTGCTGACATTGGCTCCGGAGTTTACCCTGACATTCAGCTCCCCGGAAGCAATCTCAATAGCTCCGTCAACAGCATAAATACCCGCCGTACCATTGGACGCATTAGGGGTAGCTCCTTCAGAGCCTGCACCATTAACTGTGATGTCTACCTTATTGACGCCCGGCCCGATAATAATGGAATTTTGCGGTTCGCCACTACCAATCTCATCACTTTGGATGCCAATGCTATTTGTTTTACCGACACCATTAGCTGCGGTATTAGTAGATGTAATAATCAGGTCGCCTTTATTGACCTTGAACGTGCCGCCATTATGAGCCGTGATACCGGTAACGCCATAATCGTCGGCAATATCTATCACCGTTTTCTCCGTATTCAACTCAATAAGACCGTTTGTGGACACATTGAGCCCCTCCAATGTGAAGCCTGACATAGAGCCGGTAACATTGAGGTTTTTGCTGTTCACCGTCAAACTGCCATTTTTGACCCAGGCAGCTTCGTTGAAGTTATTACTATCTGCGGTTGTTGTACCGTTGACAGCAATATTAGTCGTGTCGGCATTCAATTGAACCGCACTTGTTATACTGTCATCTTTACCTTCTACACGTACGCCAATAGCGCGACCATTTGCAGTAACGTCTGCCTCGATATCCGCCTTAGCTCCGGCAATGGTTACCTGCCCGCCATTCAAAGCATAGACCCCTGCAGCAGCCAGTTTTCCACTGTCCCCAGCCGTTGTTTCGGCCTTCAGCGCAACCGTTTTGCCGGCACTGCCAACAGTTATTTGTCCGCCTTCCTTGGCATGAATGGCGTAGGAAGAATTTGTCCCTGTAACATTTATATTTGCGTTTCCTAAAATATTGGTGTCACAATCTTTGTTATTAGATAAAACACCATACGCTTCTTTACCAACTACAGTTATGTTCAAGTCCCCTGCTACTTTAACCTTGCCTGTATCAACCGGTCTTTGCAAGTATTCATTCAATATGCCATAGGCTTTATTTGCAGATTGTACGTTTATTGTAGCTGAACCTTCGATATCAATCATCCCAGCATGAGAATTATCTTGCCCCTCTTTTTGGCTAAAACATTTTATACCAGTTACAGTACTATACTGGCTGTCACTTTGTAAATTGATATTGAGATTATTGCTTACACCTGTGGAAAATGTTCCGCCATAACGAGTCCATACACCATTTATATTTCCGCCTGCATTTATGGTTATATTCAAATTATCACCTGACGCAAGAACACTGCCAGGCTTACCGCTCACAAAAATACCAGTTGCCGCATCTCCTGTCACAATATCAATAGCGGCCTTTTTATTAAAATTGACAATCGACGGCACTGCGTCATTGGTATTGCACTCTACATTCACACCATACATGGTTGCAGTGTTTGCAGTATTTAATTTTATCAAAGCATCTCCGTTAAAATTAACTGTCCCCTGATTGACAAGCACTCCCATATCTCTAGGACTTGCAGAACCAACATTTCCCGTATGTTCTAATGTAATACTGGTTTTAGCAGCATCAAAATTCATCACTCCACCGTTATTGCCATAATTGGCAACAGCCGTAGCAACGTTATTGTTATTATTAATTGTGATATCGGTTTCAGTACCGGTAAAATCAAGATTCGCACCATTATGAGTATATACACCTTTAAACGAACCTTCAGAATCAATCTGCATATCCCAATCAGCATATGCCGTACTGGCTGAATTTCCAGACAAATCTATCTTTTCATTAGATTTCGATGCCCAAACGTCCCCCCCAGATATACAAACGGACATTACGCCTGCTGCAAGCAGCGAGCACAGTACTTTCCTTTGTAAATCCTTGTTTTTTGCCAAGCTTTTTGATCTCATCATCAAATCCCCTTTCCAAATTTTAACCACTATATTCAAAATCCTGCACCATTTTTAAACAACTTTTTTAATTATTGTAAAAGTGCCTTAAATATATTATAGCACTTTAGTACCCCCCCACAAGACATATAGATTTTTAATAGCCGTTGTCCTTCTGCGCTTTGCCCTGACGTTTTGCCAGGCGCCCAAGCTGCTGCCAATGCTGCACGGCCCTTTCTGCCGCTCTTTTTGACAAAATAAAAACAGAGACAGCTGACCCCTTCCGGATCACGTCTCTGCTAAGTGCAGCTGGCTGTCATTCCGTAAAGGTTTAGACCCTATAGCTTTGCGTCACTGCCTTTCGACAGTTTTGCCGTTTTATATTATTTAATATTCTTTTACTTATTAAAAGAATATCATACTTTCTATATATCTACAAGCATATTTAT
>CEBY01027340.1_pt1 | contig 10940 bp, 7 predicted proteins | sample 554731 | NCBI WGS metagenome assembly CEBY01 (sample SAMEA3182050, study PRJEB8094) | gut metagenome | biome: human; feature: gut; material: Stool; isolation source: human stools | place: Canada | collected 2012-02-22
GAGATGACCGCGACCTTGGCCGGGCCGCCGGAGAAGCGGCCGACGAGGGAGTTCGCGAGGTCTATAAAGAAAGCCGCGATGCCGGTGCGCTCAAGGAACGCGCCGAAGATGATGAACACAACGATGTACTTTGCGCAGACCTGGATAGGAGTGCCCATGACGCCGCTGGTAGTGTAGAACAGGGTATAGAGCACACGCTTGAGCGGGGTGCCGATGGCGAAGGTGTAGATTATCAGCGCGGCAGCCACGCAGAGGATCGGCACACCGACGCAGCGGCGGCACAGCTCCATCAGGCAGAGGATGCCGATGATGCCGACGGCGATCTGGAACGGGGTTATTCTCGACGCGCTGGTCAGGATCATGACGAGAGAGTCATAGCTGAAGCAGTAATAGAAGAAGCTCGCAGCGCCGACTATCATAAGCACATAGTCAAACCACGGAATGTAGTTATGGCGGACATGGTGCTTCGATGCGGGGTAGGTCATATAGCCCATGATGATGACGCAGCCGATGAACGCGGTGAGGCGCTTCTCGATAGCGGCGACGCTGAAGAGCGTCGACCATATGCAGTACAGCGAGAAAATGACCATGATGACGCGGACGATCATTCCCGGAGTACCCTCCCAGGTGCGCGTGTTGGATTCGCGGTCGTACTTACGCATGACGGCTTCAACATCCGCAGCCGTGCCTACGTCGACCTCAATATCTACGCTGGTGTCGACGACCTCGTCTGCCGTTCGGATGTGAAAATGATTCTTGCTTGGCATTATGTATGCCCCTTTCCGTTCAATAATTTAAAATACCCCAATATATCATGCCAGAAATACGGTCGGAGCGCAAGTTAAGAAAGCCGCCCCGGCGTAAAGAAACCGCAAATTTGCGTGCCCATGAAGGGAGGTGAATAAACCTTATACGCCGGAGCCCCATTGCTGAGGCTCCAGCGCATAAGGTTGTGTAGTGCTGAGGATAAAGCTTACTTGGTCGCGACCTCGAAGCCCTTCTCGGCGAAGTACTTCGCAGCGCCGGGGTGGTAAGGCACGCTGGTCATGGAGGAAGCGAACTCAAGGCTCAGCTCTGCGCCCTTGCCGTGCTGCTCGGAGATAGCATCGATGTTGTCGAAGATGGTGGACACGAAGGTGTAGACATCGTCGTCGGAGACATCGTCGCGGACGAGGACGACTGCCGCGACTGCGACGGTCTGGACATCCTCAGGGGTGCCGTAGACGTCAGCTGCGATGGTGTAAGCGGAGTAGTAGGGGCTGCTGGAGAGGAGCTTATCCATGTGCTCGTCATCGATGCTGACGAGGTAAACCTGACCGCTGGTGGCGAGGTCGACGATAGCAGTGGTGGGAGCGCCGGCGACGATGAAGGCTGCGTCGATCTTCTTATCCTTCAGGCTCTCAGCGCTATCGCCGAAGCTCTGGTACTTGGGGTCGATATCGTCAAGGGTCATGCCGTATGCGCTGAGAACGTCAATGGCGTTGAAGTAAACACCGGAGCCCTGAGCACCGACAGAGACGCTCTTGCCCTTGAGGTCGGCAACGGTCTTGATGTCGGGGTTCATGGTGACGATCTGTACCTGCTCTTTGTAGAGCGCGGCGGCGACAGAGAAGCTGCCGACAGCGCCGGTCTCGGCGAAGAGGTTGGTGCCGTCATAGGCATAGCTCATAACGTCGGACTGGCAGAAGCCGAGCTGTACATCGCCGGCGTCGAGGTCTTCGACGTTTGCCTTGGAGCCGTTGCCGGTGATAGCGGTGACGCTCAAGTCACTGTTGGAAGAAACGTACTGGGCGAGCACGCTGCCGAAAGCATAATAGGTGCCGGACTCACCGCCGGTGGTGAAGGTGAGGGCTTCCTTGCTGGAGCTGCCGCAGGCGCACAGCGCGAATACCATAACAAGTGCAAGCAAAAGTGCGATAACTTTTTTCATACTGGTACCTCCTAAAAATCAACAAAAAGGGAGCTGCGATTTTGGTCAGGTTTTGAATTACTCCCTTTCTGCATTTATAATACAACTGCAAGTTTAATTTTGCAAGAGTAAATTTACACTTTCCCGTATTGACCCATAAACAAGCCCAAAAGTCCTGCTGCTTTGTGCATATAATATAATGTGAAAATCAAGACAAGACTGTTTGCTGAAAAGCTTTGACAGCGATAAGACAAGGTGCTATACTCTACAATGTATGCGGGCAAAACGGCGGGCGTATTTTACGCCTGTTAAGACCTGCGTACAATGAAAAAGCGGAGCGTTTATTTATAATGGATTTTTCATTGCTGAAAAGTTTCACCGCCGTGGCCGACGAGAAGAGCTTTTCTACAGCCGCGAAACATCTGTTCATTTCGCAGCAGTCGCTGTCCAAGCAGATAGCGAAGCTTGAGGAGGAACTGGGGACAACGCTGTTCGTGCGCAGCCGTCCGCTCAGCCTCACGCCGGACGGGAAGCAGTTTTTGCAGACCGCCAAGGAGATACTTCAGCTCAAGCAGCAGTATGAGGAGAGCTCCAGCCACAGCTTCAGCGGCTCGCATTTCATCCATGTCGGCATTGAGCACACCATCGCCCGCGCGATCCTGCCCTATGTCCTGCCGGAATACCTAAAGGAGCACCCGGATACCTATGTCAAGGTCAGCGAGGAGTCGCCGGAGGTGCTGCATAAGTCGATCATATACGACGGGGTCGACCTTGTCATCGGCTCGATAAACGGTGCGCCCGATAACTATGACACTGTTACCCTGTGCAAGAAGGAGCAGGTGCTGGTCGTGCCGAAGCAGATAATGCACGAGTTCGCCGGGGATCAGTACGACGAGATAAAGGCGCGCTTTTCCGAGTGCGCGGATCTCACGTGGTTCGAGAAAGCGCCGTTTATAAAGATACCGCGCCAGTCTTCGGGCGGCCGGGCGCTCAACAGCTACCTCAAGTATTATGATATAAACCCATGCTTTGTGTGTGAGCTGACGAATGTCGAGAACGCTTTCCAGCTTGCAAACTCCGGGCTTGGTGTACTCGTCTATGCGCGCATCTTCTGGGACATGCTCGCCCCGGAGCTTCAGGCGGATTACCTCAAGAATATCGATATTTTCCCGCTGCCCTATCTGCCGGATATCGACGATGTCTGCGCCTACTATAATAAGGAGACGGGGCTGCACGGCAAGAACAAGGAGCTGCTGGACATTTTCCGCCGGTTCTTTGACGATTACCGCAGCGGAAAAGGACTGGAACCCCAGGAATAAAACAGAATAAACAACAGGCACAGCGGAATGATCTGCTGTGCCTGTTCTTATATCATTGCGGGCATCCCTTGCCTCTCCCTCTGGGAGAGGTGGCCGAGCGCAGCGAGGACGGAGAGGGCAAAATAATTGACTTTATCATTCAAAAAAAGACTGCAAGCCCAGCTCTCCCGTTGGAAAAGCTAAGAGCCCATCAAAGCAAGGGGGAACTTTTTATGCAAAAGTCTACCAATGATCAATATAATCATTGACCTCTGTTTGCACAGCATGGTATTATATATTGGATATAAAATACCATTCGGAGGAGAGCCGCATGGAAGAAATTTTCTTTTGCCCAGGCTGTATGGCGAAGGCTGCGCCGGTGGACGGGAAGTGCCCGGTCTGCGGCTGCGATGTGAATACCCAGAACGCACTGCACCAGCTGCCGGTGAATACTATTCTCAACGGCAGGTATATTGTCGGCAGGGTGCTCGGCGCAGGCGGCTTCGGCATCACGTATATCGGCTATGATCTGAAGCTTGACGGCAAGGTCGCCGTCAAGGAGTATTACCCCAGCGGCGCCGCCAACCGGAGTATGTCCCTTACCGTGCTCCCGACTACGGAGGTGAAAGGCAACCCCTTTGAGATAGGCAAAGACCGCTTTCTGAAAGAGGCCAAGACCCTTTCCGAGTTCGTCGGCGAGGGAAACATCGTTGCCCTGCGGGATTACTTTGAAGAAAACGGTACGGCATATATCGTCATGGAGTACCTCGAGGGTGAGGATCTTTCGCATTATGCCAAGAAGCACGGCGTCTTTGCACTTGACGAAGCGCTCGACCTGCTCGAACCGGCGATGCTCGCGCTCGATAAGGTACATAAGAAAGGGCTGATCCACCGCGACATCAGCCCCTCGAATATAATGGTGCTCAGCGATGGGCGTGTCAAGGTGCTGGACTTCGGCTCCGCGCGTTTGCAGAATAACAACGGCGAGCTGAGCCTGTCGGTCATGCTCAAGCCCGGCTACGCGCCGATGGAGCAGTACAGCACGCACGGCGAGCAGGGCTCGTGGACGGATGTCTACGCCATGAGTGCGACGATATACAAGCTCATAACCGGCAAGACTCCGCCTGCTTCGACCGACAGACTGATGGAGGACACGCTTGAGCCGCCGTCAAAGCTTGGGGCAAAGATAACCCCGGCGCAGGAGAAGGCGCTGCTGCGCGGTCTTGCGCTGAGGCCGGCAGACAGGACGCAGACGATGGCCGGGCTTGCCGAAAGCCTGAGAGGGAAGAAAGCAAGTTCTCAGAAGCCAGACAAGAAAGAAAAGCTGGTAAAGGAACAGGAAAAGAAGAAACCGCCAAAACCGGCAGTCGACCTGAAGAAAAAGACTGCCCCGGCAAAGCCCGTCAAACCGGCGGAGGAAAATAAAAAGGCGGAGAAACCTGCGCTGCCCAAGAAGCGCCTGCTCATCATCGCGGCGGTGCTGCTTGCAGTTCTGGTGGTTTGCCTCACGGTTCCAAAGGTGATAGACCGTGCGAACGAAAATAATGTTGAGGACGTGCAGGACACGCACCTTGCCGAGCTCGCCGCCGCGCGAGAAGCCATAGCCGGGCACAGCGAGACCACGATCAGCGCGGGAGAATATTGCACGATAGGACTAAAATCAGATGGCACAGTTGCTGCGGAAGGATCAAACAACAGCGACAACCTGTATGTCTCTGGCTGGAGAAAGGTCATTTCTGTCAGCGCTGGCCGCTATTTCACTGTCGGCTTGAGATTTGATGGTACTGTGCTCGTTGCGGGAAGAAGCTATTTTGACGCACCTGATGTCAGCGAGTGGACAGGCATTTCTGCTGTACGTGCCGGTAAAGGACATATTATTGGCCTCCTAACTGACGGTATGGTTATTGCCGCTGGAGATAACACGTATGGCCAATGCGATGTGTCTGATTGGGCAGATATTGTTGCCATTGATGCAAATGATAATACCTCCATCGGTCTGAAATCAGATGGTACGGTTGTCGCCGTAGGATATAATGCTGATGGCCAGTGTGGTGTGTACGGCTGGACGGATATAATTGCTGTCAGTACCAGCGGCGCACATACTGTGGGGCTGAAATCAGATGGTACTGTTGTTGCCGTAGGCCAACACGGCTTTGGTCAATGCGATGTCTCTGCATGGACAGATATCGTTGCTGTGAGTGCAGGCAATATGTACACCCTTGGATTAAAATCAGACGGCACAGTCGTCTCCTGCGGCTCTAATGAACGGGGCCAGTGCGACATCTCCGACTGGGAAAATATTGCTGCGATAAGTGCTGGCGGATATCACTCAGTCGGTCTGAAAGCGGACGGCACAGTTGTCGCTGTGGGCGAGAACAATTTTGACCAGTGCGACGTCTCCTCTTGGACGGACATCAAGCTGCCGGAGGAAGGCAGCATCACCAAGCCGGTACCGGCAGAGCAGGAGCCGTCACTCAGTGCGGAAGAATTGACTGCTGCGCGTGCGGCTATAGCTCCGTATAACCAATCTGTGATCAGCGCAGGAAGAGAACATACGGCCGCGCTGAGATCGGACGGCACGGCAGCCGCTGTCGGCAGCTCTGACGTCGGCCAGTGTGACGTTTCTGGTTGGAGCGGCTTAATTGCCATGAGCGCGGGCGGGGATCACACTGTAGGACTGCGCTCCGACGGTACGGCAGTGGCCGTAGGCAGCAACTATTACGGTCAATGCGATGTGCGCAGTTGGGCGGATGTCGTCGCTGTAAGCGCCGGAACAGTGCACACGGTAGGCCTGAAATCCGACGGTACCGTGCTTGCCGCGGGAGACAACAGATACAATCAAAGCGACGTCTCCGGCTGGGTGAACATTATTGCAATAAGCGCGGGTGATTTTTACACCGTAGGTCTGAAAGCGGATGGCACGGTGCTCTCCGCCGGGGATATCGACTACGACGGAGATTTGACCGGCTGGACGGATATCGTAGCCGTCAGTGCGGGCGGCACCCATACCGTAGGTCTGAAAAAAGACGGCACGGTTGTTGCCGCTGGCAGCAACGCTTGCGGCCAGTGCGACGTCTCCGATTGGACGGACATTATTGCTGTAAGCGCAGCCGGTACCCATACGATCGGGCTCAGGGCGGACGGTACTGTCATTGCCGTGGGTGATAACAATTTCAACGTGTGCGCCGTGGACGGCTGGCACAATATTGTCGCCGTAAGCACTGCTGACCAAACTACGATGGGGCTGCGGTCAAATGGTGCAGTCGTCATTGCGGGCATCAATTTCGCGGAAGCGCCTGACTGGACGGACATCGCGCTCCCTGAATAACGGTAAATCCAACTCATAGACCTGCGGCAGGAAAAGAACTATCTTTTCCTGCCGCAGAAACCTCTTGCCAAAAGCTTCGGAATAGTGGATAATACCTGTAGGAATGAGGTTGAGTATATCATGGGCATAAAGCTTATTGCATTTGATCTTGACGGGACTTTCCTTGACCCGAAGAAGAATATCCATCCGGATAATATAAAGGCGCTGGAAGCCGCCGCTGCAAGGGGCGTCGTCATAGTCCCGGCGACGGGGCGGATAGTGGGCGGCGTTCCGCCGCAGATACGCGAACTGCCGTTTGTCCGCTACTATGTCACGGCAAACGGCGCGTTCGTCTATGACGCGCTGGAAGATAAAGCCGTCGCGCGCGCGGAGATACCGCTTGAGGACGCACTCAGTCTTCTGCGCTATGAGGACGGGCTGGGCATCCCCTATGACTGCTATCAGGACGGCTGGGGCTATATGTCTGCCGGTATGAAGGCGCGCGCCGGGGACTTTGTGCCCGACCCCGGCATCCTGAACCTTGTCCTCTCCCTGCGCACTGAGGTGCCCGAACTGAAGGAGTACCTGCGCCGGAAGGGCGAGAGCGTGCAGAAGCTTCAGCTCTATTTCACCGATATGCAGGAGCGGGCGCGCCAGTTAGAGGTGCTGCCGGGTATGTTCCCCGGCATGGCGTTCACGACGTCCGTGCCCTTTAATATCGAGGTCAACAGCTCCGCCGCGACCAAGGGGCAGGGGCTTGCCGCGCTGTGCAGGCTGCTGGATATAAAGACCGAGGAAGTCCTCGCCTTCGGGGATGACCGCAACGATGCCGATATGATCCGCTTTGCGGGCGTCGGCGTTGCGATGGAAAACGCCATTGAGGAGCTGCGCGCCGCCGCCGATTGGGTGACTGCCTCGAACGCCGGGGCCGGGGTCGCGCGCGGGATAGAACATTTTGTTTTGGGGAGTGGATCAGAATGACATTCAGTCCGTGGCGTCTGCTTCTATGCGTACTTGTGGGCTATCTCATCGGCTGCATAAGCCCGTCATATCTTATCGGACGCAAAAAGGGCTACGATGTACGCACCTCCGGTTCCTGCAACGCCGGGGCGTCGAACACTGTTATCATGGCGGGCAAGGCCGCGGGCATATCCGTCGCGCTGTTTGATATACTCAAGGCCACTGCCGCGTGCAAGCTCGGCGCGGCGCTCCTGCCGGAGCTGGAATACGCATGGCAGATAGCCGGCGTGTCCTGCGTCGTCGGGCATATGTTCCCGGTGTTTCTGGGCTTTCGCGGCGGCAAGGGCTTTGCCTGTCTCGGCGGCGTGGTGCTCGCGCACAGCGCCAAGGTCTTCCTGCTGATGCTCACCATCGCCGTGTTCATAGGCTTCGTGTCGAACTATATCGCCATCTCGACCGTCTCCATGTCGGTGATCTGGCCTGTGTACTATGGCACAACGACCGGCAATTGGGCAGGCGCTGCGATCCTTGCGATCCCGTTCGTGCCGATCTTTATAAAGCACACGGAGAACTTCCGCCGCATCAGCCGCGGCGAGGAGCTGAGGCTCAGCTACCTGTGGAAGAAGGACACCGAGCTTGAACGCATAGGCCGCGACGATTAACAATGTGCGGCGCGTGATGCAGGCTACATGCCCTTGGCTCTCCCTCTGGGAGAGCTGTCGCCGCAGGCGACTGAGAGGGAAAAAGCACCTTTTTTCAATGATAAGATCAATTTGTTTGCCCTCTCCGTCCTCGCTGCGCTCGGCCACCTCTCCCATAGGGAGAGGCAAGAGATGCCCCCAATAATACAGCTAACAGGCACAGCAGATCATCCTGCTGTGCCTGTTAGCTGTCTAATGCCGTTTGTTTATTCCGCGGAGACGGTGTCCTTGTGCAGCTGCTTCTGGAGCCAATCCTTGCCGTCAACGTAGCGGGAGACGATGAATGAGACGACGTAGTCGCCTGCGGCGTTGACCATAGTTGCGGGAGGATCGACGAGGTTGCCGAGCGCGATGGCTATCGGGTAGGCGATGGCCAGCTGATCCGGGAAGAAGATGGAGCAGACGACGAGCTCGCCCGTACCGCCGCCGCCGGGAATGCCGGACATTGCGACCGAGGAGAACACCGCAACGATTATCGCGAGTATCGCTTCCCATGTGCCGAAATCCTGACCAAAGATACCGAACAGGAACGCGACCTTGACTATCGCGCTCATCGCGGAGCCGTCCATGTGCATCGTCGCGCCCATGGGCAGGACGATGTCGCGCACGTCGCTGGAGATGCCGGTGTCATCGGCAGCTTCCATGTTGGTCGGAATAGTCGCGACGGAGGAGCAGGTTCCGAAGGCCGTCATGGCCGGGGCGAACAGGTGCTTGAACATGACCTTGGCCGCGCCCTTGCCGCCGCCGAAGCGGGCGTATATCGGGGAGGAGACAAGCATATATACAAAGCACATGATGTAGTAGATGATAAGCGTGCGGCTGTAATCGCCGATGAGGGAGGGGCCGTAGCTTGCTACGAGGTATGCGAAGAAGCCGAAGAAGCCGATAGGCGCATAGTAGGTGATGATCTTGACGGTCTTCATGATGCAGTTGGTGATGTCCTCAAGCAGCTGCGCGGTCTTAGTCGCAGGGCCGCCGGCCATCTGTATGCCGAAGCCGAAGATTATCGCCGCGACGATCAGGGGCAGGATAGCTCTGCGGCTGAGCAGCTCCGTGAAGTCAGGCTTGGTGAAGAAGTTGATTATCATGTCAGCCACGCCGAGTGTCGAGCCGACCTCGCCCTCAGTGACGACGTAAGTGCCCTGAACGAGCGGGAATATGCGCACGACTATGTACATCAGCACTGCCGCGATAGCTGCCGTGACGGCAAAGACCGCGACCGTGACGCCGAGCACCTTGCCCGCGCGCTTCGCGCTGCCCATGTTTGCGATGGCGGAGGAGATGGAGCAGAACACCATCGGCACCACGACGCAGAACATCATGTTAATGAACACCGTGCCCAGCGGCTCAAGAGCGGTCGCTCCCGGCCATACCGCGCCGACGATGCAGCCGGCGACGATGCCGACGAGCATGGAGATTATGAACCAATAGCGCTTGAAGAAGGATTCTGATTTGTTCATGGCGGACACCCCTTTACGAAATTATGTGATATATTATATTCGCTCGATTTGCAAAGTAAATTGTACCGTGTGCTTGAAACATTGCAAAAAGTGCTGTATAATATTTAACGGAGGTGAACGCTGTGGAAACTGCTATAAACAGAGCCGGATATCTGCGCGAGAGCTATCATTATTTCCATCTCAAGGACACTGCCGGGCAGGAGCTTGACTTTCATTTCCATGAGTTTGATAAGCTCATCATACTTATTTCCGGCAAGGTGGATTACCGTGTCGAGAGCAGCAGCTATGAGCTGCACCCGTGGGATGTGCTGCTCGTCGGGCACCACACTATCCACAAAGCAGAGATCGACAAGAGCGTGCCCTATGAGCGGATAATAATCTATCTCGACCGCGGGCACTTCGAGCGCAGTATGCCGGGCGCGGGGCTGTTCGACAGCTTCGAGCTTGCAGATAAGCGCTCCCGCCATCTGCTCACGCCGAACGCCGAGCAGATCGAAGCGCTCAAAGCGGCGATCGCGGCCTATGAGCGCGCCGCCGGGGATGAGCTTTTCGGTGCACAGACGCTGCGCGAGACGCTCATCATCCAGCTGCTCATACAGATAAACCGGCTCGCCGAGGCAGAGAAGCCGCAGGCCGGTAAGTCCGGGTACGACGCGAAGATACAGCAGGCGCTCTCATACATAAACGAGAACTTCCGCCAGGAGCTGACCGTAGACGCGCTTGCTGAGCGGGTGTTTCTCAGCCGCTATCATTTCATGCGCCTGTTCAAGGCGCAGACCGGCAGCACGGTGCACGTGTATATACGGCAGAAGCGGCTTATGAACGCCGCGCGGCTCATCCGCGAGGGCGTGAGCGCGGGCAAGGCGGCTTCTGAGAGCGGCTTTGCGGATTACTCCGCGTTCCACCGCGCCTTCCGCGAGAGCTTCGGCACAAGCCCAGGAAAGCTTGCGGGGAGAAAATAATTATTAAATAACAGTGCGCGCTGCATTTCGCAGCGCGCACGCTATTCTTTATACGCTTGCTATCAGACCTTGAAGTTGACGGAGGTGTCGCCCTGAATGTCGACGCCAAACTCGTAGTCCTTGCCGGGGAGGATGGCGTTGACAAGGATGCCGACGAGGGACGCGACGGCGAGACCGGAGAGGCTGACAGAGCCGATATGCACGGCGCCTGCAGTGCTGTTGGAGATACCGAGCGCGAGCACGAGGATCAGCGCCGCGATGATAACGTTGCGGGTGTTGGTGAAGTCGACGCGGTTCTCGACGACGTTGCGCACGCCGACGGCGGAGATCATACCGTAGAGGA
>CEBY01047731.1_pt1 | contig 10830 bp, 8 predicted proteins | sample 554731 | NCBI WGS metagenome assembly CEBY01 (sample SAMEA3182050, study PRJEB8094) | gut metagenome | biome: human; feature: gut; material: Stool; isolation source: human stools | place: Canada | collected 2012-02-22
TTATATGAGAAAAAGAGATATGACCTTTGCTTCGGCGGTGCTTGAGGCAATAGATGCTATTTTAGCTCTTGCGTATATAGGCTTACAGATTTATTATGGAGTGTGCTATCACATACAGGTATTTAAGTTTGTGGCCAATATACTTGTGCTTTTGCTTGTATACATTGCAATCACATGGCTGCAGCATTATCCGGAAAAGCTAAATCACATAGCAGCGGAGCTGTGTGTGGGCAATATCAGAAAGTATTCGCTCAGGCTTTTGACGTTTGTAAAGCTTGTTTTTACTGCGGGGCTTTTGGTGCCATGCGTGTGTGATGCGTTTGGAATAGCAATCCGCGATGTATACAGCCTCATTATGATAGGGCTCATCCTTGTGGTGACGGCATATTATGAGTACAGGATATTTCAGGAAATAAAGTCATTGCGGAAATAATATAGGAGAAATAAAATGCAGCTTAGTATAGAAGAAGTTAAAAAGCTGGATAGTAACAGCTATCAGATAATAGATATAAGAAGTGAGGAAGAGGTGGCGCACGGTGCCATAAAGGGAGCACTCAATATTCAGGCAGATGAAATAGAGTCAGATGAGAGGGTGTTGCATGATAAGAAGCTTGTCATAGTCTGCAGCCGTGGTAAGACGAGTGTGGATGTGGCAGAGTATCTCACAGAAAAAGGTTTTGATGCGGCAAGCTTAAAGGGAGGCTATATAAGCTGGCTGCTTGATGCCATGAAAGAGGATGAGGTGGCAGAGCGCGATATAAAGGCAGATGTGGAGCAAAGCATCAGAAAGAAATTTAAGAAATCCATCTGGCGCAAGTTTACAAAGGCGATAAATACCTATGAGCTTGTAAAGCCGGGGGATAAGATTGCGGTGTGTATTTCGGGAGGTAAGGATTCCATGCTTATGGCAAAGCTTTTTCAGGAGCTTAAGCATCACAACAAGTTTGATTTTGATGTGAAGTTTCTAGTCATGGACCCGGGCTACAATGAGGCAAACAGACATGTCATAGAGGAAAACTGCAGGAACCTTGGCATCCCTGCCACTATTTTTGAGTCAGATATATTTGATGCTGTATATGATATCGAAAAATCGCCATGCTATTTATGTGCGAGGATGAGAAGAGGACACCTGTATGCATTTGCAAAGGAGCTGGGCTGCAACAAAATTGCGCTCGGACATCACTATGATGATGTTATCGAGACGATACTCATGGGCATGCTCTATGGTGCGCAGGTACAGACCATGATGCCTAAGCTTCACAGCACAAACTTTGAGGGCATGGAGCTTATCAGGCCTCTTTACCTGGTCAGGGAGGACGATATCAAGGCATGGCGTGATTACAACGGTCTGCATTTCATACAGTGTGCCTGCAAGTTTACAGATACCTGTACCACCTGCAATAATGAGGAAAACCGCTCAAAGCGTGTTGAGATAAAGCAGCTCATCGCTAATCTTAAAAAGGTGAATCCTTTTGTCGAGGCAAATATATTTAAGAGCGTGGAGAATGTAAATCTGGCTACGGTTGTAGCATATAAAAAGGATGGCATAAAGCACAGCTTCCTAGATCACTATGATGAATAAGACAGATATATTTCAGGAGGGCATTGTATGGCAGATATCATGGATTATATTGACTGGCGTGGAGATATAGGCTTTGACGAGGTGCATGTAAATGAGGTGGACGGACTGATTTTTTCACAGCTTATTTATGTGCAGATGAAGCCATATATGCCGGATGCAAAGAAGTCATACCTTACGATAAAACAGCTTTCAAGCCTTTACTGCGCGGACCGCAGTGATGATGAGATTGAGCAGATGCCTAATCTTTTTCGCCATTCCGCGAGGCTGCTTCAAAAGCTGGCGCACTCAAGGCGCTATGCTGACTGCATTTTGAGATATTATATATACGATATAAGTGAAAAAGAGGAGTCGCAGTTTTCTGCGGTTACGATAGAACTGCCTGACGGCACATATTTCATTTCCTACAGTGGTACAGACCATTCCATTGTCGGCTGGAAGGAAAACTTTAATCTAAGCTATCTCGATGAGACCCCGGGACAGAACAAGGCGAAAAAATATTTAAAGCAGGTGGCAGCATATATATGCAATGATGATAGGGGCATAAATGAAAAAGCCATAAATGATAAAGCTTTAGATGATGAAAATATCAACAATAAAAGCATCAATAAAAGCATCAATACAAGAAAGCTGTGGATAGGCGGACACTCAAAGGGTGGAAATCTGGCAGTGTTTGCCGCCATGCATGTGGATAAAGAGGTGCAGGATGTCATTATTAAGGTGTTTAATTTTGACGGGCCGGGCTTCAATCACAAGATGATATATACGGCAGGCTACAAAAGAATTTTTGACAGAATAGAGACATTTCTGCCACAGTCGTCTATTGTTGGCTTATTGCTTGAGCATGTGGACAATTATGAGGTGGTAAGAAGCCGTAATTCGGGGCCGATGCAGCATGATGCTTTTTCATGGGAGATAATGGGCGGAAGTATCATAAAGGCGGATGGGCTGGACAAAAACAGTGTGCGCCTTGACAAGACACTCAGAAACTGGATAGGCAGCATGGATGAGGCGCAGCGAAAGCAGTTTGTAAATGTGCTTTTTTCAATAGCATCGGACTCCAATTTTGAGAACCTTGACCAGATGTCATTTAAGCAGCTCATTGAGATGATAAAGGCTGCCGATGATCTGTCAAAGGCTGACTGGAGCATGCTTAAGGATACAGTAAGACTCCTGATTTCTGCCGGTGTCGGCGTGGTCAGGGATGAAAAGGAGAAATAAATGTTAAATCAGTTTTCAAGAACACAGCTTTTGCTTGGAAAAGAGGCGATGGATAGGCTAAAGGGCGCAAGAGTCGCAGTATTTGGAATAGGAGGAGTGGGCGGATATGTCTGCGAGGCACTAGTCAGAAGCGGCGTGGGAGCGATTGACCTTATCGATGATGACAAGGTGTGTCTTACAAACCTAAACAGGCAGATAATCGCAACCCGAAAGACCATAGGAAAATACAAGACAGATGTGATGGAGGAGAGGATTCATGATATTAATCCTGATGTCAGTGTCGTGACGCACAGGTGCTTCTTTTTGCCGGAAAATGCTGATGAATTTCCGTTTGAAGAGTATGATTATATAGTTGACGCGGTTGATACGGTCACAGCAAAGATTGCGCTTGTCATGAAGGCACAGGAGAAAAATGTCCCTATCATAAGCAGCATGGGAGCGGGAAATAAGCTGGATGCAAGTGCATTTAAGGTGGCTGATATATATAAGACCAGCATGTGTCCTCTTGCAAAGGTCATGCGCCGTGAGCTTAAAAAACGTGGCGTGAAAAAGCTCAAGGTGGTATACTCTGAGGAGAAGCCTACAAGACCGATAGAGGATATGTCCATAAGCTGCAGAAGCAACTGCATCTGCCCGCCGGGTGCCGAACACAAGTGCACAGAGCGCAGGGATATTCCAGGAAGCCTTGCATTTGTACCATCAGTGACAGGACTTATAATAGCGGGCGAGGTGGTACAGGACATAGCCTTTGACAGGGTATGATGAAGAATACAATTACGAAAAGAGAGGAATAAAAATGCCAGTATTTGATTTTAGCGATACACCGGTAGCAAACGAGCATCCGGAGTGTACATATGAGACATTTCATTCGACAGAGACCAGGGCATCGGCCGATAAACCGATTGTTGTGATAGACAATAAGCAAAAGGAATGGGCGCATCATGCGCTTGGTATGTTTACAAATCCGATAAAGCGTACATCCTTTGAATTTGAGGATGGTGATGGGGTGACCAGTGCAGATATCCTGCGCATTGATTCCCGCTTCGTTAGCCTTTTTAAGTGGCTTGGCGAAAATCACATAAAGGTACAGCTTTCAGGAGCCAATACACCTGACGGATACGCAGTATACAGGGTGAGGGAGGTGTCTCTCGGCAGAGGCACAAAGCTGTCTGCAGAGGATGGATTCCTGCAGTATATGATGGAAAGGCTCTTTGCCAGCACCATGCCTGAGGATGAACCTGACCTCGATGATTACGAGGAAGAGGGCGACAGCATGAAGCTCACCAGTATACAGAGCATCACAGATTTCATGACCTGTGCAGGCCGTACACTGCCTGACAATATACTGCTGTGGGCCAGAAGAAATCTGGCAGTTGCGCGTTCAAGCGAGGTATCACCTGAGGAAAGACGCCATGCGCAGAGAGCACTTTCCATTATGATGAATATCCAGTGGAAGGGAAATTACTTTGAGGCAATTGACCCTGTGGAGGCAAGGCGCATACTCGATGAGGAGCTCTATGGAATGGAGAGCGTGAAGCAGAGAATCATTGAGACCATTATCCAGATAAACAGGACTCATACACTTCCTGCCTACGGACTGCTGCTCTGTGGACCGGCAGGAACCGGAAAGTCACAGATTGCATATGCTGTTGCACGTATACTTAAGCTTCCATGGACCACACTCGATATGAGCTCCATAAATGATGCAGAGCAGCTCACAGGAAGCTCAAGAATCTATTCAAACGCAAAGCCGGGAATCATTATGGAGGCATTTTCACAGGCGGGAGAGTCAAATCTTGTATTTATCATCAATGAGCTCGACAAGGCCTCAAGCAAAAACGGCAACGGAAATCCGGCAGATGTGCTTTTGACACTGCTTGACAATCTGGGATTTACAGACAACTATATGGAGTGTATGGTGCCGACCGTCGGAGTATATCCGATTGCAACAGCCAATGATAAATCCCAGATTTCTGCACCGCTTATGTCACGTTTTGCAGTGATTGATATTCCGGACTATACCGATGAAGAGAAGAAGGTCATCTTCCAGAGATTTGCCCTGCGCAAGGTATTTGAGCGAATGGGAATGAAGGAGGAGGAGTGCGTTCTCACAGAGGACGGACTTGATGCAGTGATTAAGCTTCACGAGAACACATCGGGCATAAGAGATCTCGAGCAGGCTGCAGAGCATCTGGCAGCAAATGCACTTTATCAGATAGAGGTTGATAAGGTAAAGCAGGTGGTATTTGACGCTGAGGCTGTTTTTGAGCTTTTAGGCTAGCAGGATATGATTACGGTTACAGGAATTGTTACGAAAATAAAAGGAGATGGTCAGGATGAGAGAATTTGGAAAATCCAGAAAATTAGATAATGTGCTTTATGATGTAAGAGGACCGGTGGTGGATGAGGCGGCCCGCATGGAGGAAAACGGCACAAATGTGTTGAAACTCAATATAGGAAATCCTGCGCCGTTTGGCTTCAGGACACCTGATGAGGTGATATATGATATGTCTCGCCAGCTCACGGACTGTGAGGGGTATTCCAACTCCAAGGGACTTTTTTCTGCAAGAAAAGCAATCATGCAATATGCACAGCTCAAAAAGCTTCCTAATGTGACGGTTGAGGATATCTACACCGGAAACGGAGTCAGCGAGCTTATAAACTTAAGCATGTCAGCGCTTCTTGACAATGGTGATGAGGTGCTGGTGCCGGCACCGGACTATCCGCTTTGGACAGCCTGCGTTACACTTGCGGGAGGCACGGCAGTGCACTATATCTGTGATGAGCAGTCAGAGTGGTATCCGGACATAGAGGATATCAAAAAGAAGATTACAGACAAGACAAAGGCAATCGTAATAATCAACCCAAACAATCCGACAGGAGCGCTCTATCCAAGGGAGGTGCTGCAGCAGATAGTTGATGTGGCAAGAGAGTACGAGCTCATGATTTTTTCGGATGAGATATATGACAGGCTTGTGATGGATGACTATGAGCATGTGTCTATTGCGTCGCTTGCACCGGACCTCTTCTGTGTGACCTTCAGCGGTCTTTCTAAGTCACATATGATAGCAGGCTATCGTATCGGATGGATGGTTTTAAGCGGCAACAAGGCGCTCGGAAAGGACTATATCGAGGGTCTCAACATGCTCTCAAACATGCGTCTTTGCTCGAATGTTCCGGCGCAGTCGATAGTGCAGACAGCTTTAGGCGGATATCAGAGTGTAGGCGAGTATATTGTGCCGGGCGGACGAATCTATGAGCAGAGAGAGTACGTTTACAAGGCATTAAACGATATACCGGGAATTTCGGCAGTAAAGCCAAAGGCAGCATTTTACATATTCCCAAAGATTGATACTGCAAGATTCAACATCACAAACGATGAACAGTTTGCACTGGATCTGCTTCGTGAGAAGAAGATACTCATAATCCACGGCGGCGGCTTCAACTGGGATAAGCCTGATCACTTCAGAGTGGTATATCTGCCTCGAACAGAGATATTAAAGGATGCTACAGGCAAGCTTGCAGACTTTTTGTCTTCATATAAGCAGAAATAATTATTGGCATAGATAATTATTGGCATAGATAATTATAAAACATATGATATAAAACATATAACATATAAGCTCCGGCACAGAAAACTTTTTGTTCTGACCGGAGTTTTTATATTATGCTGTAATATTTTTTAAAAGTAACCTACCTGTAACTTTACATCATGTATTATACACTTGTATCGCGGGGCGGCTGCACTTTAAAGGACGGACCGCACAGCACTCAAAAATGTATAGAGAAGAAAAGGAGAATTAAATGGAACTGCTTAGAGTAGAACACTTATCAAAAATATACGGAGCCGGAGAAAATCAGGTCAAGGCTTTGGACGATGTGTCATTGAGCGTGGAAAAGGGAGAGTTTGTGGCAATTGTCGGGGCGAGCGGCTCCGGAAAATCCACACTGCTTCATCTGCTTGGAGGTGTTGACAGGCCAACAAGCGGAAAGGTGTATATAAACGGCACTGATATTTTTGCAATGAATGATGATGAGCTTGCTATATTCAGAAGAAGACAGGTGGGCATCATTTATCAGTTTTATAATCTGATACCTATATTAAATGTGGAGGAAAACATGGCAATCCCGATGGAGCTTGACGGAAGAAAGGTGGAAAAAGCACAGATGGATGACATGCTTTTGCGCCTTGGACTTACAGAGAGACGCACTCATCTGCCAAACGAGCTTTCAGGAGGACAGCAGCAGCGCACATCTATAGGAAGAGCCCTGATTACGAGACCGTCTATAGTGCTCGCGGATGAGCCGACCGGAAACCTGGATACCAAGGCCAGCAACGAGATTATGCATCTCTTAAAGACCTCAAACCGTGAGCTAAACCAGACAATTATCATGATTACACATAATATGGAGCTTGCAAAGGCGGCTGACCGCACAATAATGATAGAGGATGGTAAAATCAGATGAATTTGATGAAGAAACTCACATTAAAAAACTTAAAGCTCAATAGGAAAAGAACTATTGTCACGATAGTTGGAATAATTCTGGCAACAGCGCTTTTGTCAGCGCTTGTCACACTTGTGTCAAGCTTTCAGTACAGTATGATTGAATACCAGAAGCAAAAGGGCGGCGACTTTCATGTGAAATTTTCGAATGTGAAAATGTCTGAGCTTTCGGAGTTTAAAAACAACAGAAATATTGAAAGCACATTTGAGACAATGGGAATGGGCTTTGCTAAGCTTAACGGCTGCAAGAATGAGGATAAGCCGTATGCATATGTCATGGCAACAGATGAGGCCGGCTTTGAGAAAGGCTGCTTTAACCTGATAGAGGGGCGCATGGCAAAAAATGAGGATGAGATAGTCATTCCAAGGCACTTAAAGACAAACGGACGAATCGACATAAAGGTGGGAGATGAGATAACACTTGATATCGGAAAGAGATATGATTCAAACACCGAAAGTGTCATATCGGAAAACTGCGCATATGAGCATGAGGCAGAGACACTTACTGATACTGTAACAAAGCAGTACAAGGTGGTAGGCATCATGGAAAGACCGGGCTATGGAATGGAGGACTATAGTGCCGCCGGATATACATTTGTCACATATTCTGATGAGCTGGCAGTAATTGATAACGGCACAAAGAGTGAGGCAAGCGAAGCTGACACTACACTCACAGTGTACAGCAGATACACTCAAAAGGCTTTAAGAAACAAGGATGCTGTGACTGCAGATATAATTGGTGTGGATGAAAAGCTGTTTGCGAAAGCGAATAATTCATCTGTTGAAATGTCTGCTGAGGAGAGTGACAGGTTTCTTAAAGAGATGGAAAATGCAAAATATGATATATATATAAATGGCTTCCTTATAAGCTATGAGTGTGTTTTCCCGATTGACGGTACATTTAAAGCACTGTTTACAGTGGCTGCTGTTGTGGCTTTGATAATCATACTGACATCAGTGTACTGTATCAAAAACAGCTTCAACATATCAATCACTGAAAAAATCAGGCAGTATGGCATGCTTGCAAGCGTGGGTGCTACGAGGCGCCAGATAAAAAGCAGCGTTAAGACAGAGGCTGCAATGCTTGGAGTGGTTGGTATTCCGGTGGGTACCATGAGCGGTATTTTGGCATCGCTTATACTTGTCAAGGTGGTAAATGCGCTGTCAGCAGGCTGGCTTAACTTTGCTTTGAGCTTTCACACATCACTGCCTGCACTTATTCTTGCTGTGATACTGAGTATAGCAACCATTTATTTTTCAGCAACAGGCAGTGCAAGAAGGGCGGCAAAGGTCACACCGCTTGAAGCAATAAGAAACACAAAGGAGATTAAAATAAAGTCATCAAAGCTTAAGACACCGGCGATTATAGGCAGAATCTGGGGTATCGGAGGTGTTATCTCATATAAGAATATAAAGAGAAATAATAAAAAGTACAGAACCACAGTGACATCCATTGTCATCTGCTCAGTGACGTTTATTGTGATATCATACTTTATGTCTATGGCCTTTAGCGTTGTTGGGATGTCATATGCATCAGTAGATTACAATATTGGAATAAATATGTCATGTAAAAAGGAACTTGATATTGAAAAGCTCTCTGAGCTTTTGAGTGGCATTGAAGGAGCAAAGGATTATCTGGTTGGAGCAGGTTATTATTTTGATGTAGATAAGCCGGAGTATACAAAGGAATATGGAGAGTATTGCGGGCAGCTTTATGATGATAGTGAGGATGTCTCACAAGAGTTTTTAATCACGGTTTTAAATGACAAATCATATGATAAGTATGCGTCTGACGCAGGCATAAAAAATGCAGATACAGGAGCAATTCTTGTAAATAAAGGCACATTTGATGTGTATAATGAGAAAAGCTTGAAATACGTCAAAGAAGAGATGGAGCTGTACAAATATAAAGCAGGAGATACAATCGAGTGCGGCTACAATGTGTATGATGATGCTTCTTCTGATGACAATGCAGCAGAAGGCGATACTGAAAGCAGCACGGATGATAATAATGCAGTGGAAGGTGATACTGAAAGCGGCACAGAGGATAACAGCGGATACGTTGACGAGGAAACAATAAATAACGAAGTCAGAAAGACTGTGGATGTAACTATTGCAGGTGTCACAGACAAGGTACCAATAGGCTATAAGGGCTACGGCAATACCACGCTTTTGTTTATGAACCAAAAAGGCTTTGAAAGCCTATGGGCTGACGGCAAGAGTAATGAGCTCAAACCGGGACATGCGTCATATTCGGCATATGTGGTTGCAGAAAATGCAGATGAATATCAGGATACATTCGAAAAGGAGACGGAAGAAAATCCTGAGTATTCGCAGATTAGTTTTTATGTCAGCAATATGGATAAGCAGATGCGCGATGAAAAATCACTCTTTACACTGCTTGGAGTATTTGCATACGGACTTATTGTGGTCATTGCCTTAATAGGAATCACAAATATCATCAATACCTTAAGCACCGGAATGGAGCTTAGAAGCCGCGAGTTTGCAACACTAAGAAGCATTGGAATGACAGATAAGCAGTTTGCAGGGATGGTTAGACTTGAGAGTGTGTTTATATCTGTAAAGGCTCTTGTAATAGGGGTACCGCTTGGGATTTTAATAAGCTATCTCTTATGTGTTATGATGAACAGGATGGATGACGCAATCATTTATGAGCCGCCGTATAAAGCAATTATATTGTGTATAGTGGTTGTAATAATGCTGATTTATGCTATCATGAAACTATCAATGACGAAGCTTAGACACAATAACATTATTGAGACAATCAAAAATGAAAATCTGTAGGAAATGCGGGAGCTGATATGAAAAAAATACTTCTCATAGAGGACAATAAAGGAATAACAGAGGGACTGTGTGATACCTTTACAGAACCTGAATATGAGCTTTTGACAGCAGGCAGTTTAAAGGAGGCTGGGGCGCTTTTGAGTGAGCACCCCGGCCTTGTGCTGCTTGATGTGTCGCTTCCGGATGGGAACGGCTTTGATTTTTACAGCGAAAGGCTGGAAAAAGAAAAAACACCGGTGATTTTTCTTACCGCAAGGGATGAGGAAAATGATATAGTAAAGGGCCTTGAGCTTGGAGCGGAGGATTACATCACAAAGCCTTTTTCAGTAAGAGAGCTTGTGGCGAGGGTAAACCGCGTATTTTTACGAAGGAAAAATGATGACAGCTCATCTGTCATACACGCAGGAAGCATAAGCTATGACATGGACAAAAAGGAAGCAAGAAGGGCTGGACAGGTGATTGCTCTTTCAAGTCTTGAAAACCGCATACTTGATCTGCTTTTTACAAATCACGACAAGGCTGTGTCCAGAAATGCCGTGATTGACTGCATCTGGGAGGCGACAGGCAACGATGTGTATGACCATACAGTGACTGTCTATATGAAGCGCATCAGGACAAAGCTTGGTGAGGATGTGATAAAGACTGTGAAGGGAATCGGGTATCGTGTTGATTCAGATGAAGCTCTTTAAACAGTATCGGCTGACAGAGACAGTTCCCGGG
>CEBY01033619.1_pt1 | contig 10645 bp, 9 predicted proteins | sample 554731 | NCBI WGS metagenome assembly CEBY01 (sample SAMEA3182050, study PRJEB8094) | gut metagenome | biome: human; feature: gut; material: Stool; isolation source: human stools | place: Canada | collected 2012-02-22
CCCCCGCCGATAAACTCTTTCCAAGGTTTATCGGCGGGTCGGTTAATGTTCATATGAGTAGCTAACGTCACTAACTAAATGTAATTACCGCTCTGTGTCCAATTTGTGCTTACCACATCGGAGACATTTCTTTTTTCGCAAATACGGCATGTGAGGACGGGAACGTTACCGCTTCATTTTATCCAGAATGAACAGCTTTAATGTTGCGGCGACTTTGGTCATCTCAGAGGAGGCCACATGGACGATACCGATTTTCCATGAGAGATCCGCATCACTGTCAATATGATAGTGCGGTGTAACGATGCCGCTGACATGGGTGTAGCTATGGGGGATGAGAGCGTAGCAGCCACTGTTTTTTGCCATCAGGCTCCTTGAGATGCAGTTTTCCGTGCGAAACACTATTTTAGGGCTTATCCCTGCGTACTTAAAAAGATGATCCGCTATTGCAGTGCTCTGCTGACCGGAGTGGCCGGAAACAAACATTTTGCCGTCAAAGTCCTCAATACGGACATACCTTCTGTTCCCGCGCTTGATGCTGTGCTCAAGGGCGTATGTGTCATTGCCAGGCGGCACTATGACCAACTCTTCATCCAGTAAAGGCTCATAATCAAGACCGCTGCTTTTGACAGTGGTGCTTACAACGCCAAAATCTATCTGCCTGGAGATGATGGAGTTTACTATCTCCGTTGAGCTCATCTCTTTGACATTGACGGCGATGTTCGGGTATTCTTCTATGAAATCCGGCAGGATGTTGGAGATAAACATGGCTGCCCTGTTCGTGCCCATCCCAACGCTCACATTGCCGCGATATGCACCCTCTTTACCGATGGAATACCGCAGGTCGTCCTCAATGTTGAGTATCTGTCTGGCGTATCGCAGGAAGACATCGCCGTTACAGGTCGGAACAATATTATCCTGAAGCTTCATGAATAGTGTGCAGCCAAAATCTTCCTCCAGACGCTTGATGTTTCTGGAAACGGCTGAACGGCTTATCTGATGCTTGTTCGCTACCTTTTGGTAAGAGCCATAGTTTGCCAACTCTACGGCATATTTGATAAGTTTTGTGTTCATTCAAAAATCTCCGGCATTGATGCCACTGTTTCCTGAAGTATATGCACCATGCTGCTGCAGATATCAGGCATTTCGTAATTATCGCGGTAGGCTACCACCAACTCCCAGCGGGCGCCCCAGCTGTCAGGAAGGCGATACAGGTCAAATTTCAGAAAATCCTTGTAGGCGTTGGCAAGGTATCGGGGAACTATGGTTACCCCAAGCCCCTTACTGGCCATGCAGAGCGCCGTCAGCATGTTTGTGGTGGTATATGATATCTTTGGCGTCACTTTGGCGAGAGATAATACTCTGTCAACTATACCCCTCATCCTCATGTTTTCATCTGGAAGGATGAGATCCCTCTCTGCAAGCATTTCAGCAGCGCATAGCTGGAGAGGTTTGCTTTCAGAGCCGGAGGCTGGGGCATCGCTCTCAGCGGCGGCCAGAAGAAAAGGTTCTTCGTATATTGAAATATAGCTCAGCTCGTGCTCAATAAATGGCCGGTGCAGCATTGCCAAATCTAATGTCCCGTCGGCTACCATACGTTCTAATGCGACGGATGTGCGCTCACACAGCTTAAGCTCAACATTCGGAAAAGCCGCGTGGAACCTCTGTAGGAAATCCGGCAGAAGTACGCCTCCCTGTGCGCTGGGTGTACCGAAGCATATTCTGCCCATTTTTTCGGGAGAGTTTTTTAGCTCCTCTTTGGCGTCATTATATAGCTTTTCCATCTTATCCGCGGCTTCCAAATAGGCTTTGCCCGCATCGGTTATGACCAGACCAGCCTTGGTGCGCCAGAAAAATTCCGCGCCGTAGTACTCTTCTACACGGTGCAGTGCCTGCGACAAGGAAGGTTGGGCAATATACAGCGAATCCGCGGCTTTTGTAATACTTTTGCATTTGGTGATAGTTCGGATATACATGATTTCACGGTATTCCATTGCCAACCATCCTCATTATAGAATATTTAGTATTTTGGAATGAAATTAGCAATTAGTCAACAAGCAAAACGCACAAAAAAATTGATTAAAAATGTGTAAAACTGCTATGTACATTATACACGTCAGCCCTACGATAACTATCAGGCAAAAAACGAGGACACTCTGAAACAGAGCGCCCTCATGGAGGAATGAAAAAATGTCAGTTTGATCAAGCGTGAAGCGAAAGGATGAGCGGGATAGGGCCATCGGCTAAGTCAATACTGTTCACGTTTTCGATAATGCTGTTGATCTGCTCAGGGGTGTAGAAGCTGCTGAGATTGTCGCGCAGCTTACGGTTGACGGCTTCAGAGTCTAGGGGGTTCTGCTTTGTGCCCATTTCGTAACGCTGATCCATTACAAATTTTCTGCCGTCTTTAAGGACAATGGTCATATATCCAGGGAAATAGCCGGGATTACGCTTGCTGTCGTCATCCACGCATTGAATTCTGTCCATAAGTGCTTGTACTGCCGGGGCTTCAGCGTACTTCAAATCGATCTGAGCGGCTCCCATTCCGTGAGTCATAGCAGCCATAGCCACTACATAGGGCAGGCTGAAGCGCATCATGTAGTCAGACTTAGGGCGCACCTTTGCCTCTCTGGGAGTACAGACGATGGGATAGCAGCGGCTTTCGATGCGGCATTCAACAGAATCAATGTCATCGGAGGTAAAGCCATTATGATCAATAGCGCGAATCATGCAGTCAATAAAGGAGTGGGTCATGTGGCAAACAGGATAGAGTTTGGCAGTGATCTCTGTGATGTGCCAGACCTTACCCAGATCGTCAAACATTTCTTCAAGACCATCAGTACTGCCCAAGTGTGTCATCCACATACCAAATTTGCCCTCAAATACTTCTTTGGGACCAGCAAAACCGCCTCTTGCCATACTGAGTGCGTATATGGCACTGTGGCCCCCCCAGCCGGGATGGAGCTTTTTCGTCCATGCACCGTCCTGTAAAAATGCTTGTATTGCAGCGGACTGACTGCCGCAAATTCCCAAAGCATTGGTAAGAACATCTGCCGAGTCTCCCATAAGCTTGGCGGCGACACAGGCAGATGCAAATGGGGCGATTATACCGGTGGCGTGATAACCAGCATCGTGAAAGCGACCCTTGGCAGCCAATGCAAGGCGCACAGCGATCTCCCAGCCGCAGAGTATGGCCTCATATATGTCATGGCCGCTTGCTCCTATCGCTTCGCCTACGGTTACGGCGGTAGAGACCACAATGGCACTGGGATGGACGATGCCACCCACATGGGTATCATCAAAATCTGCGCCGTGGATAAGACAAGCGTTATATAGTACAGCATCGCCGATATCCGCTTTGTCGTCAGTGCCCCAAAGGGATGCCTGAGGCACGGACTTCATTCCCATGACAGTTTTGCGGACAGCCTGAGCATGAGGCATTTTCTGGCAGGACATGGCCACTCCGAAAGTATCGGCCAGCAAAAGCTTGCCGTGCTTCCGGGCATCCTCCGGCACATCCTCCATGTTCATGGACAGCGCAAATTCTGCCAGCCTTCTGGATATGGTTTTTTCTTCCATTGCTTCCTCCGTTCTAAATGATATAATGTGTCTGAGTTCAAAAACAATTGCAGCTGTAATTTCGAGCAACTTAATACTATTTAATAAAATTGAAAATGTCCAATAGCACTTTTGCCAACGACGTATAGTTAAAACGCACATAGAAAGGTGCGCATTTTACCTATACGTGCAGCGCGTTATACATATTTGCAAATGCAGGGCGGTAAATGTAGAATTAAACCAGACTTTATGGAGAGGACATGTGTTAGTGTCCGTAGGCCAAATAAATCAAAAAGGAGAAAACAAAATGAAGAAAACTTTGGCACTCATTCTTGCACTGTGCATGATTTTCGCGCTGTGCGCATGCGGTCAGTCTGCTCAGACTGCGGCTCCTGCTGCAGATGCAGCTCCCACCGCTGCTGATGCAGCTCCCGCCGCTGCAGATGCAGCTCCCGCCGCTGCAGATGCAGCTCCCACCACAGGCGGTGAGAAGAAGCAGATAACCCTTGGTACCGCAACCACCGGCGGCTTCACCTACATCTATGGCGCTGCCGTTGCAGAAATCATCAACAAGTATTGCAATGACATCAATGTTACTGCCACTATCACTACCGGCGGAACCGAGAATATGTACAACATCATGGGCGGCGAGATCGAGATGGGTATTGCTGGTGTCAACATCGTGTCAAACTTCTACGAAGGCAATGCTGAAGAAGGCATTGATCCCCAGCCCTATATGAGAACCCTTTGGGCCTCCAAGTCAACCTGCGCCAGCGTCATCGTTCCTAAGGACAGCTCATACCAGACCTTAGATGAACTCAAGGGCAAGAAGATCTCCATTGGCAATCAGGGTGGTTCTGCATACGAAGCTATCCTCCTTATTCTGAAGGCGCTCGGTTACAGTGAGAGTGACTTCGACCTTCAGTACCTTACAATGAATGAGTCCAAGGATGCAATGATCATGGGCAATCTGGACGCTTTCTTCACCTGCACCACTGACCCCCACTCCGCAATGACCGAACTGTTTTCCTCCGGTGATTACCGTTTCCTCGACTGGTCTGATGAGCAGCTTGATCTCATCAAGGCTGGCATCCCTTACATGGCGAAGAGCGTCAGGCCTGCCGGCACCTATAAGGGACAGGATAAGGATCTTGTCTCTCTGGGCAGCCCATATATCATTGTTGTGACTGAAGATTTCCCCGAGGATATCGCATATGAGATCGCAAAGTGCCTTGATGAGCACTATGATGAGTTGGTTAGCATTGCTTCTTCCTGCGAAGGTTCTACTTTGGAGCACACTGTTGAGTCTGTGTACATTCCTCTTCATGCTGGCGTTGAAAAGTATGCCAAGGAAAAGGGACTTGTTAAGTAATTGTTGCACTTAAAACTATTTGATATAGAAAAGGGGCGTCGGGTCTCAAATGACGCGACACCTTTTTTCTAATCCAGTTCATACAGTTAGGAGACCTGCATGGATTTACTGAAAAAAATAAATGATAAGCTGATTGTGATATTTGCGCTTGCCTTGGCCGTTTTCCAAATATATACTGCGGCTGTGCAGTTTTTCCCTGCAATGACTCAGCGGAGCATCCACCTTGGCTTCGGCCTTGCAATGATATTCCTTATGTACTCAAAGAAAAAGGAAGGCAAAGGATGGATTACCACCGCAATATACATCATTAACATTTGCCTTGCTATTCTTGCCCTGATTATATGCTTTGATGTTGCGTTGAACTGGATGGATATGGCAACCGGCAAACGTCTTGTTTTCCCATCAACCTCCGACCGGATATTCGGCACCATGCTTATTATAATGGTTCTGCTTGCAACCAAGTATCGCGCTGGTTGGGCAATGCCGATAATCGGTCTTGTGTTTGTGCTTTATGCAAGATTCGGTAATTATATTCCCATAGAGAGCCTTAAGCACAAGGGCGTTGCATTCACAAAGATCATATCTATGGCGCATAACTGCACAGAAGGTATATTCTCCAGCACCCTGGGCTGCTCAACTGAACAGATATATATCTTCCTTCTGTTCGGCTCTTTGCTCGAAGTACTCGGTGGCGGCCAGTTCTTCCTTGATATAGCGAACTGTGCCTTGGGCAAAGTCCGCGGTGGCTCTGCAAAAGCCGCTATTTTTTCCAGCGCACTTTTCGGCTCCATATCCGGCTCTGCCGTTGCTAACGTTGCTGCTACAGGTTCCATTACCATCCCTCTCATGAAGAAGAGCGGATATGATGCAAAATATTCTGGCGCTGTTGTTGCGGTTGCCGCTACCGGCGGCTTGATTATGCCTCCGGTTATGGGAGCTGCTGCATTCCTAATGGCAGATACAGTGGGCATTACCTATTGGGAAGTTTGCCTTGCGGCATTTATTCCCGCAATTCTGTACTATTTGGCCTTGGTGTTTGCGGTTGACCTTCGTGCTGGTGCTCAGGGGCTTAAAGGTGTTGACCCCGCAGAGATCCCCAAAATTGGTACGGTTATGAAGCGCTATTCTTGGGTGTACATTATTCCTTTGTTCATTTTGATATACACCATGGCTGCACTGAAGCTCCCTGCATACAGATCCTGCATTTATTCCATTTACGCGATGCTGCTTCTTGCTCTGCCTCAGAAGGAAATGCGCAAGGCTTTGAAAGAAAACTGGATGAATATCCTTGTTGACACATCAAAGAGCTGCCTTACCGCTATGATTGCCTGCGCCTGCGCTGGACTTATTCTCCTCGGCCTGCAGACATCCGGACTTATCAGCAAGCTGTCATCTGTAATGATTGCCATTGCTCATGGCAAGCTTATACTCCTGCTTCTGCTTGTCGCGCTTACATCAATTATTCTCGGTATGGGACTTCCTGCAGCGGCTTGCTACATACTCCTTGCCATTACTGCCGCTCCTGCACTTGTGCAGATGGGTGTTCCTAAGATTGCAGCACACATCTTCGTTCTTTATTTCGGCTCTATCAGTGCGATAACCCCGCCTGTTGCAATGGCTGCCTTTGCCGCTGGTCCTATTGCAAAAGAATCATCCTCTAAGATTGGCTACTGTGCATTCTATATTTCAATACCTGCGCTTCTTGTTGCATTCTGTCTGGCAGTGCAGCCTGAGCTTTGTCTCATCGGTAGTTTGCCCAGTATCCTTTTGGCGATCATGTTCTGCGTCATCGGCGTATTTTCGATGAGCGTTGGACTTCAGGGATTCCTTATATACAAACTTCCTGTTTGGAGAAGAGTTCTTTGGGCAGCTGCCGGCTGCTGCATGATCCTCCCTGAGCGCATTTCCTCCTACATCGGTATTGCACTTACTATTCTGCTGATAGTTTCCGACAAGAATATTCTCATGGGTTTCAAGAAAAAACGGTTGAAGTATAATTAAATGATTGACAGACCGCCTGTCAATTTGTCTAGAAAGTAGGCAGCGAATTTCTAACCGCTGACATCAAAACTACAAAAAAATCGCTGACCCAAACATGTAAAGCACCGGACTAGTCCAGTTCGGTGCTTTACGTGTTTATGTGTTTTTATCCAATGCTCGTCTGCACTGACATGGCCCGAGGCATTGGTCTGCATATCGCTTGCTGCATGACAGATGGTATTCAGCGTATTTTCATATCATCCTCAGAAAGTCCAGCGCTCTCCAGTAAACTGCATCCTGAATATAACATCCACACAGATTTAGGTTTGAGACCGCGGCTTCCTTTTTAAGGGCGAGTAACGATGACGCACATTGTTCCATCTTAGAAAGTACGACTCAACAAATAGGATTACTATTCGCTGCCAAAGACTCCAGGGTTACCAGATTTGAGGCAGTCCGATTCGGTAAATGGCTTCGCCATATTTTCAGGAGCGCGGTAGTACCCGTGAGTGGCGATTTTGCCACGGCAAATGGATCTTCCATACCGTACCGTTCGGAACGGTATGCTCCGCTTATGTTGACCCAATTGCTTGACAATTGGGTACCAATGGCCTATAATTACAATGAGGTGGGGGAAAATGGAAAGCAGAATGGCAAACATGATTTTTAATAAGGCAGGCGGCAATGCCGGTGCGGATTCCAAAGGCTGCAAGCTTTCCCTGCCGTCAAGCTGGGTGAAGCAATTGGGGATAAACGAGCTTGAACGTGAGGTGCGGATAGACTTTAACGGAGAAAAAATAACTGTCTCTAAAAAGCTTACTATTGACGAATTTATTGAAAAGAAGCTGAACGAGGGACATCACATTGCTGTTCTTGATTTCTCTGACGGATCCGCGCTGTGCACACGGATCGCTGCGGACTTTACCGACAAGACGATAGCCGCGGAGAACACTGACTGCCCGCTGATAAAAACCGCGTTCGGGAAAAAGGTGTTTCCTGATTGGGATGATTTTAATGAGTTCTTAGAGAGCCGTTGCGTTCCGCGCGGGCGTGCTGGGCTGCGCGAATATCTGGAAACGCTCGGTCTTGACGAATATGATCCGCTTGAGATCATCAAGATAACGCATGGCAGAATGGCGGAGGACGATCAGTGGATAAACATAGAGGTGAAACAATGACAGTACATCTTGTTACGGATGACAGGATCGCGGAGACCTCGTCAAAGGGAAATCAAGAAAAGTGGTTTGACGGAGAGACAAACCGATGGTACAAGCTTGACCAGTTCGGCTATGAGGCATTGGCGGAATGCGCAGTGTCGTCATTTCTTGAGCGGAGCAATATAGAGAGCGATACTCCGTTCACATTTGTCCGCTACGGAATGGAGCGTCTGAATGTACACGGCAGAGACAGAAACGGATGCTCGAGTGAAAATTTTCTTAAGCCCCGACAGTCACTGATTACCCTGAGCCACCTCTTCTCAAGAGAAACTGATGGCACTCTGAAAGCAAAACTTGAAGCCCTTCCAAGCGACAAGCGCCGCATCGCCTATATGGCAGATATGACGTCGGAGTTCACCGGGCTGAAAGAATTTCCGCAGTATCTCACATTGCTTTTTGAGATCGATGCACTGTTTCTGAATGACGACAGGCACCTGAACAATATAGCTGTTCTTTACGAGGCAGGCAGATATTCGTACTGCCCTATATTTGACAACGGAGCGGGGTTGCTGTCCAATACGCAAATGCTGCAGATGGACATTGTGCCCAAAGCGCTTATCGCGACTCTCAAATCGCGCCCGCTTGGGATAAGCTTTACCCGCCAGATGAACACCGCGAGAAGCCTGTACGGTGCTCAGCTGGAGCTGCCGAAGCTGAGCTGGGAGCAGATTAAAGAGACGATAAGCCCTATGCTTGACTACTATGCCGCCCGCGACAGGGGTCTGATCCTCGACCGGGTCAGCGAGTGTATTCTGACAATGCAGAAGAAAATGATGTGATATACTTTGCTTTTTCATTGTTTGGTACAAAATAAGCATAGCTTCAGAGGCGTATATGAAGTCTCGGAGACTATGCTTATTTTTGTTATAATGGGAGGGTAATGGACGGACGGTTTCTTTGATGAGCCACGCGTTCGAGCAATAAACTGTCCTCCGCCCTCTTATTATAAAGATTCGATTGAGCAGGTTGCTCCGGCTATGCCGTGTGCGTGTCACGAACCAAATTGAATCGTAATAAGACTGTGTGGAAACATTGCAACATTTTATCAGGAAAGAAGGAATGCCAATGCTCAGTATCGGGATCGATGTATCCAAAGGAAAAAGCACAGTGTGCGGAATGAAGCCTGGAGGAGAAGTCTTGTACACTCCATTTGAAATTCAACACACAAGGGAAGGAATGCTGGAGCTTGTTTCGTTGCTGCACAGTAGCGGCGAAGAAGTACATGTCGTTCTGGAAAGCACAGGCAGTTATCATTGCCCAGTCGTGGCTGTGTTGGTAGAGAATGAGATATTCGTCTCCATTGTGAATTTGTTGCGGATGAAAAGATTTTGCTTACAGAGCATCCGCAAGGTAAAGACCGACCGAATCGACGCTATGCAGATTGCGTTGTATGGCTTGACCTATTGGCAAGAGCTTCAACCAGTCAGGATGACGGAGGATATATATCGGGAACTCCAGCTTCTGGCACGGCAATATTACCAGATGACCTCGATTTTGATCAAGGTGAAAGTCGATTTTAGCGTCATTTGTGATCAGGTTTTGCCAGGTATGCAGGAACTTATGAATGACCATGCGGGCCGGCACAAACTTTCAGATTTTGTCCTGAGGTATCATCATACCTCCCGTATTCTCAAAATGGGAGAAACGCGCTTTCGGAAAGATTATTGTAAATGGGCAGAAAAGAGGGGATACCGCAATTGCGAACGTATGGCAGCACGCATCTTTGCCACAGCTCAAAACGGCATCCCTGTGCTTCCTAATGCACCATCTACACAGAGCGTCATTACAGAAGCGATACGAGTCCTCCATGCAGTGGAGGCGTCCCGCGATGTTATTTTAGCACAGATGCAGACGCTCGCCAAGACTCTGCCGGGATAATCTCTTGTGCGTGAAATGCCCTGTATTGGGGACACGTTAGCCCCACGCCTAATTGCTGAGATTGGGGATGTCCGACGTTTTCACAATAAACGGGCACTCATCGCATATGCCGGCATTGATGCACCGCCGTACCAGTCAGGTAAATTCTGCGCAAACAATCGGCATATATCCAAACGGGGAAATCGCTATCTGCGTAAGACTGGATACGAAGTTATGCAGAGCTATGTGATGCATAAGCCGACAGATGATCCAGTTTTTACGTTCATTGAGAAAAAGCGCAGCGAGGGGAAATGCGGTAAAGTTGCTATGGTAGCAGGCTTGAATAAGTTTCTTCGAATCTATTACGGCAAAGTTACAGAGCTCTACCACAGCTTGTCTGCAATAGAATAAGCCGTGATATCTGATACTTCGTCCGGGACGGCCAATCGGACAGATTTGCCGCCCCTACTTTGTTATACTCTTTTTCTGCTTACAAATTTCCTTTTAATTAGGGCTTGGCTTTTTAGCAGGGGTCCCGTCAAGATTTATGCGCAAAATTATTTGCAGGCTCGGCTGAGTGAAGTCAGCCGGCAACGGAGACGTCGTCCAGAGCCGCCTCCAAGTGCTTCATGTTCATGTACTTCTTGTTGCCCCACTGGGTGCC
>CEBY01043283.1_pt1 | contig 10586 bp, 6 predicted proteins | sample 554731 | NCBI WGS metagenome assembly CEBY01 (sample SAMEA3182050, study PRJEB8094) | gut metagenome | biome: human; feature: gut; material: Stool; isolation source: human stools | place: Canada | collected 2012-02-22
GTATGGAACCGAAGGTAAGCATTATTGTTCCTGTATACAATGCACAGGAATATTTGAAACGCTGTGTGGACAGCATTTTAAGTCAGGATTACCGCGACTTTGAGCTGCTTTTGATGGATGACGGCAGTAAGGATGCATCCGGCGAAATCTGCGACGCCTATGCACAGCAGGATGGCCGCGTGCGCGTAATCCATAAAGAAAATTCCGGCGTGTCGGATACGAGAAATCAGGCACTGGAGCTGGCGCGGGGAACGTTTCTTCAGTTTTTGGACAGCGACGACTGGATCGTGCCGGAGGCGACAAGGCTTCTGGTGCGTTCGATGGAGGAATATAACTGCGACATGGTCATTTCCGACTTTTACCGGGTTTCCGGGGAAAGGCTGGCGCAGAAGGGCGACATCGAAGAGGACAAGGTGATGAGCCGTCAGGAGTTTGCTTCCTATATGATTGAAAATCCGGCGGATTTTTATTACGGCGTACTCTGGAACAAAATGTACCGCAGGAGCATCATCGAAGAATATCATATCCGGATGGATACCTCCATCAGCTGGTGTGAGGACTTTTTGTTTAATCTGGAATATATCCGCCATGCGGAGAGCTTTTTTGCCCTGCAGGTGCCGATTTATTATTATCTGAAGCGCCGCGGCAGCCTGGTCAGCCAGGGAGCGAGCATCACGAATACGGTGCGGATGAAGAGTAACATTTTCGAGTATTATAACGAGTTTTATAAAGACGTTTACGAGGATAAGGATTATGCCGATATCCGGCTGCAGGTCTACAGCTTTTTATGGGCTGCGGCAAAGGACGGCGGCGTGCTTCCGGGAAGCAAGAAGCTTGGGGAAGAGCGCAGGCGGATTACCCGGGAAGAAGTGGAAGGAAACGGCGCAGTGATCGGGCAGTACCGGTTCCGCAGGCTGTATGAATATGAGCTGGATCTGGCGGCGCAGAAAAATATGCTGACGTTGGATGAGGCGCTTTTGCTGTGTGCCCTCGCCCAGTGCAGCGCCTGCTACAGCGCACGCAGGCTCGGGGAAATCGCCGGAGTCGGACAGCCGAGGCTGTTTCTTGCGATGCAGAAGCTGGAACGCAAAAAGCTGATCGCGCCGGAAAAGCCGGTTAAGGAAAAGAGTGCAAAAGAAAAGCCCGCCGACAGGATAGAAAGCACAGCGGAGAAAAAAGAGCGCACGGCGGACAAAAAGGAAAAAAGCAGCGAAAAGAAAGAAAAGAACCGCTTGCTCCTGACAGAGGAAGGCAGGAAGCTTTCCGGAGAGCTGCTGCGCGTGGAAAAAGACCTCTACAGCGTCTGCATGGAAGGTATTTCGGACGAGGAACAGAAGCAGATGGAAAAGCTGATGGGCAAAATTCAGGAAAACATGATTCGATTCATGGTGAAAGAAGTGCCGGAGGACGAACCGGGTTTGGAGACAGAGGAAGCGGGTGAACGGAAACAATAATCTTGCGCAGTTTACGCGTCTGGTTTATGATAAGGATAAATCATGAATTAAAGTGAGGAATATTATGAATCTGCCGTCCGCGTTTTTGACGCGCATGCAGGAAATGCTGGGAGAGGAATACGAAGCATTTCTGCAGAGCTATGAATCCGGTCATTATCAGTCGCTGCGGCTCAATCCGCGCAAAACGGACCGGGAGGAATTTATGGAAAAATCGCCGTTTCATCTGACGCCGGTTGCATGGGAGAAAAACGGTTTTTATTACAGCGAAGAGGATACACCGGGCAAGCACCCGTATCACGAGGCTGGTGTTTATTATATTCAGGAAGCGAGCGCGATGGCGCCTGTCGGATATCTGGACGTACAGCCGGGGGATTATGTGCTGGATCTGTGCGCTGCCCCCGGCGGGAAAAGCACTCAGATCGGTGCTGCGATGCAGGGAAAAGGTATTTTAGTCTGCAATGAGATCCATCCGGCGCGGGCAAAAATTCTTTCGGAAAATGTGGAGCGGATGGGACTGACCAATGCAGTTGTGACGAACGAAAGCCCGGAGCGACTGTCCGCTTATTTCCCGGAATATTTCGATAAAATTTTGGTGGACGCCCCCTGCTCCGGTGAGGGGATGTTCCGAAAGCACGAGGAAGCCTGCAGCGAATGGAGTCCCGAAAACGTGGAGCTGTGTGCAAAGCGGCAGGACAGCGTGCTGGACGAAGCTGCCGCAATGCTGAAAAAAGGCGGCAGGCTGGTATATTCGACCTGTACGTTTGCGATGCAGGAGGATGAAGGCAGTGTTGCACGATTCCTTTTGCGGCATCCGGAAATTTCCATAAAAGAGACGCACCGTTATGACGGTATGGAGCCGGGCAGACCGGACTGGGCGGGAACCGAGCCCGTCCCGGACGGAATGGAAAAGACCATTCGTCTCTGGCCCCATAAGCTGCATGGAGAAGGACATTTTCTGGCGGTGCTTGAAAAAACAGGGGAAGTGCCGGAGGGATACCGGGCGCGCAGCCTGTATGGAATCCAGAAAGGAATTGCGCCCAAGGATTTTGCTGCATGGAAAGAATTTGAACGAGAAAGCCTGAAGAAGCAGTTTGATGGAATTTTTTTATTGTTCGGCGACCAGCTTTATCTTGCACCAAAGGACATGCCGGCTTTAAAAGGCTTAAAGGTGCTGCGTCCGGGACTGCATCTGGGCACGATGAAAAAAGGGCGGTTTGAACCGGCACATGCGCTGGCACTTTCGCTTTCACCCAAAGATGCAGTGCATTGCTGCAACCTTTCCGGTGACAGCCAGGAGGCAAGGCAGTGGATCAACGGTATGACGCTTTCCAAAGACGGGGAAAAGGGCTGGCAGCTGGTCTGCGTAGATGGATACAGCCTCGGCTGGGGAAAGCTGGCAGGCGGGATTTTAAAAAATCATTATCCCAAAGGGCTGCGCAAAACAATGTGACAGATGTGCTGTCTGTGCAACCCGCCGCAGGCGGAGCAGGACTCTGTTTTACATATGCAGGAACCAAAAAAAGGAGGAAAACATTATGAGATTTACACTGGATTACGATCAGTACGCTGCCCTGGCAAGACAGACGGCAGCAGAGGGATGTGTTCTTTTAAAAAATGAGAAGGAGGCACTTCCGATCCGAAAAGGAGAGACAGTTTCCGTGTTTGGACGGATTGCCTTTACCTATTATAAGAGCGGAACCGGATCGGGCGGTATGGTAAATGCTCCCTATGTGACAAATATCCTGGATAGCTTAAAGGAATGCAAGGATATTTCTGTCAACGAAGAGCTGGAAGCGGTTTATCAGGACTGGATCCGGGAAAATCCCTTTGATATGGGAGAAGGATGGGCGCAGGAGCCCTGGAGCCAGAAGGAAATGCCGGTCAGCGAGGCACTTGCACAGAAAGCGGCAGCATCCTCTGACCTTGCTGTTGTTGTGCTGGGCAGAACAGCAGGCGAGGACATGGACAACAGTGCAGAGCCGGGAAGCTATCTGCTGACAGCAGAGGAAGAGGCGCTGATCAAAACCGTCTGCAGCGCATTCAAACGGACTGCCGTTGTGTTAAACGTCGGCAATATCATCGATATGAAATGGGTGGACCGCTACCAGCCCCAGGCAGTTTTGTATGTATGGCAGGGCGGTCAGGAGGGCGGACACGCGGCGGCAGATATCCTGACCGGCGCAGTGAACCCCTGTGGTAAGCTGAGCGATACGATCGCAGCAGATATTTCGGATTATCCGTCTACGGATAATTTTGGAGATGCTGTATGCAATGTGTATGCAGAGGATATTTACGTTGGCTACCGTTATTTTGAAACCTTTGCAAAGGAAAAAGTAAGCTATCCCTTCGGCTTTGGTCTGTCTTATACGGATTTTTCCGTGGAGGTTCTGAATACAAGAACAGACGGTACGAAAGCAGAACTTACCGTTTTGGTAAAAAACATCGGAAAGACTGCCGGAAAAGAAGTCGTGCAGGTGTATGTCTGCCCGCCTCAGGGAAAGCTTGGCAAGCCTGTCCGGAATCTAAACAGCTTTTACAAGACGCAGCTGCTTACACCAGGAGAGGGGGAGGAGGTAAATCTCGTCGTTTCCCTGGAAAAAAGTGCATCCTATGATGACAGCGGCGTAACCGGGGAGAAATCCTGTTGGGTGCTGGAAGCGGGCGCTTATGGCATTTATGTTGGAACGGATGTCCGCAGCGCGAAAAAGGTTTGCGAGGTGCAGTTAGACGAGCTGTGCGTCATTTCCAGACTGGAAGAGGCGCTTGCACCGGTACAGCCATATGAGCGTCTGGTTCCGGTCGAAACGGGCAAAAAGGGCACAGACGGAGAGCCGGTTCTGGAAATTGGAAAACAGGCAGCGCCTCTGCGGAGCGTCGATCTGGCAGAAAGAATCCGGACAGAACGCCCGGAGGCAGAGGCCTGCATCGGCGATCAGGGCTGGAAGTTAGCGGATGTTTGTGATAAAAAGGTGACGCTGGAACAGTTTTTATCCCAGTTATCGGACGAAGATCTGGCATGCCTGGTCCGGGGAGAGGGCATGTGCTCTCCGAAGGCAACACCTGGCATTGCATCTGCATTCGGCGGTGTGACGGATTCCTTAAAGGCATTTGGCATCCCGGTTGCGGGCTGCTCGGATGGACCCTCCGGAATCCGTATGGACTGCGGAACCATCGCCTTTTCCCTGCCAAACGGCACACTGCTTGCCTGCACCTTTAATCCGGAGCTGGTGGAACAGCTTTATGAGATGGAAGGAATGGAGCTGCGCAAGAATCAGATTGACACGCTGCTGGGGCCCGGCATGAACATTCATCGCAATCCGTTAAACGGCAGAAACTTTGAATATTTTTCGGAAGACCCCTGTGTGGCAGGTACGATGGCTGCAGCTCAGTTAAAGGGCATGGGAAAATATGGTGTGACCGGAACGATTAAACACTTTGCGGGAAATAACCAGGAATTTAAGCGGCACGATGCAAACGGCGTTGTTTCCGAACGTGCGCTGCGCGAGATCTATTTAAAGGGCTTTGAAATCGCAGTAAAAGAAGGACATGCCTACAGCATTATGTCTACCTACGGACCGATCAACGGAATCTGGACAGCAGGCAACTACGACCTGCTGACGACGATTTTGCGGAAAGACTGGGGCTACCAGGGCGTGGTAATGACCGACTGGTGGGCGAAGATGAACGAGGAAGGCGAGGAAGGCTCCCAGAGCAATACGATTCCGATGGTGCGCGCCCAGAACGACGTTTACATGGTTGTTTCGGATTCTGCTTCGAACTCTGCAAATGACAACACGATGGAGGGCCTGGCAGATGGACGGCTCACAAGAGGACAGCTGGTCAGAAATGCAAAGAATATCTGTCATTTTCTGATGCGCTCTCCGGTGATGAACCGTTTCTGTGATCGGGAATTTGATGTATGTGAAGAAATTAACAATCCGGCAAAGGACGCGATGGCAGGAAATTTGATCGCAAGCCAGAAAGTAGAAAAAGAGACAAAACTCGATCTAACAAAGCTGAGCACCCAGAAGGGCGTGCGCGCCGGGTATCTGCTGGACGTCTCCAAAGCAGGCAGCTATCAGATGATTTTTAAAATGCATTCCGGAGAAAATCCGTTTGCGCAGCTGCCGGTTTCCATTTTTGTCAACGGCGTCCTGCAGCAGACGACGACCTTTAACGGAACCGACAACAAGATCATAGAGCGTGCGGTAACGATAAGCTTCCCGGAAAGCGGGGAAAACCAGCTGACGCTGTTCTTTGGTGAGAGCGGGGTTCGCATGGATGAAATCCTTCTGGTACAGGAATAAAACGGCATACAGGGGCTTTGCGTACGGACTGGAGGAAACGTGAAGAAAGAGAAACAAAAAGACAGAGAGGATAGACAGATCTGCATTGTGTTCGCGACGGCGCTTCTGGCGTGCGCGCTCCTTACCGGCTGTGGTGCTGCGAAGGAGGACAATCTTTCGCAGGGAATTGCGCTGGTGGAGCAGATGGACTATGAGGGCGCGCTGACCTGCTTCGAGGCGGCAGCCCTGAATAAAGAGGATATGCGTCAGGTTTACAGAGGGCAGGGGCTGGCTTACATGGGCATGACGGATTATGAGAATGCAGCGGCGAGCTTTGAAAAGGCGCTGGGGCAGAGCAGCCCGCGTCCGGATGCGATGGATTATGACATCAACTATTATCTGGCGACCGCCTATTATCGGAACGGACAGGTCGACAAGGCGATCCATGTTTATCAGGCAATCACGGATCTGAAGCCCGGGGAAAAGACCGCCTGGTACTTAAAAGGAACCATGGAACTGGAGCAGGGCAGTACGGACGCTGCGAAAGCCGATTTCGATAAGGCGGTTGAGGCTGCGCCGAACGATTACGACATTCGGATTGATATTTTCTGCAGCTGTAGCAAATACGGACAGGACGATCTTGGAAAATCCTATCTGGAAAATGTTCTGGACGGCGACAGGAAGCGGATTTCGGATTTCGATCTCGGCAGAATCAGCTACTACCTGGGCGATTATGAGCAGGCCCGTACCTCTTTGGAAAAGGCGCAGGAAAACGGCGGTGCGGAAGCAGCGTCTCTGCTCGGTCAGACCTATGAGGCACTCGGTGACTACAATTATGCGGCGAGTGTCTATAACACCTACCTGCAGAACAAAACGCCGGACGCGTCTTTGTACAATCAGCTCGGGCTTTGCAAATTAAAGGGCGGCGATTATGAAGCGGCGCTTGCAGCGTTCCAGGCGGGGCTGGAAGTAGAGGGCAATACGGCGACGCAGTCGCTGATGTTCAACGAACTGGTAGCGTATGAATACCTTGGGCAGTACGATAAAGCGAAGCTTGCGATGGATCAGTACCTTGCTTTGTATCCGGATGATGAAAAGGCACAGCGGGAAGCGGTATTTCTGCAGACGCGGTAGCTCCACACACGGACAGGACAGTATAGTCGCATGGCTGTTTAGAAAGAAATGTAGGGAATGACTATGGAGAAACGTGTAAAAATCAGAAAAACGGTTTTTGGCGGCGCGATCGCCCGTATCTGCTGTCTGGCGTTGTGCCTTTGTCTCGGATTGTCGATATCGACGACGGCACAGGCAGCATCCGGGAAAAAAGTGACGCCGGTTACGATGGCGGCAGTCGTCGGGGAAGAAAAAACGGTGACGCAGCAGGCGGATAAAACCTCTGCAGCACTTGGTATTTTACCGGCCGGCACGACGGTCAACGTATGCGGGCAGACCGGCAGCGGGAAAAGTGGCATGTACCAGATTGTCTATGGAAATGCCATCGGCTATATCACGCAGACAGCCTGCCAGCCGATCAGCGTGGATGTAGCGATGACGGCAGCCCTTGCTGCACAGGCGGAAGCGGTGAAACAGCAGGTGGCACAGGCCCAAGCAGCGGCGGCACTGGCAGCGCAGCAGGCGGCACTGGCTCAGGCGCAGACTGCGCAGAAAGCCCCCATTCCGGCGGGCAGCGGCAACGTCATCTTCGTCGGGGACTCCCGCACGGGACAGATGGCGAATGCAGTCGGTGGAACGGCAGCATGGCCTGGTACGGCCTTTGTGGCATGCTTTGGAGGTGGCGTGGACTGGCTTTCCACCGCCCAGGCGAAAAAGGACGTCGACCAGTATGTGACGCCCGGCTCAGTGATTATTCTCAATTACGGCGTCAATGATTTATCACGACACAACGATTATATTACGACGATTAACCGATATGCACAGGATTGGATTTCGAAAGGTGCGACGGTGTACTTCGCCTCGGTCGGTCCGGTCGGGGAAAACGAATACGGAAAACGCAACTGGGCGGTAGAATATTTTAACAACCAGTTAAACAACCGGCTGGATGCCAGAATCGGACGACTGAATCTGTATGTGTTTCTGACGGGCAGCGGATATACCACGCAGGCAGACGGACTGCATTATGATGGTGCAACCTACGCAGCGATGTTCCGGTTTTTGATGCAGAGCATTGGAAGAATATGAAACAAAAATACGAACACATTCAGCTTCTGAGGGCGCTTGCCTGTATCGGAGTGTTTATCACCCACCTTGCACCGAGGCTGGGAGCGACGGGAAAAGCCGCGTGGCTTGCCAATCAGGGAGCGGCGGGCGTGTATCTCTTTTTTGTCCTCAGCGGCTATCTCGCCTGCTGTGACAGAAAGCTCCCGACGGCTGGGAAAAAAGAACTGCTGACCTATTATAAAAAACGTCTGGTGCGGATTCTTCCGCTGTATTATGGGGTGATCCTTTATAACATCCTGCTGCACGGGCTGATTTTAAAGGATATTCCGGCAGACCCGCAGGGCCTGTACTGGCTTCGGTACTTTTTCCTGACAAACAGCGTGATCCCTGCGCCGAATGATTTCTGGGGAAACCTTGGCGCAACGTGGACGATCAGCCTGTTTATGGCATTTTATCTGCTTGTGCCGGTCTTTGTGCGCCTGATCCGCGGCTGTACGAGCGCGTTTTTCTGCTATGTACTGGCATTGATTTTGCGGTATTTGTGGGTAAAAACCGGATACGGTGATTACATGATGATTTTTTACTACCTGCATTATTTTCTGCTCGGTATGCTGGTCTGGGAGATCCATCAGGTGGGAAGGCGTATCGGCGCGCAGCTGCTTGTCTATATCGGCATGATTGCGGCAGCAGGTGCAGTTTTGACCCTTGGCAGGGCGCAGACGGATTCGTTTATTTGGTGGTCGTGGTGCTTTGGCATGTTACTGCTTGCAGGCAGCGGCTTTCGGTTCTGCAGGAAGGGAATCGGCGGTCGGATTTCGGACGCTGTGCTGTGGACGGATCGGTATTCGTATGAGATTTATCTGGTGCATGCCGTAATTTTAGAAGGGCTCGGCATGGTGCGGGTACAGATCGGACTGCCGAACGCAGCGTTTCTGATTCTGGCGCTGCTTCTGACCGGCGCAGGTGCGGTACTTTCCAAAAAACTGATCGAAGATCCCATCGCCGGACTTGTTGCCCGAAGCAGAATGTGATACCATAGCAGAAGCTTGGAAAAACTGACGCAAGCCAGGAAAACAAAAAGGAGAAAAAGATATGATTGACCAGTTAATTGCAAATATCAAAAAGACAAATGCTCCAATCGTTGTCGGACTGGACCCGATGATGAAATTTATTCCGGAGCAGATTCAGAAAGCTGCTTTTGCGGAATACGGCGAGACGTTAAAGGGCGCTGCAGAAGCGATCTGGCAGTACAATAAGGGCATCGTGGATGCAGTAGCGGATCTGATTCCGGCAGTAAAGCCGCAGATCGCCATGTATGAGCAGTTCGGCGTAGCAGGTCTGATCGCATTTCAGAAGACCGTCGCATACTGCAAAGAGAAAGGTCTGGTTGTCATCGGCGATGTAAAACGCGGCGATATCGGTTCCACTTCTGAGGCTTATGCGGTTGCCCATCTCGGAAAAGTAGTAGTGGGAGAAAAGAGCTATGCACCCTTTGACGAGGATTTTGCAACGGTGAATCCGTATCTGGGTTCCGACGGCATCAATCCGTTCATAAAGGTCTGCAAAGAAGAAAATAAGGGCATTTTTGTGCTGGTAAAAACTTCCAACCCCAGCAGTGGTGAGTTCCAGGATCGTCTGGTGGACGGCAGACCGTTGTATGAAATCGTCGGTGAAAAGGTTGCCGAATGGGGCAGCGAGTGCATGGGCAGCGAATATAGCAATGTTGGTGCGGTTGTTGGCGCAACCTATCCTGAAATGGGCAAGGCGCTGCGCAAGGTGATGCCGAAGTCCTACATTCTCGTGCCCGGCTACGGCGCACAGGGCGGCAAGGGCGCTGATCTGGTCCACTTTTTCAATGAAGACGGACTTGGCGCGATTGTCAACTCTTCCCGCGGCATTATTGCAGCATATCAGCAGGAAAAATATGCACAGTTTGGTGCGACTAACTATGCAGACGCATCCAGACAGGCGGTTATCGATATGAGAGAAGATATCGCACAGGCGCTGCAGGGACGCAAATAAAAATTACCCTTCGCAGGCGGGAACGGTTGTCCGGAAGGTCAATCAGAATATAGAAAAAATCGGGTGGAAGCTGTCAGGTGTCTGGCGCTTCCGCCTTTTTTGTGTCATAGGAAACTTCGTCCTATGACACAAAAACGCTCCGCGAGGATGCGCACTCGGCGCAGGGGTAGATGGTTGCTGAAGCAACCGCGCCTCGGCGCGAGAATGTGCCAAGGCACATTCTTTTTCATGTAGGAAACTTCGTCCTATGACACAAAAACGCTCCGCGAGAACCATAAGCGGTGGAGAGGAAGGCGGTCGCTTACGCAACCCTCTACAGACGTAAAAATCTTGCGGAGCAGATCGCCAGGCGGCTACGTTTATTGTGAGAATAGAGCACGCGGGGATGGACAAGTCGAAAAAAACGCAATATAATAAATGAAATGCAGTAACTGTGAGGGTATGGAACAGTTACGAAATGTAATAGATTGATGTCGGGGTCAAAAGCCCCCGACCTTGATGCCTACGGATTGTTCCGTGCTGCGCACTCCCACAATCCTGCCCGATAGTCGCATATCGTGGGATTATCATCCCACTTTTATGCTCCTATCGGGGCGGGCCATGAGGTCTTTCACCCACCTATGAGCAAGCTCATGTGGGCTTAGAC
>CEBY01061155.1_pt1 | contig 10429 bp, 6 predicted proteins | sample 554731 | NCBI WGS metagenome assembly CEBY01 (sample SAMEA3182050, study PRJEB8094) | gut metagenome | biome: human; feature: gut; material: Stool; isolation source: human stools | place: Canada | collected 2012-02-22
GCAGCAGATATAACCATACCGGGTATCCGCCGTCCGGACCGGCATTCCGAATGTAACAAGATTACCTTCTCTCGCCAGCACACCCGCTTCGTTAATCGCATCCTTGTAAGCCTCACCCTGGATCAGATGATCGGATGGTACAATAAAAATAAGCTCTGAAAGTGGAAATTCCAGACATGCCAGCAAAATTGCTGCTGTCGTCTTACGCGCTTCTTCCTCCAGAACCAATCTCCAGGTCAGCCCCTGAAATGCTTTGAGCTGATTTTCTACAATAAACTGGTACTCCCGGTTTGTCACCACTACAAACTCATCACAGTATGCCATATTTCTGGCAATCGTATCCTGAAAAATCGAATGACTGCCATCCAACGAAATAAACTGCTTCGGATAATTTTTCCGGGAAAGCGGCCAGAGTCTGTCACCTCTTCCGCCTGCCAGTACAATACATTTCATAATTGTCCACCTTTCGTGCTTTCTTCCTTATACTATAATCGAAATAGTGGTTAAAAACAAGGGTATCAAAACGTAGGTTTTTTATACTGCCGCTTTTATGTCCCTATCGGGGCAGGGCAAAAGGATCCGACAGCTCTGCCAATAAAAAAGCCAGCCCGAAGGGCGAATCCTTTTCGCTCTTTTGGGCTGGCTTTTCACATTTTCCTATATATTCCTATTTTTTCAGTACAAACTCTGCTTTGTTCTCTGTCGTGCTATCGCTTCCGATGAAGACTTCGAAGACGCCATTCTCACTTTCTACACGCTCGTTCTCAGTCAGGAAACGGAGTTCTTTTTCATTGATAGTAAATTCGACTTTCTGCTCTTCTCCGGGCTGGAGGGTTACTTTGCGGAAATCTTTCAGCTCTTTGACCGGTCGTACCACGGATGCAGCCACGTCGTGGATGTAAAGCTGTACGGTTTCAGTTCCTGCCGTATCACCAGTATTTTTCACGGTCACAGAGGCTTTGATTTCATTCTCCATTCCAAGTTCCGTCTTGTCCAGCGTTACGTCCGAAATTTCAAAGCTCGTATAGCCAAGACCATATCCAAACGGGAACAGCGGTGCGTTCGGGATATCGAGGTATTTGGAGCGGAAGCGGTCTTTGTCCTTGCCCGGTACATGCGGTCTTCCGGTAGAATACTCGTTGTAGTGAACCGGCACCTGGCCTACGGAATACGGGAAGCTCATGGTCAGCCTACCGCTTGGAGCGTATGCACCGAAAACGACGTCTGCGATTGCATTGGCACCTTCGGTACCCAGCATCCATACTTCAAGAACGGCTTTTGCTTTCGATACGACATCGCGCAGGTCGAGCGGACGGCCGTTGAAGAGAACAACGACAACGTTTTCATTGACTTTAGAAACCCGCTCAAGCAGTCTCTGCTGGATTTCCGGGATACGGATATTCGCGTTGCTGGTTGCCTCGCCGGACTGCAGACGGTCCTCACCGATCGCAAGAACGACAACGTCGGCCTCCTTTGCTGCGTTTACAGCCTCAAGAAGCATTGTCTCCTCTTCCTCCGGTGTATGGGATTGCTCCATCGCTTCCCCGAAGCCCTCCAGACGGATGTCAGAACCAAGCATCGGGGAACCTGCATGGAAGCTCATGTTTGTCGTATCTGCCTGCGCTTTTACGGCCTCTTCCAGATTTGTCACATCCTTTGCATCTCCGATAAAGGACCAGGAGCCCATCAGGTTTCTGCTGTGGACATACGGTCCGACCCAGGCAATTTTTTTCTCCTTACCAAGCGGCAGGATTTTCTCTTCGTTTTTCAGCAGTACAAAGGATTTTCTTGCGGCTTCTCTTGCCAGATCGCGGTGCTCTTTGCAGAGAATTACCTCTTTTTCTTTCGTCTCGTCTGCGTCTTTATACGCATTTTCAAACAGTCCCAGTTTGTTTTTCAGTTCCAGAATACGCATACAGGACTCATCGATCAGATCCTCGGAAATCTTACCCTCTCTTACAAGACGGCACAGGTTTTCGCAGTAAATGCCGGTCATCATATCAATGTCAACGCCTGCCTCGGCTGAGCGGACCGCTGCCTCCTCGCGGTCTGCGCAGTAGCCGTGGTAAATAATCTCCTCGATCGCTGCCCAGTCGGAAATCAGAACGCCGTCAAATCCCATCTCGTCACGCAGGATGCCGCGCATCAGTTTCTTGTTTCCGGTTGCCGGAACACCGTTTACCGTGTTGAAGGACGTCATTACCATCGCTGCGCCTGCATCGATGCCGGCTTTATAGGACGGCAGATAAAAGTCACGGAAGGTATGCTCGGAAAGCTCTACAGTATTGTAGTCTCTTCCTGCTGTCGGTGCGCCATAGCCTGCGAAATGCTTCACACAGGAAGCAATTTTGTACGGCTCCTTCAGATCGTCTCCCTGGAATCCACGCACCATTCCGGCACAGAACAAGCTGTTCAGATACGGATCCTCACCGGTAGACTCCATGACACGTCCCCATCTTGCATCGCGAACCAGGTCAGTCATCGGTGCGAAGGTTACGTGAAGGCCGGAAACGGCTGCCTCTTTTGCAGCAACTGCCGCACACTTTTCGGACAGCTCCGGTTCAAACGTTGCGCCCTGTCCCAGCGGAATCGGGAAAATGGTCTTGAAGCCGTTGATGACATCCAGCATAAACAGCATCGGGATATGATGCGGGTGCTGCTCCACGAAATCCTTCTGGATTTTCTTTAATGTTTCTGCGCCCATGGTACCCAGAACAGAACCGGAAAGCGCTACATTTTCCGGTGTAAAGCCTTTATCTGCCATCGGTCCCATCGCCGTGATGTCCATATCTTTATTGAAGAAGGCACCCACCACCTGGCTCATCTGGTTTACTTTTTCTTCCAGCGTCATGTCGGCCAGAAGCTCTTTTAATTTCTGCTCAGTCATTTCTTCCTCCTCTGATATATTGCTGCATTTGTGTGGAGTGCTCTCTGGGTTTTCTCAGAGAGTCTATGGAGTGGGAGATGCTGCCAGGGGACACGTTCCATTTCCCGCTTAATTATTTGTATATCCATAGTCATGGCTCCTATTATTGATAGATTCTTTAATATGCCAACCTGAGAATCGTATTTAATACGCTCTTTGCAGTCACCTGAAGTTCCGCTCTCGTAATCGGATATCCAGCTTCCTTATAAAGCTACTTTTCCAATTGAAATTTTACCACATCTGATCCGAAAAAATATCCCCTGGTCTGACCTTTTTCTTTCACTATTCTGACCTGTTTACTGCTGTTTTTTTATCGTTCTCCAAAGTTTCTTCTGTATTCCAGCGGTGCGTATCCCGTATTATCCTTAAACATCTTCGTAAAGTACGAGAAATTACTGTACCCCACATACAGCGACACCGTATTAATCGGCAGTGAGCTCTGTGTCAAAAGCTTTTTCGCCTCCTCCACCCGCTTTTGAATAATATAATTGCTGATCGAAATACCCTTTTCTTTTTTAAAAATCCGGGACAGATAATCGGTATTCAAAAAGACAAGCTCCCCAAGCTTCTCCCGGTGAATTTCCTCACGGTAATGTGCATCAATATAGGCGCATACCTGGCTCGTAACTGAATCTGATTTGTTGATGTACTGTCTGTACTGCACTGCTTTCCGAACCAGTACCCCGGTATATTCCATCATCTCTTCTCTTCCGTAAAGAGAATTCCGATGCAGATTTTCCATATCCGCATCGGCAAACAGCGCGTACGCCTTGATCTCCCGTTCCAAAAGCCATGCATACACCACCTGGGTCAGATCGGTACGAAGCGCTACCAGAAATTCTCTGGTAATCATTCCTTCTCGTTCCGTCCGGTCAAGGTATTTCTGCAGCCGATCCAGCAGCTCCTCCGGTTTTTCCTCCGAAAGCAGAGCTTTCCACAAATCCAGCTCCTTATTTTCGTAGCTGGTCTGCGGAGCCCGAAATTCGTTCAGAAACAGCACCTCGTTCCGCACGGAAAGGCTTCCCTCCCACATTTTTTGAAGATTCCGGCTCTGCTTTTGCATCCCCAGTACAGATTCCCACTGTCCGACACCGCACCACAGCTCCGGATAGATTTTTTCATTCATCCACGCAACAAATTGCCGCAGAATTTCACAGTCCCGCCCGCCGTCCTGCGGAAATGCTTTTTCCCTTGACTGTGTAACAATCCAGTAGATGCCCAGTTCCTGGTAAAAAACAGTATCTACCGCAATATCCGTTTCCTCATACAGTTCCGACAGCACATTTTCGATCACAAATTCCATGGTCGCCGTATCCCAAATTTCCCGCTTATTGCTCTTTATTTCCGGCATCAGACAAATCGGCCGGAAATAGTGTCCCGGTCCGTATGGAAGCTGGCGCTGTGCTGCCGTTTCGCAGAATTTTTCCTCGGAGAAACCGTTTTTCAGCACATTTTTCCAGATATCCTGCTGCAGAATTTTTCTGTTCTGATTCCACTTGATGCTTTCCTGCCTGAGATCCTGTATTTTCTTTTCTTTCGCAACAGATTCCGCCGCACGCTGTACGGCCTCCTTCAGCTTTTCAAAATCAATGGGCTTTAGCAGATAATCGACACTGTTCAGCTGTATCGCTCTTCTGGCATAGTCAAACTCCGCATAGCTTGTCAGGAATATGACCTGGACCTTCAACTCCTCTTTCCTGACCCACTCCACAAAGTCGAATCCCGTTCCGCCCGGCATCACGATATCACTGATTACAATATCAATGTCCACCATTTCCATGATGTTCTTCGCCTGCTGTACGGAAAACGCAGTGCACACCTCGCTCACCCCGGTCTCTGTAAGATCAAGATTTCTTTTTATACTTTCAATCACGTACTCTTCATCATCCACGAGCAATAGTTTCATGTTCATCTCCCCCTGTCTTGTATGGAATATGGATATCTACAATCGCTCCGCCGAGCGGGCTATTATCGAAATGAATCTCTCCTGTATCACCATAATAATAACGGAATCGTTTCAGACAGTTTTCAATCCCGATATGCTTTCCATGCTCGGAAATATCTTCCCCTGCTTTCAGCCTTTGCAGCGTCTCCTCAGGGAAGCCATTTCCGGTGTCCGAAATATAAATGTTGACATACTTTTCTTCGCTACGGTCCTCCGGGTAAACCGTTACGGAAATCAGCGGAACCGTCTCCAGCGTCAGGGCATGTTTTGCCGCATTCTCTACAAACACCTGAATCAGAAACGGGAAGATTACCGCGTCTTTCACTTCTTCATGGATTTCAAAATAATAGGTGAATTTTTCTGAATAGCGCAGCAGCAGAATTTTGAGGTAATTTTCGCAGTGGTTCATCTCCGCCGTCACCGGCACCATCTCGCATGTATTGCGGAAAATATAGGCGAGATAATCGGACGTAATACGGCTCATCGATTTTGCATGGTCGTACTGACCGAAGTCAATCATGCTGTAAATAAAGTTCAGACAGTTCATGTAAAAATGCGGACGGATCTGGATTTTCAGGTAATCCATCTCGATTTTCTGTTTTTCCAGCTCCTGCTCATACAGCGTGATCTTCAGACGTCGGATCTGGTGAATCATGTTTCGGAATTTATCGTCAATCTGCTCCAGCTCTACCAGATTTCCTTCCGACATCTGATAGAGGAAATCCCCATTGTCATATTTTTGAAGATTTTCCGTAAACATAGCGACCGGCTTCAGGATTCTTGTTTTCAGATGGAACAGCAACACGGAACCGGCCATCACCATCAAAAATGCAACGCCTAAAAGGGCAAACACACTTCCCGTCATCAGATTTAGGACTCCCGTCCAGGAGATTTTAATCTGGATTTCAAACGGTGACTGTGAAAGCTCCTGCCGGAAGGTATAATTGCCGGTATCAAGCTTCGAACTGTCCCTTACAATTCCTTTTTCCGTCACTGTTACGATGTTTTTTCCGTTCTGGTCAACGAGACTGACATAGCCGCTCTTCCCAAGAGACAGCTTAGAGAACGGTTCCAAAATCGTCTTCAAATTGACGTAGCAACCGAGTCCGACGCCCTGATTCTGTGCTACCTTGAGCATATAAACCTCATCGCCCTGTTGCATCACGGTCCATTTTTTCTTGACTGCATATGTCTGCTGGGACAGACTATTGATCTGGCGCTTCAGCGCTTCCTGCAGATACGGATCAATGGCATAAAACCCGTCGGAGGAAATGCTCAGCTGGTATAAGCTCTCATCCTTCTTCGTATAGAGAAAAACATTGTAATCCGTTCCAAAATCCCACGCTGCAGATACATATTTCTTTCGCAGCTGTGTGATAACATATTCCTCATACTGATCCTTCTCCATCAGATCCATATATTTCCAGAAATCAGAATCCGGGTTGGAGCTGTCCATTACGGTCGAAAACAGATTTCGGCTGATTCGAAAAAAACGGTTGTCCAGCTCATCCGTATACAGCTTTGAAATCTCTTCCAACCGCTCATATACCTGCCGCTGCGTCCGGTTCAGAATAATCATGCTCCCAGCCAGAAAAAGCAGCATCATACTCAGCAGGCAGATCAAAAGATAACGCCCCTGCTGCGCCAGTGTTGTTTTTTTCCTCTGTTTTGAAATACGCATGAAGTTTCCTCCTTTTTTCTGTTTCGGCACGCTCGGATTCTTTCCATGTTTGATTTTACGAACTGATCTTTTTTACTGACTATTATAATACAGCAGAAAAACAGTACACCTCATGTTTTCATAAGTCTGTACTGTTTTTCTGCTGTATGCCGGAAACACAAACGTGTTTCTCTTTTTTCATTTCCGCATGTGAATCATCCTTTTACCGCACCAAGTGTGATACCTTCTGCGAAGTATTTCTGAAGGAATGGATAGATGATAAACAGCGGCAGCATGGCGATAAATGCGATTGCCATACGGATGGAAGTTGTCGGCAGCTTTGCCACCTCCGCGCCGATATTTCCGATTACTTTTCCGCTTGACAGATACTGAATATCGGTGATCATCTGGTTCAGCAGGTTCTGGATGCTGTAAAGCTTCTGACCGTCATTTCCTGATAAATAATATAAACCATTTGTCCAGTCATTCCAATAGCCAAGTGCGGAAAACAGTCCCATTGTTACCAGAATCGGTTTTCCAAGCGGAAGGGTGATGTTGGTAAAAATTTTCATGTGTCCGGCACCATCGATCTTGGCTGCCTCGAACAGCGCGTCTGGGATACTGGTGTTAAAGTAACTTCGGATCATCAGCACGTTGTTTGCGCTTAACAGGAGACCCGGAATAATCAATGCCCCGAGCGTATTTTTGATATGGAAATAATTTACATACATCAAGTAGGTCGGCACCAGTCCGCCGTTGAACAGCATCGTGAAGAATACGAAAAAGGTAATTGCTCTGCGGTATGGCAGTCCTTTAACCGAGAGCGGATACGCCAAAAGAGAAGACATGGCAAGGTTTACAGCGGTACCGACGATGGTTACAAAAATGGTGATTCCGTATGCTCTCAGGATTTTCTCGCCCTGACGAATGATATAGGAGTACGCATAGAAGCTGAATTTCTCCGGGAAGAACGAATATCCGTTGCGGATCAGTGTGTTTTCATCGGTCAGTGAGGAAATAAATACGAGTACAAACGGCAGTACAATGGATAAGGTAATCAGAATGAGTACTACATTAATCCAGAACTGGAAACGTTTTGCTTTTTTTGAATTTATCATACTTCCATCCTCCTAGAATAATGCCTGGTCTTTGTCTACTTTGCGGACAATCCAGTTGCTCAACATCACGACACAGAAGCCTACCAGAGACTGGTATACACCGGCTGCTGATGACATACTGATATTTCCCTGTTCAATCAGGGCACGGTATACGTAGGTATCGATAACATTTGTGGTCGAGACCAGAACACCGGAGTTCATCGGTACCTGATAGAACAGACCGAAATCGGAATAGAAAATTCTTCCGATGCTGAGGAGCAGCAGCGTAATGATAGTCGGAACCAGGCTCGGCAGTGTGATTTTTGTGATCTCCTGCCATTTGCTTGCGCCGTCCAGCCTTGCAGCCTCATAGAAGGAAGGATCAATACCGATCAGGGATGCGATATAAATCAGGCATCCGTATCCTACGCCCTTCCAGCAGTTCGCGATAATCAGGATCGCCGGCCAGTATTTCGGTTTCTGGTACCACTGAATCGGATCCATGTGGAACAACGGGAGGATGGAGTTGTTGACAAGACCATTTTCCGCACTCAGAAGCGCATATACGATGTTGGTCTGATCCATCAGAACGCCAGTGTTGGTATCGCCGAGTCCATCACCGCGGAACAGACGTCCCATAGGCGTATCACCGCCGTTGCAGGAGAACAGCATAGTCATATCAGGTTCGCCTGCCTGTACGATCTCAAATACTTTCTCCATATCCTTCGGCTCTTTGATTTCATCGGTATTGATGTTATATTTCTCTACCAGGTCTTTTCTCATGAAAATAGCCGGAATGCTACCTCGCTCGATCTGACCTGGAACGCCATAGACAAATCCGCCAACCTGATTGGTTTTTGCAATATCCTCGCCATAGATATCTTTCAGGTTTGTGCCGTATTTGTCAATCAGTTCAGACATATCCATGATCTGTCCGGACTGCATGTACTGTACAGCTGTTGATGCACTTGTGTACAGAAGATCAATTTTCTCATCGCCGGAAAGCATCAGCTTTAACTGCTGAGATGCGCTTGCCCACGGAAGAACAACGATATCGAGCTTTGCGTTCAGCTCCGGCTCCAGAATCTCGTTGATTTTTTCTTCGATTCTCTCTTCATCCGGCTGTGTAGTTCCCTGCAGTACCATGGTTACGGTGTACGGCTCGCCTTCTTCCTCTGTCTTTGCTGTACTTCCGGAAGCTGCGGAGGAACCGGAATCAGAATCGGATCCTGTGCTTCCGCATGCTGCCAAGGAAAATACCATAGTTGCTGCAAGAATGCCTGCTAACACTTTTTTCTTCATACTTTTTCTCCTTTTCACGTATCGTGTTGCGTGACCTTTGATGGTTGAATTATAGCAGGATTTTGACTTGCAACTCTATAACTGATTTGACATCGGAATATCACTCTTCTGACCTTTGTGCCCCATAAAACGAAAAAATGGCCTCTCCTCCACCTGTTTTGTGAAGGAAAAGCCATTTTCAGTCGGCATTCACTGTTGGACGATTCTTATGCCTTCATCCTTCTTGACCAGCTCTTTATAGCGAATGGCATACATAGAATACCAATCCAGACAGGAATTGTAATAAGTAGATATGGTGACCAGATAAGTTTCCCAAAAATACGAAAAGTATTCGTTCTGAAAATATCTGTTGAACTTCCTGCCAATGGTATTAAATCCAATGCTTTTTGCATTTCATAAGGAAGATATTCTGCAATCATCATTGGTCCATATACAACAGCCAGACTAAGCAGTAAGGTAAGTACATTATTTTTTACAGCCGCTGATATAAACATAACAATTCCGGCAAAACCTATTGCTCCAAGCAGTACAAAAGCATATTCATAAATTTCTGCCTGCAGCATATTCATAGGTGCAACAGCAATCAGCTTGATATTCTGAATCGGCATATCCCATCCGGCAGTTCCCATAAAAAACAACTGTGATATAACACTTGAAACAGCAAGTAATGCAAATAACTCCACTGTAAACGCGAAACCGGTAAGAATTTTGGCAAGAGCTATTTTCCCCCAACCATTTCGAGTCGTCAATACTAATGCACTTGTATTATCATGCCATTCGCCAGCAAATAAAGAGGATAAAACAATACCGAGAAACAAAGCCATCACAACTCCCAGATCCGCAACCATACTACCAAGAAGCGTTGACCAGCCTTCTACCCACTCATAATGAAATGGTTTTTCTACCTTTCGCTCCATCTGATGCAAAAACTCTTTTTCAGCTCCTACCTGACCACTGATCTCCAAAAACTCATCAAGCACCTGCTGTCTTCTTTCATAGAAGCCTGTTAACTTATCCGGATCAACATAGCTTATCATCGTTTTATAATTACTGGTATCTCGAAGCTCCGGATACAATGTTCCGAGCCAACTATTCACTATCTGCCAGTCTGTCTTTTCCAGTTCTTCCTCCATACCGTCAGCTTCCATTTGCTGATAATCACTTACTATTTGCTGCAAGGTTTCATCCGTCAATTCTCCACCAAATGAAAGTGCATATTCCTGACTATCCTTTATTACTGTATATCCATCAAAATTATTGCCAAAAGCACTTGTATAGTCATCTGAACTGCCAAAACTGAACCATTGAAACGAAAGTATGCTTCCAAAAATTACACAATAAACAAAACACAACAACACACATATTTTAACAATTTTCTTTCGCCATAACTTTTTATGCTCTAACCAAAATAGTTCCATTCTATTTCACTCCTTCCTCTGTGGGAAAATAAAATAAATAAAGATCTTCCAATGTAGCTTCACAAGGCACCGCTCGCTCAC
>CEBY01003228.1_pt1 | contig 10318 bp, 7 predicted proteins | sample 554731 | NCBI WGS metagenome assembly CEBY01 (sample SAMEA3182050, study PRJEB8094) | gut metagenome | biome: human; feature: gut; material: Stool; isolation source: human stools | place: Canada | collected 2012-02-22
CCGTTTCGGCACCGCGATGTGTATCGGGCTTGCGATCGGCGCGCTGATCACAAACTGCTGCCTGAAGATCGTGATCGCGCGGCCGCGGCCGTATGTGGATCAGAACGGTATTCTATATCAGCTATGGCTGCTGGTAGGCCAGAATGTTGAGAGCGACAAGAGCTTTCCCTCCGGGCATACTACTGCCGCGTTCGCCAGCATGGTTCCGCTTTTCATTTTGGGCAACAAGCGCTGGAGCTGGACTGCTCTGCTGTTCGCATTCACAATGGGCATCGCCCGTATCTATCTCGTCGTCCACTATACCTCTGACGTTATCGGCGGGCTTCTCGTCGGCACCTTCGCCGGGATAATCGCCGTTATAATTGCAAAGAAGCTGCCGCAGAAATGGTATGAGCTTGACTTCTATAAGAGCAGATCAAGCCAGCCGCCCGACAGTCTGAGCGCATAAATATCAAGCAATAAATTCAGACCCCAGATGAGATTTGTTCCATCTGGGGTCTGAATTTATAAATGGCGGGGAGCATATTGCCCAGCTCCGGTTTTTATTTCCCTTTTCTCAACCTGCTTATAAGCTCCGCGTCGCTCTGAACATTGATGGTTTTATAATCTGTGTAGATCACCTTACCCGGCAGCGCGCCGGACGGCTTCTTCACAAAGCGCAGCATAGTATAGTCCACCGGGATCTTCGCACCGCCGCGCCCCTGCGAGTAATGCGCCGCGATAACCGCCGCCTGTTCTATGCTGCGCTCCGGCGGTTCAACGCCCTCGCAGCGAAGAATAACATGGCTGCCGTGTATCTTCTGCGTGTGCAGCCAGTAATCCGTGCGCCGGCCAAGCTTTGTGGTCAGCTCATCGTTCTGGATGTTGCTGCGCCCGACAAGCACCTCAAGCCCGTCGTCAGTGACAAAGCGCAGCGGAGTCTGAGCCTTTGTCTTGTCAACTTTGGCGTTCTTCCTGTTCTTGATAAACCCTGTCGCGATAAGCTCGCGGCGGATGTCCGAAACATCCTTCTCACTCTCCGCGCTCTCCAGCAGCTCAAGTACGCTGTTGAGATAGTCAAGCTGCTTTTCACCCTCCGCGGTGAGCTTCGTAAGGTGCTCCTGCGCGGCCTTCATCTTGCCGTATTCCTTGAAGAGCGCCGCCGCGTTCTGCTGCGGCGTCTTCAGCGGGTCAAGCTCAATGCGCACGGTCGGGCAGTCCGGTTCGTAATAGTCCTCGCATTCAAGGCTACGATCTCCCCGGCTGATGCGGTAAAGGTTCGCCTTTATAAGCTCCGCGCGACGGCGGAGCGTTTCCCTGTCATCCGCGCGGCGCAGCTCCTCAAGCTGTGCGGCAAGCTTTCTCTGCTGCCGGTCGCGCATGGTGCGGACGGTCTTTGTCAGGTCATGGCTGCGGCGGCGCTGCTGTTCTAGCCTGTCTCGCTCGGAATAAAAGCGGTCAAGCAGCGCCGAAAAGCTATCCTGCTCCTCACAGTCCATCGCCTCGCCGTACTGGCCTATCTTCATAAAGCTGAAGTCCGCCGGTTTCCCGTCGGAGAGCAACAGGTACGGGCGCATCTCGCCCGCGTTCACGCTCTCGCAGAACGCGTCGAGCAGCTCCGGCAGCATTTCATCCCCGCCGCTGCGGTACGCGAGCTCACGGCACACGAGCGGCGAGAGCCCGGCAAAGCTGTCAAGCAGCCATTTGTCAACGGGCTTGTCCCTGTCCGCCGACACGATCAGCGCGCGGCGCTGATCCGGGCTTGTTTTAAGTATCTGCGGCTTTGTCTGCGCCGGTGGCATACGGTATATCATCCCCGGCAGCATGCGGCGCAGCGCGTCCCCGCCGAAGTCCATCCTGCGCATACAGTCGGTTATCCGCCCCTCGGCGTCGACAAGTATCAGATTCGAGCTGCGCCCTATAAGCTCGGCGATGAGCTTCTTCCGCGTTTCAAAGCCCAGCTCGTCCCGGCTGTCAAGCTCGATGCAGAGCATGCGCTCCCCCTCCGGCTGGCTGACCGACACGATACGCGCGCCGACAAGGTGCTTGCGCATAAGCATACAGAACATCGGCGGCTCGGCAGGGTTTTCAAAGGACGCCTTTGTCAGGTGCACCCTCGCGCTGCCCGTTCCAGCGGAAATGAGCAGGCGCAGGTTTTCACCCTTGGAGCGTAGGGAGATAAGCAGCATATCCCGTTCCGGCTGCTGCACCTTATCGATGCGCCCGCCGGTGAGCTTCGCGCTCAGCTCAGAAGTGAGCGCGGAAAGGCATATCGCATCAAGCGGCATCGTCCGTACCTCCGGTAATTATATTGAACAGTTCGTTTATCCGCTCGGTTCTCCCCAGCAGATACAGCCAGCCGAACAGCGCCTCAAGCCCCGTCGCCGCGTGGTACTGGCCGATATCCGCATTGTGTGGCACGGAGTTTACCTTGGCGTTCCTGCCGCGCTTATAGACGCTCATCTCCTCCTGTGTGAGCACGGACAGCAGCTTTGCCGCCGCTTCGGCCTGCGCCTCAGCTCGGACGAAAGCGACCGTCATCCTGTGCATTTCCGCGACAGCCGTGTGTCCATCGGTGCAAAGCTTGCTCCTGTAAAGCAGCTCATACACCGCGTCGCCGACGTGCGCAAGGCCAAGCATACTTATTTTGTTCACGTCCTGAACGGGCATTTCAGGAAAAAATCCGTACATATATCTCTCCTTTTAAGGCAAACGGGCGTCGGTAAACGCCCGTTTTTTATGCTTTATTCGTCGTAGCCGAGCCTGTCGCTCTCCTGGCTCATGTCCGCTGCAAGGCTGAGGTCGCTGTCCTGTGCAAGGCCGAGACCGCGCTGAATTTCGTTCCAGCCCTCGCGGTCAATAACGACCTGGCGGGGCTTTGCGCCCTCATACGGGCCGACGATGCCGAGCTCCTCCATCTGGTCAACGATGCGCGCGGCTCTGGAATAACCGAGCTTGACGCGCCGCTGGAGCATTGAGACAGAGCAGGACTTCGTCTCCAGCACGACCTCGACCGCCTGCGGCAGCATCTCATCATAGCCGCCGATGCCGCCCTTCTCCTCATTGGAGGACTTTCCGCCGTCACCGCCGGAGTTCTTGTCCTCGGCAGCTTTGTTCATGAATTCCTCGATCTCGCTGTTATTCTGCGCCGTGCCGCCTGCGCCCTCCTTGATGAAGCGTATAACGTCCTCGCGCTCCTCATCGGAAACAAACGCCCCCTGAATACGGACGGGCTTTCCGCAGCCGACGGGAGAAAACAGCATATCGCCCATACCGACGAGCTTTTCCGCACCGCCCTGGTCGAGGATGATGCGGCTCTCCATCGCGGACGAGACAGCAAACGCGATGCGTGACGGGATATTCGCCTTCATAAGGCCGGTGATAACGTCCGCGGACGGGCGCTGCGTTGCGATAACAAGGTGCATACCGGCAGCGCGTCCCATCTGCGCCACGCGGCAGATGCTCTCCTCGACCTCCTTGGAGGCAACGAGCATGAGGTCTGCCAGCTCGTCAATGACGATTACGACCTGAGGCAGCGTCTGCTCCCCGGCCGAGACACAGTGCTTGTTGTAGCTCTCAAGGTCACGCACGCCGACCTCGGAGAAGAGCCGGTAGCGCTTGAGCATTTCGACGACCGACCATTGCAGCGCGCCCGCCGCCTTCTTCGGGTCGGTGACGACCGGCACATAGAGGTGTGGAATGCCGTTATACACGCCGAGCTCGACCATCTTGGGGTCGATCATAATGAGCCTGACCTCGTCCGGCCGCGCCTTATACAGCAGCGACAGGATGAGCGAGTTCATGCAGACGGATTTACCGGAGCCGGTAGTACCGGCAATGAGCATGTGCGGCAGCTTTGCGATGTTGCCGACGATGCAGTCTCCGCCGATGTCCTTGCCGAGGGCAAAGCTGAGCTTCGCCTTTGCCGAGGTGAACTTCGGCGATTCGATTATATCGCGCAGGTAAACGGTGCTGACGATCTTGTTCGGCACCTCTATGCCGACGGTAGATATTTTGTCTGGGATAGGCGCGATGCGCACGTTCACAACGCCGAGGGCAAGCGCAAGGTCTCCCGCGAGGTTCGTCACTCTTGCGAGCTTCACACCCTGGTCAAGCTCTATATCATAGCGTGTGACCGTCGGGCCGCGCGTCACTCCGACGATCGACGCGCTGATGCCGAAGCTTCTTATCGCACCCTCAAGGCGCTCCTTATTGGTGATTATCTCCTCGCGTGAATCCACCGTGGACACACCGCCGCTTCTGAGCAGCGACAGCGGCGGGAACTCATAGTCAGGCTTGTCCTCAGTCGCGTTGATGGCTTCGGCAACGGCCTGAGCTTCCGCTTCGACCTCCGCGCGGTCTATCTTCTTTATTTTCGGCGGGTCGGATATCTCCGCCGAGACGGTAACGGATCTCCCGAAGGACTTCTTCGCATCCGCCTTTGCACTCTCAGGCTCAGCAAGCTGCACACCGGCGAGCGCCGCGGCTTCCTTCATCGAAAGCGGAGCAACACCGTCAGTCGCGAGCGCGGTATCTGGCTTCTGGTTCTTTGCGCTGCGCTTGGTCTTTGCGCTGCGCCCGTCAGGCAGCTCAAGCGCTTCATCGTCATCGCCGAGCGGGATATCTACTGGATAAGATGAGCGGCTTATGCGCTCAATTTTGCTGGGCGTCCGGCTTACAGGCACTCTGCCCGCAACGGAGCTCACGGGTTTAAGTGCATCCTCATACATAGACGGGTCGTATTTTGCCTCTACCTGAAGCTTGACCCTGTCCGCGACCTTCTTAAAGCTGCCGTTGACGGAGACGATAACGGCAAACACAAGGCACACCAGCAGCACCGGCAGCGCGCCGTATATACTGAACGACTTCTCAAGCGCATAGGCGATGAGCCCACCGAACACACCGGCCGAATCGAGCCGCTGCCCCTGCTCGAACAGGAGACTGCACATGATCTTGATATCCCCGCCGTCAAGCTGGTACTTATACATCATCAGACTCATAACGGACGCTGCAAGGATCGGTATCATCAGCGCGCAGAAAACGCGCAGCGCCACGGGGCGGCCGCGGTGAAAGCCGAGAATTATTGCAACGAGCAGAAACACCGGCGCTGTGAGCCAATATCCCCAGCCGATCAGTCCCTTTATGAGATCAGAGAAAAAAAGTATGAATGCGCCCTCATTCATAAAATAGCTGATGCCGACGAAGAGCGCGAGGAACAGGGACAGTACCGCGCCTATCTCGCGCCTGACCGGCACCACCGGATCCGGCGGCTGAGTCGGCTGCGCCTTAGCGCTCGTCTTTTTTGAGGACGAGGTTTTCTTTTTGGTTGTGGTTTTCTTAGCTTGTGCCATTTATAGAAAGTCCTTTCAAGATCAGAAGATCATCGTCAGAATAATGGACAGCACACCGATGACCCAACAGTAATACGCAAAGCCGCCGAACTTGCCCTTCGAGCTTATGTACCTGAGCAGATTGATCGACGCGATACCTGCAACGAGCGCGACGGCCATGCCGACGAGGTAGGCCGGGACATTGCTCCACTCTATTCCCTCCTGCACCGCGTCAACGATAGAGAGGATATTTGCGCCGAGGACGGCGGGCAGACTCATCAGGAAAGAGAACTTCACGGCAAAGTCACGCCGCAGCCCCGTTGCGATGCCTGCGGTGATAGTAGTCCCGGAGCGGGAGAGACCGGGGACGACCGCGACGCACTGGCACAGGCCGATTATCAGCGCGTCAAGCACTGTCATATTGCGCTCGGTCTTCTTGCCGGGGGTCATTTTATCCGACACATAGAGCATACATCCCGTGAGAACGAGAGCGATGCCGATGAAGATGTTGTGGTAATAGAGCGTTTCGAGCATGCTCTTTATCGGCAGAATAAGAAAGAGCGGGAGCGTCGCCATGACTATCATAAACAGCATGCGCGCCGCGGGATAGCGCTCACGCGGCATACCTGCGAGCGGCCCTAGATTGACGAAAGCCAGCGTCTCATAGGTCATGCTGACAATATCCTTCCAGTAAACGATGAGTATCGAAATAAGCGTCGCCAAATGCAGGAGCACGTCAAAGAACAAATGCCCGGACCGGATATCAGACATATTGAAAAGATTATTTATCATAGAAAGATGCCCGGAGCTTGACACCGGCAAAAACTCGGTAATGCCCTGCACAAGACCAAGGATCACAGCATTCCAAACGCTCATCTGCATAAACCCCCACGGTAATCGTAAAATATATCATATCACATTTATACTTCAAAAACAAGTAATACAGAACCGCAGGGGCAAGGCATTTTTATAAATAACAGCAGACGTGTTTCATTCCACGCCTGCTGTTATTTTCAGAGATTCTAGCGCGTCGGAGAGTGTGCCGATCTGGTCTATCAGCCCGCACTGCACCGCCTCTTCACCGGAGAGGATAGTGCCGACGTCGTTTGCAAGCTTGCGCGTGTCCGACATCAGGCGCGTATAGTCCCGGCGGCTTATCCGGGAGTGCGCCGTGACAAAGCTCACTATGCGCTCCTGCATCCCGGCAAGATACTCATAGGTCTGCGGCGCGCCTATGACAAGGCCGTTTATACGCACGGGGTGTATCGTCATTGATGCCGAGGGCGCAATGAAGCTGCGCTTCGCGGCGACGGCGAGCGGCACGCCGATCGAGTGCCCGCCGCCGAGGACGAGCGACACTGTCGGTGTCGACATCCCTGCGATAAGCTCCGCTATCGCAAGCCCCGCTTCCACGTCTCCGCCCACGGTATTGAGCAGTATCAGCAGTCCTGTTATCTCCGGGCTTTCCTCGATCGCAGCAAGCATCGGCAGGACATGCTCGTACTTCGTCGTCTTTACATCCTCAGGCAGTATCTGGTGCCCCTCGATCTGACCTATTATGCTCAGGCAGTGTATGCTTCCCTGCCGGGTCTGTCCAAGCTCCGTCACCTCGTTTATCTCCGCGGTCTTGTTTTCGCTTTCAGCCATCTGTTCATCACCTCTATGGTATTCTATCCAGACAGCGGCACATAAAAACAGGACGGGCTGTTGAATGCCAGTCCTGTTGGCCAATTATATTTTATTCGTCGCAGTACGCTGCGCGCACACCCTTATAGGTCATGTAGCAGTCAAGCTTGGAGACGACCTCGAACGGCGCGTGCATACTCAGCACGGGAACGCCCGCATCGATGGTGTCAATATTGCGGTTCGCCATGTACTTGGCTATCGTTCCGCCGCCGCCGAGATCGACCTTGCCCATCTCGGTAAGCTGCCAGATAACGCCCGCCTTATCGAACAGGCGGCGCAGATACGCGACTACTTCGGCCGAAGCGTCGCTCGTCCCGGACTTGCCGCGCGCACCGGTGAACTTGCAGATACCCATACCATAGTTGAGCTTTGCATCGTTGCTCTTCTCGTAGGCCTCGGGGTACAGCGGGTCAAAGGCCGCGGTCACGTCCGCCGACAGGCAGAAGCTGTTCTCAAAGCAGCGGCGCACTTCAACACCCTGTATCGCGCACAGATCCTCCATGAAGCAGTCGAACGCCGCGCTCTGCATACCGGTCACGCCGTCGGAGCCTATCTCCTCCTTATCGGCAAGGATGCACACGCAGGTACGCTCAGGCTCCTTTACGTCGAACAGCGCCTTGAGCTCAGCATATGCGCAGACCCTGTCGTCATGGCCGTAGCCGCCGATGAGCGATCGGTCAAAGCCGATCTCGCAGACATCGAAGGCCGGAACGGCTGCAAGCTCTGCCGAGAGGAAATCCTCCTCGATGATGCCGTACATGTCATTGAGAGTTGAGAGCACTGCAAGCTTGACCCTGTCCTTGCCCTCGCCCGCATAGGGAACGGAGCCGATGAGCAGCTGGAGCCCCTCGCCGGTAATTCCCTCGGCCATCGTCTTTTTCACCTGTTCCTGCGCAAGATGCGGCAGCAGATCTGTAATGACGAAGCGCGGCTCATCCGGCTCTCTGCCAATGCAGATATCCACGACAGTGCCGTCCTTGAGCACGGCAACGCCGTGCAGCTCAAGCGGGATAGTGACCCACTGGTATTTCTTTATCCCGCCGTAATAGTGCGTGCGGAAATAGCAGAACTCGTCCGTCTCATACATTGGGTTCTGCTTGAGGTCGACGCGCGGCGCGTCGACGTGCGCACCTGCGATGACTGCGCCGCCTGAGAGACTGTGCTTGCCGATAACGGCGAGGATAAGCGCCTTGCCGCGGTTGCAGTAATAGACCTTCGTGCCGGGGCGCAGCTCCATGCCGGGGCGGAACTCAACAAACCCGTTCTCCTTCGCCATGGCTATCGCGTTTGCGACTGCCTCACGCTCGGTGCGGGAAGCGTTCAAAAACTCCATGTAGCCGCTGCAGTAGTCCTCAACAGCAATATGCTCGGCGGCGTCTATCAGGTCGTAGCCGTTCTTCGGCTCATAAAAAAGCTTGCTTTTGATTTCATCCATTGCTGAACATCTCCTTAAAAAGCTGACGGCAGTCATTTCTGAAGCTGTCCATGTCAGCGTTATTGTACAGTGTGTGATCGCATTTTTCAGCGTAATACGCATCGTCATGCTGGGCGGCGATGCGCATTAATGCGTATTCCCGCGTTATGCCGTCACGCGCCATGATGCGCTTTACGCGGTTTTCCTTATCCGAAAGGACTGCCACAGTCTTGAAGCAGCGCCTGTTCGTGCCGCTCGAAAACAGTTCTATGGCGTCTATCGCGGCAAGCGTACCGCCAGACATGGCAAACTCACGCAGCCTGCGCTGAAGCTCAATACCGACATACTTATGCGTAATTGCGTTTAGATCACCGAGCGCCGCAGAGTCCGCGAAGACAATCGTGCCGAGCGCTTTGCGCTGAAGCTTGCCGTACTGCACCGTATCCGGAAAGCGTTTTTCGATTTCACCCAGAAGCTCCGCGCTGCTCTCAAGCAGCTCATGGTAGATCGCATCGCAGTCGAGCACGAGCGCGTCCATGGCTTCAAGCTCCTGCAGCGCAGTCGTTTTCCCGCAGCCGGTGCCGCCGGTTATGCCGACTATCTTCATCCCGCCGACGAGCGCATCAGTGATATCCTCGGCAGGCAGCGCACCCTGACGGAGGATGCGGTACGGGGTCTTACTCATGTCTATTATTGTGGACTCACGGCCAAGGCCGCATCTGCCGCCGTCGATAACTGCATCTATTTTTCCGTCAAAATACTCAAGTACCTTACCGGCGTCCTTGGGGCTTTCCTCGCCAGACGGATTCGCCGAGGGTGCGGCAAGCGGAAGGCCGCAGTCACGCAGCAGCTCAAGGGTAAGCAGGTGATCCGGGCAGCGCAGCCCGACAGTCGAGCCGCCCGCCAGAACGATGGACGGTATCTCGGATTTGGCCTTCAGTACGATGGTCAGCGGCCCAGGCCAGAAGCGGGCGGCAAGAGTGCGCGCCTGCTCAGGAACGTCGATACACAGTGCATCCATGGCTTCGCTGCCGTGAACCATGAGTGACAGCGGCTTTATGGCCGGGCGACCCTTGACCTCATATATCATGCCCACTGCCTGCTCGTTCAATCCGCTGCCGGCAAGGCCGTACACCGTCTCCGTCGGGACGGCAACAAGACCTCCGTTTTTGATTATTTCTGCGGCACCTTTCACGGTGCCTGAGAAAACCTGCGTTTTCATTGCTATGCCTCCGTTTGCGCCTGAAGCTTTGCCGCCTGGTCGGCGGTAACAAGGCAGTCGATAAGCGGGTCAAGGTTCCCGTTTATTATGCTCTGGATATTGAAGTTCTTATTGTCCCCGCTGAGACGGTGATCCGTCACTCGGTTCTGCGGGAAGTTATAGGTGCGTATACGCTCACTGCGGTCACCCGACCCGATCTGACTCCGCCGCTCGCTGGCGACTGCCGCGTGCCGCCGCGCCTGCTCGGCCTCATAAAGCTTCGAGCGTAGTATCTGCATGGCGCGATCCTTATTCTTATACTGGCTGCGCTCATCCTGACACTCGACGACGGTTCCGGTAGGGATGTGTGTAATGCGTATCGCGCTCTCCGTCTTGTTGACGTGCTGACCGCCGGCTCCGGATGAACGGTAGGTGTCGATCTTCAAATCATTGGGGTTAAGCTGGAAGTCGACCTCCTCGACCTCGGGCAGGACGGCAACCGTCGCGGCCGAAGTGTGTATCCTGCCGCCGGACTCCGTGACCGGGACACGCTGGACGCGGTGTCCGCCGGCTTCAAACTTGAGCCGCGAATACGCGCCGTCCCCCTCGACGACGAAGCTTATCTCCTTTATGCCGCCAAGCTCCGTCTCGCTGACGTTGGCAACATCGATCTTCCAGCCCTTGGATTCGGCATACATCGAATACATC
>CEBY01020141.1_pt1 | contig 10288 bp, 7 predicted proteins | sample 554731 | NCBI WGS metagenome assembly CEBY01 (sample SAMEA3182050, study PRJEB8094) | gut metagenome | biome: human; feature: gut; material: Stool; isolation source: human stools | place: Canada | collected 2012-02-22
ATTAAACTCGTGCATTTCGCATAGCGAAGTACACGAGTTTTTTGTTATAATATATATTAGAATATTGTTGTCTAAAAAATACTTAGGAAACAGGTGAAGAGTTTGTTATTGCAGCTGCAGGGATTATTAAAAACGATAAGCATTTTAGATGTTTTGGATATTTTAGTTGTTGCTTATTTCCTTTTCCGTATATACTTAATGTTAAAAAACACTCGGGCCGCAACTTTAGTCAAAGGTCTTTTGGTTTTAGCTGTTATTTTATTTATCAGTAAATGGCTGAATCTGCATGTTATTACCTGGCTTTTGGAAAAAAGTATGACAGTAGTCATGGTCGCGCTGCCTGTAGTTTTTCAGCCGGAACTGCGTCGTGCGCTTGAGCAGATTGGTCGCGGGCGTTTATTTCATAAGCATAACGAACTTGATGAAAAAGAACTGGAAGATATGCTGAATGCCGTTACTAATGCTACGGAAATTATGAGTCGTAGAAAAATAGGCGCATTGATGGTTTTTGAACGGGAGACAGGTTTGGAAGAGAGAATTGAAACCGGCGTGCCGATTGACGGTTTGATTTCAGATAGTTTGCTGCTCAATATTTTTGAACCGGATACACCCTTACATGATGGCGCTGTTGTTATACGCGGTAATCGTATCGTAGCAGCAAGCTGCCTGCTTCCTTTAACAGAAGCACGTAATCTGAGCCAGGAGTTGGGAACGCGCCATCGTTCTGCTATCGGTATTTCCGAACAGTCAGATGCTCTGGTTTTAGTCGTCAGCGAAGAGACCGGCACGATTTCTCTGGCCCGTAACGGTGAATTGCATCGCTATCTGACCGGCGAAGATATTAAAAGCTTATTAAGAGCTGCTGTAGTACAGCCTTCTCTGAATTGGAAACAGGTTATCAATGATAAAATCAAAGAGATTCGGGGTGGCAAATGATGGGGAATTTCTTTGATCGTGAAAATATGTTGGCACGGGTCATCGCGTTTCTTATTGCCTGTGCGTTATGGATGTATGTTATGAATGAACAGAACCCACTTGTAGAACGTAATTATGTGGTTAATTTGGAACTGCGTAATGTCCCGGAAGGTATGATTGTACTTAATACTCCTGATAAAGTGCGTGTTAAGGTTCAGGCTCAAAGAACGGTTTTAGGTGATATAACGGAAAAAGAAGTTACGGCCTATGTTGATTTTGCTGACAAAAATATAGGACAACAGGCCTTGCCTGTTAAAGCACAGTTTAATCAGGGGACCGTGTTGGAAGTATATCCCAATAATATTTATGCTTATCTTGATTCTGTTACAGAAAAGGTAATGGAGGTTGATACGCGTGTTATCGGTATACCTGCTTCTGATTTTACTTTAAGTAAACGAGAGGTCATTCCTGACAGTGTAACTGTAAAAGGTGCTACGCATCGTATCAATGAGATGGCTAGAGTTGTGGCACCTGTTGATGTCAGTGAGCGAGAAAATGATTTTCAAGTTGAAAGTACATTGATAGCTATGAGCGCTAATGGTTTGGAAATGCCTGATTTGCAGATTTCACCTGCTAAAGCACAGGTAAAAGCTTCATTAGTACGTCAGATGATTACAGTTGAAGTACCGGTAGTTGTAGAAACTACTGGAGCATTAACTGGCGGAATGACCATGAAACGTGCAGTCTGTGAACCTGCAACAGTGAAATTGACAGCCGAACCTTCCATTTTGCAAAGTATAACAGAAGTAAAGACACAGCCAGTAGATTTAGGTAAATTCAGTGCTAATGGCAATGTAGAAGCAGTACTTTTGTTGCCTGAAAAAACAATGGCTGATACTCATACGGTAAAGGTACATATTGAGGCGGAATGAGAAAGGATTACTAATGAGGTTAAAGGTGAATAATGTCAGGGTTTCGCTTTTGGAGGAAACATCTGTTAAAGAGGCAGCCGCTAAAAAACTGGGATTAAAAAAACAGGATATTGAGAATTTGCAAATAGTACGGCGAGCAGTTGATGCCCGCCGTAAAAATAATATTTCCTTAAATTACCATGTTTTGATTGATTTAGAAATATCTTCTAAGCAGTTAGGTAGATTGGTTAAGGATAAAGATGTCACTTTATTGACAGAAGAAAGTCTTGTTGAACCTGATTTGGGTGTGGAAAAAATAGTTGGACGGCCGTTGGTTATTGGAGCGGGGCCGGCTGGTTTGTTAGCTGCATTGGAGTTGGCTCGGTATGGTTATAGGCCCTTGATACTGGAACGTGGTAAACCTGTAGCACAAAGAGTGGATGATGTGCAGCGTTTTTGGAAAGACGGAAAATTTGATCCAGATTCTAATGTCCAGTTTGGTGAGGGAGGCGCCGGTACTTTTTCCGATGGTAAATTGACCACTCGTGTCAATGATCCGGTGATGGGAAGAATTTTAAAAGATTTTGTGCAGGCGGGTGCTCCTAAGGAAATTTTATACGAACATAAGCCGCATGTGGGCACAGATCAATTACGTGTGATGGTTATGGGCTTGACAAATGAAATACGTGCCTTTGGCGGTGAAATACGTTATAATGCCCATGTCGTTGATTTTATAGTTAAAGAAAATAGTTTGAGCGGAGTAATTCTTTCTGACGGTGAAAAAATCATGAGCAATGCGGTTATTCTAGCATGTGGTCACAGTGCGCGTGATACTTATTCCAGATTGCTGCAGCTTGGAATTGGTATTGAAGCAAAACCATTTGCCATAGGGGTACGGATTGAGCATCCGCAGGAACTTATAGATAAGGCACAGTATGGTGATTTTGCAGGACATCCACGTCTGGGGGCAGCAGATTACGCATTAGTCCATCATACTCCGGATAAGAGTAGAACTGCATATTCTTTTTGTATGTGCCCTGGTGGTATGGTCGTTGCGGCAGCATCTGAAGCAGGTGGTGTAGTAGTAAATGGTATGAGTATGTATCAGCGTGATTCCGGGATTGCCAACAGTGCACTTGTTGTAAATGTAGGTCCTCAGGATTTTGGTACGGATCCGCTTGCCGGGATGGAGTTTCAGCGGTATTATGAAAAGCTGGCGTTTAAGGCTGGCGGAAGTTGTTATAATGCGCCGGCACAGAATGTTGCAAGCTTTTTGAAATATTTGCAGCCTGATTTACGGTGTAATATTAAAGCTACTTACAGACCTGGATTGACCGCTTGTGCGTTAGACAGCGTTCTTCCTGACTTTGTTGCAGATACTTTACGTTCGGGAATACTTGCTTTTGACAAAAAAATTCAAGGTTTTGCGGATGGCGGCGCTTTGCTTACAGGTATCGAAACAAGGACTTCTGCGCCGGTAAGAATTATGCGTAATAATGATACTAAAGTATCAATTACTCATAACGGATTATATCCGTGTGGTGAAGGTGCCGGCTATGCGGGGGGAATTATGAGTGCATCCTTAGATGGTTATCATGTCGCCAGGGCTGTAATGGCAAAATTTACACCATTTTTTTAAAGGCTTGTCACTTGGTGATAAAAAGTTTATAATAAGCTGATAATAAAAATCCTTTGTTCGGAGGTCTTGAAATGGCTCGTTTGTTTGGTACTGATGGTGTGCGTGGAGTCGCTAATGTTGAATTAACGCCGGAACTCGCTTTTAAATTAGGGCGCGCTGCGGCAACTTATTTTGGAAGGGAAACTACTACACCGAAAATCATTATTGGTCGTGATACGCGTTTATCAGGTACGATGCTGGAAGCTGCTTTAGCAGCTGGTATTTGCTCTGCTGGTGGTAACGCGCATCTTTTAGGCGTTATGCCTACTCCGGCAGTATCGTTTCTGACACCGGAAGTGAAGGCCAATGCTGGAGTAGTTATTTCTGCTTCGCATAATCCTTTTGAAGATAATGGCATTAAATTTTTCTCTAAAACTGGGCATAAGCTGCCGGATGCAGTAGAGGATGAGATTGCTGAACTGGTAAGCCTGCCTGTAGAATGCAGTAAGAATCCCCGCGGTTCTTCTGTTGGGCAGGTTATTGTGGAAGAAGGCCTTGATAAGCTGTATATAGATCATGTTATTGCAGCTGCTCCATGTAAACTTAATGGACTGAAGGTTGTGATGGATTGCTCTAACGGTGCCAACAGTGTCATTGCTCCGGTTATTTTACGCTCTTTAGGGGTTGAGGTTGTAACGATTTTTAATCAGCCTAACGGCATTAACATCAATAATGGCTGTGGATCAACGCATCTTGAAGCATTACAGGCTAAAGTAGTTGAGGTTGGTGCTGATGTTGGTATTGCCAACGATGGTGATGCAGACCGTTGTTTGGTTGTAGATGAAAAGGGGGAAGCTCTTGACGGTGACCAAATGATGTTGATTTGCGCACTGGAACTGATGAAAAAGAAACAGCTGAAAGATAATGTGCTCGTTACAACTGTTATGAGTAATGTCGGGTTGCATCAAGCTATGAAAAAATATGGCGGTTCCTGTGTAAAAACAGCTGTTGGTGATCGTTATGTGTTAGAAGAAATGTTGAAAAATGGATATAGTTTGGGCGGGGAACAGTCCGGGCACATTATTTTTTCAAGATTTGCAAAAACTGGTGATGGCATTTTAACCGCCGTACAGCTTCTCGGGGCGTTGGTTCAAAATAACAAACGACTCTCAGAAATGGGGGCGATGATGACAAAATATCCTCAGATTCTGCTTAATGTACGTGTTGCTGACAAGCATGGCTGGGAAGAAAAGGAATCTATAAAGAATATTATAAAAAAATATCAGGAAGAGCTTGGTGACAACGGCCAGATTTTGGTACGGGCATCTGGAACCGAACCTTTGATCCGTATTATGGCTGAAGGACCACAGCAAGAACGCTTAGAAGAGATAGCAAGTGCTATTGCCGAAGTTGTCAACAGCGAACTGGGATAACTGGTCAGCATTGACCTAAGAGTCAAAATATAGTACAATAACAATGGTTACAAGGACGTGCCGCGTGGGACAAGCCAAGCCTGCGCGGCATGTTGTGTGCTCAGCATACACTTGTTACCATAAGCGCAAGTGCCGCCTTTGGCGGCAGACGAGGGAGAGGTTTATCGATCAGTCAGCGGGTACCTCTCGGCTAGCTGCAGGCCGTAAGCAGACTACAAATTCCGGCGGTAACGACGGTGACAAAATGTCTGTGGCAGAATTGGCAATATACATTTAGGAGGATACAACTATGTGTGGTATCGTTGGTTATATTGGTAATAATCAAGCAGCGCCGTTTTTACTGGACGGCATGAGCAAGCTTGAGTACCGCGGTTATGATTCCGCTGGTATCGCTGTTTATGAAAAAGGTAAGATCACTGTTGAGAAATGTGTAGGCCGTCTTGATTCTTTGCGTCAAAAATTGGATGGTCATATGCCTGAAGGCACCATGGGTATAGGACATACCCGTTGGGCTACGCATGGACGTCCGTCCGACCGTAATTCTCATCCGCACACTGATGCCAGCGGGGAGTTTGTTGTTGTGCATAATGGTATTATTGAAAATTATCTGGTTCTGAAGGAAGATTTGATTGCCAAAGGGCACAAATTTGTTTCTGAAACAGATACTGAAGTTGTGGCACATTTAATGGCTGCATATTATGATGGAGACTTTGAAGAAACTGTAAAAAGAGTTTTGCGTGTTATTGAGGGATCCTATTCGCTGGTGTTTATGTGTGCCAAAGAACCGGAGAAAATAATTTGCACAAAAAAAGATAATCCTTTGGTTATTGGACTTGGTGAAGGCGAAAATTTTATTGCTTCCGATATACCGGCTATTATTGCTAAGACACGCCGTACGTTTATTATGAGTGATGGTGAAATTGCTACTGTCACTAAAGAAAGTGTCTGGGTACAGGATATAAATGGAACACCAATCAGTAAAAAGGTTTTTGAAGTAAATTGGAATGCAGAGGCTGCTGAAAAAGGCGGTTTTGAACATTTTATGCTTAAAGAAATTTACGAACAACCAAAATCTATCCGTGATACAATGACTGGGCGCGTACCGAAAGATTCTCACGGAATTGAATTTACTGAACTTGGCTGGACAGAAGAAGAAATGGCAGGTATCAATAAGATTTTTATTGTTGCCTGTGGCACTGCTTATCATGCAGGTATTGTTGGAAAATACTATTTGGAACAGCTGGCACGGATTCCGGTAGAAGTCGATATTGCCAGTGAATTCCGTTATCGCAGTCCTTTAGTTGATGGCAACAGTTTGACGATAGTTATCAGTCAGTCAGGTGAAACCAGCGATACTTTGGCTGCTTTGAAAGAGGCTAAGCGCCTTGGTTCCCGTACTTTGGCGGTTACAAATGTCGTAGGTTCTTCTATTTCCAGAGAAGCTGATCAGGTTGTTTATACCTATGCTGGCCCAGAAATTGCTGTAGCTTCTACTAAAGCTTATACTACACAACTTTTAGTAATGCTGATGCTGGCTATTTATGTTGGACGTTTGCGCGGTACTTTAGATATTGCCAAAGCGCATAAGCTTGTGGAAGGGTTACACGATATTCCTGAGCAGATTCATAAGCTACTGGAAAATGTAGATCAGATTAAAGTTTTTGCAACCCGTTATGGCAGCAGTGAAGATGCATTTTTCCTGGGCCGCAGCCTTGATTATGCTGTTGCGCTGGAAGGTGCTTTGAAGCTTAAAGAAATATCTTATATCCATGCCGAGGCTTATGCAGCGGGAGAACTGAAACATGGTACTTTGGCTTTGATTGTTGAAGGTGTGCCGGTAATCGTTTTAGCTACACAGCCTGATGTTTATGATAAAACAGTCAGCAATCTGCAGGAAGTAAAAGCGCGTGAAGCGATGGTCATTGCAATTGCTTTTGAAGGGGATGACAGTATTGCAAAATATGCTGATCATGTTATTTTCATTCCCAGAACAGATAAATATCTAGCTCCGTTGCTTGCTGTCCTACCTTTGCAGCTGTTAGCTTATTATGCTGCTTTAACTCGTGGCTGTGATGTTGATAAGCCTAGGAATCTTGCTAAATCAGTAACAGTTGAATAAAAATAACGCCTGCCGGAATTTTTTGGCAGGCGTCTTTTTGTGTCCGTCTTGAAAGTTATTTTGGTAGAGTTAGCTAATAGTGCGAAAAATATGCTATAATAGCGGTAACAATAATTATTATCGAAAAGGAGTATTGTATGAACAATTCTGTTGCTTTATTATATAATTTCAATGAAGAAAAGTTAAAAATGATTAAAATGGTCTGTATGATGATGCAGGTGAGGTTTAAAGAGGTTGCAAGAGCAGAGTATGAGCAGCCGCTGGGAGCTTTATTGGGAATTTCTGGAATAGAAAATCACGGAGAAGTTTATCAGGGAGAAGAATTTCAGGAAGAAATGTTGGTGCTGCATGGATTTGACGGCAGCAAGTTACAAAAATTTTTAATTGCTTTGCAGCGTGTAGGGGTAGGAAGAATAGAGTTAAAAGCGATGATTACGGAAAATAATAAAAGTTGGAATGGCCTGGCTTTATATGAGGAACTTTGCCAGGAAAGAGAAGCTTTTAAGAAGATGGAAGCTGAAAGACGTAATAAAGTACAAAAGTAAAAGTAAAATATTTTCAGAAATTATACAAGCTAAAATTATTACAGCTCCGCTCATACCTGTAAAAGTTAATTTTTCATTAAGTAAAAAGTATGAGGCCGCAGCAGTTAAAATAGGTTGAGTACATTGCAGCATTGATACTAAGGAGGAAGATAAGAATTTCAAGGCAGCGTTTTGCAGAAAATAAGCCAGGCAGGTACATGTAATAGCCAGATAGATAACAACAGCCCAGGCTTCTGGTTGAATTTTAGTGATAGTGCTGATATCGTCGAATAATAAAGCTCCTGCGATGCTGATAACTGCCGTAATAAAGGTTTGAATAGCAGAAATAGTGATAGCATCTGTTGCTTTCAGAGATTTTTCTCCAAAGACCAGTGCTCCTGCGACGCTGACTGCTGTAAGCAATGCCCATAAATCTCCCTGGTTAAAAGAAAACGTTCCTCCATTACTACAGAGTAGATACATACCGAAAATGACCAATAGTTGTATAGGAAGATGTGAAAGTTTATAAGGTCGCTGTAAGACTATTATTGACAAAAGCGGTGCGAAAATTACTGATAAGGACATAATAAAGCCAACATTCGTTGCCGTAGTTCCTTCTAATGCCAGATTACATGAAATATAAGCTGAAGCCATACATAATCCTGCTGGCAGATATTGGCTTGCAGAAAGTACCTGCAGCTGTTTCCTTAAGCGTGTTGCAAAGAAAATTGCGAAGAGAGAAAAAGCCAGACCAAAACGAAAGGCCAGACACCATAAAGGTGTGATACTGGCAAAAGCAATTTTAGTGAGTGGATTACCTAAGCCGTATAGAAAACTTTGCAACAATATGAAAATGATATATTTATTATGTGAATTGTTTATCATCTTTCTCCTTGGATACAAATTGCAAAATAAAATACATTGTGAGTTATATTTTAACAGCTAAATTCGACTAATGCAAACTATTTTGTAAATCAAGATGATTGTTTTGACAATAAAAGGCGTTTTTTTGCCAGTAATGATTGAAACTCTGCTTCTAATTTTTCAGTTGGATTGAGGCTAAGGAGACTGATAATTTCAGCCAGTTTATTTTCTATAAGTAAAATATCTGCTGTTGCTTCAGTATACTCAGTGCTTATTTGTTTATTTGAGTAGTCGTCATATGGCCCAGGGAAAAAGTTCAGTTTTGTTCCATCAAAGACTAATAAATTTTTAGCAATGGCTTTAAGCAGGCGGCGGTCATGGGTTGTAAAAATCAAAGTTCCTGGATAATTGCATAATAATTCTTCTAAAGCAGTTACAGCATCCAGATCCAAGTGATTGGTTGGTTCGTCTAGCATAAGTACATTACAGTCACTGACTAATATTTTTGCTAAAGCAGCTTTGGCTTTTTCACCGCCGCTTAAAAGCTGTATTGGTTTAAAAAAATCTTCGCGTTTGAAACGAAGTCTTATTAAAACAGTACGTAATAAAGCTTCGCTTTGTGAAGACGTTGACTGCAGGTTACGGAGCAGGTTTTTATCAGGATCAAGAATATCAATATCCTGACTGAAGTAACCTATTTTTGCTCCGCCGGCTATTTGCACATTTGGCAAGTGTTTGTTTTGTGCTTTTAAAAATTGTTTGAGTAGAGTTGTTTTCCCGCAGCCGTTTGGTCCGATGATGGCAAGTTTGTCGCCGGATTTTACTGAAAAACTTACTGTTTGCCAGAGCGGTTTTTTATCAATAATATAAGACCAGTTATGTGCTCTTACTAAAATTTGTCCCTGCCATAGTTTTGAAGACAGTAAATTCATTTTTATTATTGGTAAGGATTGTCTTTTTTCTATCTGTTTAAGTTTGTCTAACCTCGTCAGTAGGGATTGACCTGTTTGTTGTAACTTTTTCTGTTTTTTAGCAAAGTAGGGTTTAGCTCCGGTAATCCTGGCTTCTGATAAAGATATCTTCGTGGTTTTAACAGCTTTTTGCGCTTGCTGCTGTTTGGCAGAAAAAGCTGTTTCTAAATGAGTTTTTTGCATAATATATTTACGATAAGCTTGGTCATGAGTTTTTTCAGAAATTATCTTTTGCTGCTGATAATTACTGTAATTACCTTGATATATTTGAAGTTGTTTATCCTCCAAAGCCCAGATTTCATTGCATAATGCATCTAAAAAATCACGATCGTGGGAAACTAATATTAAGGCTCCTGAGTAATGCCGAAGTTCCTTTTCAAGCCATAACAAATGGTCCATATCAAGATTATTAGTTGGTTCGTCTGCCAGCAGCAAACCGGATTGTTGTTTGAGCGCCTGCAGGATGTAGGCTTGAGTCGTTTCGCCACCACTTTTGGATAGTCTTTCTTTTAATTGCGGTAGTATAGTCATTGTTGTTTTGCAAATGATTTTTGCGGCTGCAGGAATTGGTCTTATACCTGCTAATAACTCTAATAAAGTTGTTTTTCCACTTCCGTTCAGCCCGATCAGGCCTATACGGCTTTTTGTATGTAGTTTTAAAGCAGGCAGTTTGAATAATAGTCTTTCGCCTAAATAATATTTAAATGAATTGGTTTCGAGGATGTACATATAATTTCAACTCCTAACTTTCGAAGACAATAAAAACCTCCCGATTCAAGACAGAATGGGAGGTGTAAAGGTAGACTTAGCCTCAAATCGCAGAAAATGATCCATTCTGACTTACTGATAAAAGACAACACTTAACAAAGCTTTTGGTTTTAAGCTGTTTTTGTGTCTTTTTCAGATAAGGTGCGAAATTGGATCAGTTTTTCA
>CEBY01062675.1_pt1 | contig 10237 bp, 9 predicted proteins | sample 554731 | NCBI WGS metagenome assembly CEBY01 (sample SAMEA3182050, study PRJEB8094) | gut metagenome | biome: human; feature: gut; material: Stool; isolation source: human stools | place: Canada | collected 2012-02-22
TAAAAAGAATGTGCCTTGGCACATTCTCGCGCCGAGGCGCGGTTGCTTCAGCAACCATCTACCCTTGCGCCGAGTGCGCATCCTCGCGGAGCGTTTTTATCGTATGGAAACGAAGTTTCCTATACGATGAAAAAAAGGGCGGGAAGCTTCCCTTAATCCAATGAAATCCTTCCTTGCATTAAGTTCCGTTTCCCGCCCTGATCCTTATTTCTCAGAGAACGTTACCTGTTATACTCTGTATTTTATATTGTAATCTGTCTCCATTGATAAGTTGAATTCTGTCTTAGTAAGCGAAGTCATCTCTGGTCTTAGACTGTTCGGTCATGTAGTCCAGGAATTTCTCCATCTCACCGCCATTGTTTGTCTTTAAGTATTCCTGATAGTCAAGAATGATCTGTCTTGCTTCTTCTTCGGTATCAGCGAAGAATGCACGCTCAATGTATTCTTTTTCTTTTACATCATCGAATGCCCATTCGGAGAAGTCGGAGTAGTTCTCATATCCAGGAGCCATAGCATCGATAGCATAACCCTTAAGGATTTCTACAGGATGAACTTTCTTATAAGCGGTGATGTACTCGTTCTCAGCATCAGCTTCGAAAGGAGCGGACTCGCCAAACCACTTGGCGTTCTTCTTTGCAACATAGCTTCTGCCTGCCATGTAGCCGATACCTCTCTGACGCAGTTCTTTGGTAACAGAATCAGAATCGGTTGCATAACGCTCGGCCAGTTCAGCAGTCATACGAGGCTGTCCATCTGCATTCAGCTCGTAGGTATCGCCTTCGAAGCCGTAGCAGATCAGCTTTGTGCCTTCTTTGCTGTTTACATAGTCCAGCCATGTCATAGCAGCATCGATGTTGGTGCAGGTGGTAGGGAAGATAATAGCAGGAGATCCGCTTCTACCTTCGGATTCAACCTGAACCTGTGCAGAACCGTCAGAGTAGTTCAGAGGTCCAACCCATGTGTAGCGCATTTCAGGATTGCTGTCATACAGACCGCTCTGCTTGGTTGCATCGATGGTTACACCATACTGTGCGCAGGTAAACAGTGCAGTACCGTTGCCGACTTTTTCTTTTGCAGCATCATCCGTTGTTGTGAAGCACTCTTTGTCCAGCAGTCCGTCATGAACCATCTTCCATACAACCAGATTCTTGTTTACATAGTTTTCGCTTAACTTATCATAAGTTACGTTTCCGTCAGCATCCAGTGAGTAGCCAGTCAGCTTCTTCTCATTGTAGCTCTGTAAGTAGTTATCATAGGACCAGCCGTTATGGAAGGTGGTAGCAACGATACAATCGTTGCCGTTTACATCCTTAAAGCCATAGTCCTTTGCTTTCTGCATGAAGTCCAACAGCTCTTCCGTGGTCTTGATGGAAGTAGGATCGATACCCAGAGCTTCCGGAACGTCGCCACGAACGAATACACCGTAGTTCCACATTGCGATATCTTCTACATCACCTGCAACCTCGGTAGGCAGAACGTATCTTGCACCATTGAAGGAAGGATCGTCGATATCATTTTCCAGATATTTCTGGCTGATAACACCTACATCCCATGCATCAGAGATATTAGGATAGTTGGGAAGCATGTCTTTGATATCAATCAGACGGCCTTCTGCGCCAGCCTTTTTGATGATCCCAGTCGAACCGGAGCTGCCCCCCCCCAGTAAGGCGCATTGATCATATCGGGCATATCGCCGGAAGCGAACATCATGTTCAGCTTCTCATCTTCACTCATCATGATTCCTTCAAATTCTACGGTAACGCCGATCTTGTCACGAATTGCAGCTGCAACCTCGTTGTTATACTGATCGTCAGCAGTGTTGAAGCCGCCGTTCCAGCATACCAGCATCTTCAGCTGAACATCGTCAAACTTCTTATACTTGTTTCCGTCCTCGTCTACGTAATAGTCACCGTCTTCTTCGGTGTCAGCCGCAGCTGTGTCATCCTTTGCTGTATCCTCCGATGCAGCGGGTGTTGTGGATGCAGAACCAGTGTCTGCGCTGCTTCCGCAGCCTGCCAATGCTGTAGCCGCCATTGCTGCGGTCAGCACCAGTGCTAATGCCTTTCTCTTCATACTTATGTCCTCCTTTTTTATTGACAAACGGCTGCATGAACCCCCGTCCTGCATTGCCGTATGTTTCAAGTTGTAACAATAGAATGTACGCTCTGTAAGCATTCCATTGTCATGAATAACAGCTGTCGCCGTTTTTGTCTCAGGCATCAGCCCTTGACGGATCCTACCATAACGCCCTTTACATAATATTTCTGTAAGAACGGATAGATCACAACGATGGGCATCGTCAGGATCATTACGAATGCCATCTGCAGAGACTGGGAGGTAAAGCTTGTTACATTACCAAGCTGTGTTTCCTGTCCTGCCTTGATCTGGCTGGAAGCAGTTGCTTCGCTTAAAATCTTCTGTAATACGGTAGCTGCCGGATACAGAGCTGCTTTACTCTGATAGTAAGCACCTGTGAACCAGTCATTCCACTTGCCGACACCGATGAACAATGTCAGAGTTGCCAGGATCGGCTTGGAAAGAGGAAGATAAATCCTGCTCAGGATGGTCCAGTCATTTGCACCGTCCAACTGTGCGGATTCTCTTAATTCTCCCGGAATCGTTGCAAAGTTACTTCTCAGCAAAACAAAGTTGTAAAAGCTATATAATCCAGGAATGACATACAGCCAGAAGCTGCTGGTCAGTTTCAGGTCACGCAGCACCATGTAGTAAGGAACCATGCCGCCGCCAAAGATCGTTGTAAAGTACCAGAAGAAGTTCATGAGGCTTCTTCCCGGCAGCGTCTTGATGCTCAGTGCATAGGCAGCAAGTGCGGTGACGATCAATCCTAAAACGATCGATAAGATGGTTGCCGAAACAGAGATCAGCAGGGAGGTTCCGATGGTCGGATCCTCAAATGCCATCTGGTAGTTCTCCAGTGTGAAGGCTCTCGGCCAGATCCACACGCCGCCTCGCATGAAGTCACGTCCTGTATTAAAGGAAGCGATCAGCACATACCAGAAGGGATAGAAGGTTGCAATTCCCAGCAGGGCCAGGAATGTGTAGTTAAAAGCTTTAAATATTTTACGGCCTCTTGACTCTTTGATTTTCATGTGTTTCCCCTCCTCCTTTTACCATAAGCCTACTTCGGCGTATTTCTGGGTCAGGTAGTTCGTACCTGCCACCATGATCAGAGAGAACACGGATTTAAACAAGCCGATGGCCGTCGCGTATTCAAACTTACCATATCGGATACCGGTTTGAATGATGTATGTATCAAGTACCTGAGAGATCTGGTTATTTGCCGGCTGCTGCAGCAGAAGGATCTGATCATAGCCTGCGTTTAACATACCGCCTACTGCCATAATGAACATAATGCCGATGGTGACGGAAATTTCCGGGATCGTGATATGCAAGGTACATTTCCAGCGGCCTGCGCCGTCAATGGATGCCGCTTCATACAATTCCTGATCCACACCGGTGATGGCTGCCAGATATACAATAGAGCCCCAGCCTACGTTCTTCCAGAGGTCTGAGAAAATAACCAGCGGAAGGAATGCATTTTTCTCACCCATTACGAAGATCGCTTCTTTTCCCATCATCTGACGGATGTCATTGAAGATACCGCCGTAGGGTGTGAAGATCGTCGTCATCAGCTGTACTACTACGACCCAGGATACGAAGTTGGGCAGGTAGCTCAGAGTCTGAACGGTCTTTTTGAATCGTTCTGCTTTTACTTCATTTAACAGAAGCGCCAGGATGATCGGTGCCGGGAAGCAGACGACCAGCTTCAGGCTGGTGATTACCAGAGTGTTCTTAATGGTCATCCAGAACTCCGGTGATGTAACGAACTTCCTGAAATGCTTGAGTCCAGCCCATTCGCTTCCGAAGATTCCGAGGTCAAACCGATAGTTCTTAAAAGCAAGAACAATGCCTGCCATCGGCGCATAGCAGAATACAAGCAGCCAGACGATGCAGGGAAGGAGGAACAAATAGAGCATCCAGTGCCGTTTTATTTGTATCCTTAGTTGTTTCTTGTTTTTCTGTTTCTGCTCTGCGCTGATGGCAGGCTTTGCAATTGCTTTTGCCATGTTTTCCTCTCCTTTTTATAGCGTAAGGTGGATCACTCCCCGATCGCAGCTCTGTCCTTTCCCCATCATACAGAGCGCGCTCCCTTGCAAGACCAGCCATTCAATACAAACATGACAAATAGTACTCAGTCGTCTCATCCGCATCTCAGGTTTGCTTATTTTGTCTTGTCCCTTGTGAACACTATGTTACCACATTTTGTTCACTTTGCAAGCCTTTTTTAATAAATTATGTCCATTTTGTGAATTATGAATAACTTCGCTACGTGAATTATGTCGATATTGACATAGCAAATATAGCAAAACATAATTTGACTTTCTAATCAAATCATGGTATAGTTTTTATAGGTAGTGCGGTAAAGAGTATTGTTTTTGTTAGAATTATCATTTTTCTATAGCATTTTACAGACTATTAAGAAAATATTTCAGGATATTTTTTATTATTATCAGATTTTTTCGCATACCGCAGCATAGCATACATAGCAAAGTAAAATAGAAGTTATATAGAAGGATTACTTCGGAAATGAGGATTTTATATGGAAAAGACAAATCAACCCCTTTATCAGCAGCTCATGGAGGATGTTCGTTCCCAGATCGAAAACAGCCTGCTGCTTCCGGGCGACAAGCTGCCGACAGAGCGGGAATTCATGCAAAAATACAATGTCAGCCGGATTACGGTTTCCAAGGCCCTGAACGAATTAAAGGCAGAGGGTCTGATTACCCGCTTTCCAAATAAAGGCTCCTTTGTCGCCAGAAGTGCTTCTCCCCTTGCTGCTGCGGCTCAGGTCCCGCTGGAAGCTCCCAGTGTCCTGATGCCGGCTTCTGCCTCCGCGCAGCTTCCTGCTGTCCCGGAAGGCAGTACCTCCGATACTGCTTTTACCGAGATTGCCTGCATCCTGCCGTCCTTCTCCGATCAGTTTTCGTTATCCATGGTAAATGGCATACTTTCTGCATTTCCCATAGATTCCTATATCTGTCACCTTTTCCAGAGCTTCAATCCTTCTCTGGAAAACCGGCTGCTGCAAAAATGTATCGACACCGGCATCAGCGGAATCGTTCTGTTTCCTCAGGATCAGCCATTTTTCAGCGAGCAGCTGCTTTATCTGCTGCTGCAGAAATATCCCCTGGTCCTCATCGACCGGAATCTTCCGCGTCTGGATACCAGCTATGTCATTGGGGACAATAAAACCGGCGGTGCACTCTGTCTGCGTCATCTCCACGCCCTCGGACATCAGCGCATCTGCTTCGTCTCTTCTGCCCGGCGGAATACCTTCACGGTTCGCTCCCGTATCGACGGCATTTTGCAGGAAGCGAAGGCACGCAATATTCCGGAATCCTCCATTACGATCTTGGATTTCTTCAACAAGCATCAGCCCTACGTTCACTATCAGAAGCAAATGATGAAGCTGATCCGGGAGGAGCGCATCACTGCCTTTATTGCAGCAGAATCCACTACCTGCGCCTATCTCTACAGCCTGTTTGCCACAATGAACCTCCGGGTTCCTGAGGATATCTCCCTGATGTCCTTTGATAAACCGCTGGTAGAATCCCAGCGTCCCGATTTCTTTACCCACATCAGTCAGTCCGAATATCTGATGGGAAAAGAAGCCGGCACGATTCTGAAACATCAGATCGAAACCCGTGATCCGCAGGTGACACACCGTGTGATGTCGCCTCTTCTGGAGGTTCGCAAATCCACAAGGTCGATTGTGCTGTAGCTTTTCCATCTTTGTTGACACATCAACAAATATATGTTATGCTTTCCAGGCCGACTTGGGAAATCGATCGGCCACGCAGCCCAATGGGCCTGCGGAATGGAGGTAACGAATCACATGAATCAGATACAGATTATTACAGACGCGGGATCGGATATCGTCGATTGCTCCCGCACAGACCTGACCGTCCTTCCGATGACCATCCGTTTTGGCGATGAAGAATATTTGGACGGCGTCAACTTAACCCACAGACAGTTTTATGAAAAGATGATCGAAACACAGGTGCTGCCGACCACCAGCCAGCCTTCCCCCTATGCCTTCGAGACTGCAATCAGAAAAATCCATGAACAGGGCGACATTGCACTGATCATCACGATCTCCTCCAAGCTCTCCGGAACCTGGCAGAGTGCCAACATCGCCGCAGCCGAAACCGGCGGAGAGGTTTATATCGTAGACAGCTTAAACGTTGCCGTCGGGGAAAAGGCCATCGTGGAATATGCATTGCGCATGAAGGATGCCGGCACAGATATCCACACCATCGTAGAGACCCTGAATCATGAAAAAGAAAATCTGCGAGTGATCGCTCTTTTGGATACCCTGGAATATCTGCAAAAAGGCGGCAGAATTTCCAAAACCGTTGCCATCGCCGGAAGCCTGCTTTCCATCAAGCCGGTAGTCTCCGTTGTGGATGGTGAGGTTGCACTGCTGGGTAAGGCACGGGGCTCCCGCCAGGGCAACAACTTCCTGATCCAGCAGATTCAGAAGGACGGCATTGATTTTTCCCGGCCGTTTTTCCTGGGCTACACCGGGTTAAGCGACGCGCTGCTGCAGAAATACATTTCCGACAGCACAGAGATCTGGAAAGAGCATGTTGATCATCTGCCCATCGGAACCATTGGAGGCGCCATCGGAACCCATGTCGGTCCCGGAGCCATCGCAGTGGCGTTTTTTACAGAAAAATAATCTTTGAACTTAAGGGGGATCCTCCTCCAGAAAAAGCAAAAGCACCTCAACCTTTCTTAGATCGGTTGAGGTGCTTTCTTTCTGACAACAGGATCGGTTCAATCCTCCTCGATATGCTCCAGTCCCTGATTGATGATCGTGCGGACATGTCCGTCCGCCAGGGAATAAAAGATGGATTTGCCTTCTCTTCTGCTTTTAACCAGTTTATTCTGTTTTAAAATGCGCAGCTGATGGGAAATCGCCGACTGCGTCATCTGCAGGGCTGCTGCAAGGTCGCAGACACAGACCTCCGCTTCAAACAAAACAAACAGAATCCGGATACGGGTAGAATCTCCAAATACCTTATAAAGCTCCGCCAGATCATAAAGCTCTTCTTCTTTTGGAAGCTTTTCCTGTACGATCCTGAGCAGTTCTTCATGAACCTCCGTTTCTTCACAGTGATCCATTTCCAGTTCTTCTTTTTCCTGCATGGTTCTCTCCATTTTCTTTACAGCTTTTTCACATTCAGGGCGCGGATCGCATTGAGCACGGCGATAATCATAACGCCCACATCTGCGAAGATCGCCGCCCACATATTCGCAATGCCGAGTGCGCCGAGGATCAGGCAGACCACTTTAACACCGATTGCAAAATAAATATTTTCATAAACGATTCTCAGGCACTTTCTGGAAATTCTGATGGCCTTGGAAATCTTTAACGGATCATCATCCATCAGAACAATATCCGCCGCCTCGATCGCTGCATCCGAGCCCAGTGCTCCCATTGCGATGCCAATATCCGCACGGGAAAGCACCGGTGCATCGTTGATGCCGTCTCCCACAAAGGCAAGCTTTTCCTTTTCCCCTTTTTCATCCAGAAGCTTTTCTACCTGCGCTACCTTGTCGCCAGGCAGAAGCTCGCTGTGTACCTCATCAATACCGAGCTCCTCCGCAACCTGACGTGCTGCCTCCCGGCGGTCGCCGGTCAACATGATCGTCTTTTTCACGCCGCATTTTTTCAATGCCGCGATGGCTTCCTTTGCATGAGGCTTGATCTGATCCGAAATCAGTATATGTCCGGCATATTTGCCGTCCACCGCCATGTGAACAACGGTTCCGACGCTGTGGCATTCCATACAATCCACACCGAGTTTTTCCATCAGCTTGCTGTTGCCTGCTGCAACCCTTACGCCGTCCACCTTTGCAGTCACACCGTTGCCGCTGATCTCTTCGACATCCGTTACACGACTCGGATCCAGGGGCTTGCCGTATGCCTTTTTAAGGCTCTTGCTGATCGGATGGGAGGAATGGCATTCCGCCAGTGCTGCGTATTCCAACAGCTTCTCTGTATCCATGGAAGAATGATGCACACCGCTTACTTCGAACACGCCCTGCGTCATGGTTCCTGTCTTATCAAATACAACATATTTGGTTTCCGAAAGCGTTTCCAGATAGTTGGAGCCCTTTACCAGAACACCTGCGTTGCTCGCACCGCCGATTCCGGCAAAGAAGCTCAGAGGAATACTGATGACCAGCGCGCACGGACAGCTGATTACCAGGAAGGTCAGCGCCCTCATAACCCAGTCGCCCCATTCCGGTGTCATTCCAAGAAACAGCAGCCGCACAAGGGGAGGTAAAACAGCCAGGGCCAAGGCTCCGTAGCAGACCGCAGGCGTATAGTATTTTGCAAATTTGGAAATAAAATTCTCGGATCTGGATTTTTTAGAGCTTGCATTTTCTACCATATCCAGAATCTTCGATACCGTCGATTCGCCAAACTCCTTTGTCGTCCGGATTTTCAGCACGCCGGACATGTTGATGCATCCGCTAATAACTTCGTCCCCAACGCTAACTTCCCTCGGAATGCTCTCACCGGTCAGGGCGCTGGTATTTAAGCTTGTGCGTCCCTCTTCGATCACGCCATCAATCGGCACCTTTTCTCCGGGCTGTACAACGATCACGCTGCCGATTTCGACTTCATCCGGATCAACCTGCTCCAGTGTTCCGTCTTCTTTTTCGATATTCGCATAATCCGGGCGGATATCCATCAGTTCACTGATGTTTCTGCGGCTCTTACCCACCGCATAGCTCTGGAACAGCTCACCGATCTGGTAAAAGAGCATAACCGCAACGCCCTCTTTATAATCCCCCAGAAGGATCGCGCCGATGGTCGCAACCGCCATCAGAAAGTTCTCATCAAAAACCTGTCTGTTTAAAATACCTTTCCAGGCCTTTAACAAAATATCATGGCCGATCACCAGATACGGAATCATAAACAGCAGAAATTTCAGCCAGCCATCTATCGGAAGCAGGCTCAGTACAACCATCAGCACTGCTGCCACGATAATTCTGGTAAATACTTTTTTCTGTTTCTTATTCATGCCTTCACCCCTTTCAGTAAAAACATCAAATCTGCAGACTGTCCATGATGGGTACAGCCTGCAGATTTGTCTTCTTTTACAGGAAGATCTCGCAGTCATCCTCTACCTTTTTGCAGTTCTTGTATACTTCCTGCATAACGGTCTTTACATCTGCACCCTCTTCAAATTCCACGGACATTTTCAGGGTCATGAAGTTTACCGTTGCGTCCTTAACGCCTGCCGTCTTCTTTGCAGCGTCTTCCATCTTATTTGCACAGTTTGCGCAGTCAACGTCGATTTTGTAGGTTTTTTTCATGATAAAATCCTCTCTTTTCCTGTCTTGCAGCATCTATGGGCGCTTCTGTTTCCCATTGCTTTTTCTTTCATATGAACAATTATTCATATGTTTGATTTCATTATAACACCCTTTTCGATTCTGTCAATAAAAAAATGTCTATGTTTAATTTCTCCAGGGTTCTTTTCCTTCCTTCTCTACTTCGATCTGGCACAGCTTCATTGCCGCCAGCGCAGTATCATGAGAAGCAGGCGTCACGCAGGCGCACGCTGCCGCATCAACGATCACATCTGCCTCAGGAAATGCAGCCTTACACAAAATCGCGTTGGAGAGCACACAGATTCCGGTGCAAAGTCCGACCAGCTCGATCTGCAGGTTCGAATCCGCAACGATTTTCTCGTCCGAGCGCAGTTTCTCAATCAACTCCATGGAGCCAAAGGTGGGCTTTTGAATTTTTCTCGCTGCATCCACCTGTTTTTCTTCCAGCGCCTGCTCTACTGCCGGGCACAGGCAGTGTCCATCCGTTCCCTCAATGCAATGTGCAACCGGAAGATGCAGTCCTTCTTTTGTCTGCAGATACTGTTCCGGATGCGTGTCCTGCGTCACATAGATCTGTTCTGCCGGAGTTTCTTTGATTTTGCAGACGACGTTTTCCACAATCGCCTGAGCCTCCTTTGTTCCAAGGCTCCCTGTAACAAAATCGTTCTGCATGTCTACTACAATCAAAAGCTTCATAAAATCCTCCATTCCGCAGGCTCTTTGCGCCGAAGGAACCGCGAGGCGAACCTCCGGTTCGGCTCTGCGATCCTGGCTACTTTGTGACGCCTGCGGCACAAATAGC
>CEBY01027190.1_pt1 | contig 10192 bp, 8 predicted proteins | sample 554731 | NCBI WGS metagenome assembly CEBY01 (sample SAMEA3182050, study PRJEB8094) | gut metagenome | biome: human; feature: gut; material: Stool; isolation source: human stools | place: Canada | collected 2012-02-22
GAGGATTTCTCCCGCTGGCTGAAGGAGTCGTGAGAAAGAGATGCCGCTAAAACAATGTCCTAATGGCGGCGAATGTGCAAAGCGGAAAGAGGAGGATCCTTTTCGTAAAACCTCCTGGTTTCGAGAATTTACGAGATTTCTTTGTCAGCGCGGGAGCAGCAGGCCATCCGGTGCGATAGCCTGCGGCTGTCGGTAATCTTTGATTATGGCATCCCACGCCGTGGGGTGCCCCTTCCATATGGAAGAGGACGCTGATCTGCATCAATTCTAAATCTGTCATTTCCGCCGACACACCCCGAAGAGGCCCTCTCTTGCCCCTGTGGGACAATTCGTTTTCTGTGCGGTGGAAGCGAAACTTCTCGCGCAGGTCAGCCCGACCTTTTCGCAAGAAATTGAGGATCGGTCTGCGGGCATCCTGACTCGAAAAAGTGGCGAAGTCATTTTTTCGACAGCCGAAAACCACCAGTTTACTGATGGTTACGATTCTTGCGGCAGGAAGAAGCAAGCTGCTGCCGCCGCGGGCATCAGGTCAGGGGAGAAAAACCGTAGCTGTTGGACAGCGCGTCAATTTTCTGTCCTGCCTTGCACATGGGACAATCCTTGACAAGGCTGGTCACATATCCGGGGATATCCTCCGGTGAAAACAGGCTGATCACGGGAATGTCGCCCACTTGCTTCAAGGCGCTGAAGACAGCTGCGACCCCCTGCGTGGTGCCACCGTAATACTCGATGCACTCGAGTGCGCGAGCCGCGGTCTTTCCCGAATTCACCGTGGAGATCAGCAGCAGGACATTCTTTTCGGACACCATGGGGCGAAGATTATTCCGGAAGATCAGAAGTCCGTTGGAATCGTGCTCCGGTGTGACGACGCAGACATTTTTTTCACTGCTCAGGGAAAAGAGATTCTTCTGAGAGAGCTGGCGGGCGAGAAACGTACCGATGACCTCGCTGCCGTCCAAGCAGACGACCGTATCAATCTCCTTTTCATAGACATAGTGATTGGCAAGAGAGGCGGCAGCGATATCGGCCATTGCACATTCATGCTTCATGCGGGTGATGTCGAGATAATGGCTGTTGTGAGAGTGGCGGGTCACAAAATGCCCATGGTATGCGGTCAGCTTCAAATCGTTTGCTTCTCTGGATTTGATGATCATTGCGCTCATAGCTCCATCCTCCTTTTTGTCTGCCAAAGTCCTGAATACAGGCAATGTTTTCCCTACATTGTGTAGACCGCAGCGGCGCGGAAGCCGTCCGGCAGCGCAAAGAGAACCTCGGGAGAGAGCTTCCGGGTCACTCTCCCCGCCCCACTGCGCGGCAACGACAACGACCGAAAAGCGAAGCGGTACGATGTCAAGATCCGGCGCTGCGTTGATCGGAAAAGAGAGAATTCAGCGATTTTTTTTAGCTTCCAGATAGTCGTTCAATTCGGAATTGATGATATCCGTGATGAACATGTGGCCTGGGGCATGGGTGATAGCAATGGGCGGCTTCGCATTTTCGACCGCCGCCTGCGGCGTCACGCCGCAGGGCCAGAACACGGGAATCTCACCCTCGTAGAAATCAACCGCCTCGCCGTAGTCAGGCTTCATCACATCGGCAACGCCGACCTCGGCGGCGTCGCCCATGTGGACGGGCGCGCCGTGGACATTCGGCATTTTGACGGTGATGTCATACGCCTTTTTGGCGTTTTCCGGCGTCATGGGGCGCATAGAGCAGACCATGGGGCCGCAGAACGGACCGGCCAGCTCGGTCATGATATTGGTCTTGAACATCGGTACATTGCGTCCTTGCGCGATGTGACGGATCTCGATACCCTCACGCATGAGCGTTTCCTCGAACGAGAATGAACAGCCGATCAGGAAGCCGACATAGCCCTCTTTCCAGTAGTCGCTCACATCGGTCAGCTCCTTGCCATCCCACTTGCCATCGCGGTAGATGCGATACTTGGGAATGTCGGTGCAGATGTTGCCGCCCTCGCCCATATCGTGCGTCTCGGGCGTACCTCGGATGATCTCAAGGATCGGGCAGGGGAAGGGGTTGCGCTTGGCAAATTCCTCAAAATCTCCCGCGTATTCCGGCGGAAGGATGATAAGGTTGGCCTGTGCGTAGCCGCGACACATACCGGCGGTTGGGAAGTCGATGACACCCTCGCGGATAAGCTTGCGAACCTCGCTCGGCTTCTTATCGATATAAGGGGTAATATCAAAGGCCATGTGTCGTTCCTCCTATTACTATTATTTTTTGCGTTTTAGGGCTGCGTCAACGATTCATGGCGCCGCGCAGGCAGCGCAGCGCAGCGCGCTGGGCAAGCAGCGCCTCCTGTGCGGTGGTGATGGACACCTTTTCAAAGCGCACCCTGTCGCCCGCTTTGAGTTGGGCGAGGATGCGGAAGTCCGCGGAGATAACATTGGCGATCTTCGTGTAGCCGCCAGTGGTCTGGCGGTCGGCCAGCATGATGATCGGCTTGCCCGCAGAGGGCACCTGAATCGCGCCGAAGGCAATGCCGTCGGAGATGATGTTGCCGTCCTTGATGTGTTCGATCAGCTCGCCGTCAAGGCGGCAGCCCATGCGGTCGAACTCCGGTGTAAGGGTGTAAACGCTGCTGAGAAAGGTCATAGCGCCAAGCTCGGTGAAGGCGTCGTCCTGCGGGCCGAGCACGACACGTAGTTTATACTCTGCGCGCGGCACGAACTCAGGCGAAATGTGGCGCACGCCGAGGTTCTTGAGGTCGGTCTTGGGCGCGCGGAAGGCGATGACATCGTCCTTTTGCAGCTTGCGGCCCTGATAGCCGCCGATCTTCGCTTTCATGTCCGTTGAGCGGCTGCCCATGACCACGGGGATATCGAGTCCGCCCGCGAACGCCACGAAAGCGCGGCAGCCGGTGCGCAGCATGGTGAAGCGCAGCGTCTGACCCGCGTTCACGGGAACGGCGCGGTAGGTGTCGATGCTCTGACCGTCGAGCGTTGCACCGAGGTCTCCGCCGGTGATGGCGATGATGTTGGGCGCATCAAAGCGGAGGTGGGGCCCCATCATCGTGCATTCGAGCACAGCCTCGCCCTCATCGTTGTCGACGAGGATGTTGGCGATAGACGCGCTGCGCGGATCCATCACGCCGGAGACGGACACGCCGTACTGCTGGTAGCCGATGCGGCCGAGATCCTGTACGCTGGTGAGCATGCCAGGGTTGAGAATGGTGATGCTCATGCCTGCTCCGCCTCCTTTCTCGGGTAGGTGTGGACCGTATAGCCGCTGGAGGCCTCCAGCGCGGCGATACGGTCAAATTCCGCCTGATCGATGGCGTAGAACTTGATGTACTGGCCTGCCTTGGGCAGGATGGGAACGGCGCGGTCAGGGTCGTACATGCGCACGGGCGTGCGGCCGATAAGCTGCCAGCCGCCCGGGGAGTCGATGGGATATACGCCCGTCTGGCTGCCGGCGATGCCGACGCTGCCGGCGGGAATCCTGACGCGAGGTTGGGCAAGGCGCGGCGCGGCAATTTCCTCGCTCATACCGCCAAGATAGGTGAAACCGGGGGTAAAGCCCAGCATATAGATGAGATATTCCGTGGAGGTGTGAATCCGGATGACCTCCTCAGGCGTTTTGTGATTGTGCTCGGCAACAAAGCCAAGGTCGGGGCCCATTTCATCCCCGCCGTAGAGCACGGGGATCTCCAATACATCGCTTGGCGGAATCCGGATGTGGTCAAGCTGATTGAGCAGGCCCTTGAGTTTCTTGACAAGCGCACCGTAGGGGATGACCTCAGGGTCGTAGTGAACCATCAGCGAGCGGTAGGTCGGCACGAGCTCCACGATCCCGGGGAGTTTGCTCTCGGTGAGCGCGATGCTGAACGCACGAATCTGTGCGTTGATGTGCTCACTGATCTCGTTGCCGAATTCCACGGTTACGGCTGAGTCACCGCTGAGCAGGAATCTGATGTCGGGCATATCGTTCTCCTTTCAGGCGGAGCCGGCCTGCGGGACAGACCGGCTCGCGGAATGGTGCAGGTTCGTTACGCGAAGAGCTTGGTAAGGTTGGGCAGCGCCGTGACGGCAAGGTAGCCCGCGACACCGACCACACACCAGCCAAGAACCTGTAGCCACACAGGGTGCTTGTACTCGCCGACGATGGACTTCTTGTGGCAGCCAAGCAGCATACAGCACAGGGAAATTGGCAGGATCAGGCCGTTGAGTGCGCCAGCCAGGATGACCATGCGCTTTGCACCACCAAGAATTGCCATAACGAGCGTGGAGAAGGCGATAAAGCCGACGATGAACCACTTGTCATTCTTGGCGATGAAGGGGTGAACAGTCTTGAGGAAGGAGACAGAGGTATAGGCCGCGCCAATGACGGAGGTGATACCGGCAGAGAACAGTGCGAGACCGAAGAGACGGTAGCCGATGTCGCCGGCAGCAAGGCGGAAAGCCTCGGCTGCGGGGTTGGCAGCGCTGGTGACGGCCGTGACATTTTCCGCCACGACGACCGTACCGGCCGTGCAGACGCCGAGCACGCACAGGAACAGCAGAATACGAACGCTGCCCGAGACGCAGATGCCGGTCAGGACGGACTTGCGGAAGTGCTTGACTTCCTCAGGCTTGCCGCCCCAGCCCGCATCGAGCAGCTTGTGTGCGCCGGAGAAGGTGATGTAACCGCCGCAGGAGCCGCCGAGCAGCGTGACCATGACGGGAATGAGTTCCTTGGGATTCTCAGGGGTAAAGATATGGGCGACCGCATCGCCGACGGGGGGCTTTGCCATGAAAGCCACGACCAGCATGACGACGATAATAATGCCGCCGAGGATCTGGGCGACCCTGCCGACGATGTCGTTTGCCTTCTTGGAAAGGAAAATGCAGATAGCAAGCACGCCGCCGATGATGACACCGGCCTTTTCGGGAATGCCGATCATGGCATTGAAGCCGAGTGACACGCCGCCGACATTGCCGATATTGAACGCAAGACCGCCGAGCACAACAAGCACGACAAGAAGATACCCGAGACCGGGAAGGACCTTATTGGCAATCTCCTGACCGCGCAGGCCGGAAACGCCGACGATGGACCATACATTGGTCTGCGCGATCATATCCATGATGATGACGCAGACGATGACGAAAGCGAAAGAAGAGAGATACTTTGCGGTGAATTGCGAGGTCTGGGTCAGAAAGCCTGGGCCGATGGCGGATGTCGCCATCAGAAAGGCCGCGCCAAGGCTGACGGAAAGTGAGCGCTTCTGGGTAGTTTCGTTACTCATGATCATCCTCCTGAAATATTGCCGCAGTGCGGCAGATTTGGGGTGTTGGTCTTTGCGGAACGGAACAGCTGGAAACGAGGCTCTTTTTATACGATCTCGCGGATGGGGGCAATCTCCACGCCACGGGCGGTGAGCTGCGTGCGGATATTTTTGACGAATTCGACGGCCGAAGGGTTGTCACCGTGGACACAGATGGAGTGAGCCGCGATTTCGACCTCCTCGCCGGTGATGGCCGTGACCTTGCCCTCGGTGACCATGCGGACGGTGCGCGCGATGGCCTCGTCCTTATTGTGGATGACGGCGCCGGGCAGCTTGCGCGGCACAAGCGAGCCGTCGGCCTGATAGGCGCGGTCGGCAAAGACCTCGTTTGCGACGCGCAAGCCCAACTGCTTGCCTGCATCAATCATCTTGCTGTTGGCAAGGCCAAGCAGGATAATGTTCTTGTCTACCTCGGCAATCGCCTCGGCGATGGCAAGCGCCAGATCCATGTCTTTACCAGCCATGTTGTAGAGAGCGCCGTGGGGCTTGCAGTGCTGGAGCCTGATACCCTCTGCCGCAGCGAAGGCCATCAGCGCGCCGAGCTGATACTTGACATACGCCTTGACCTCCTTGGGCGAGACGACCATGTTCCTGCGGCCAAAGCCCATCAGATCGGGGAAGCCCGGGTGTGCGCCGACGGCGACGCCTGCCGCCTTGGCTGCGGCAACGGTCTTTTCCATCACCAACGGATCTCCTGCGTGATAGCCACAGGCCACATTGACAGAGGAAACATGCGCGATGACCTCGTTGTCGAGCCCGATGGTATACGCGCCGAAGCTCTCGCCGAGGTCGCTGTTGAGATCTACCTTGTACATACTGAAATACCCTCCCTTTCATAGTTGGTCTACAAGGTTTTCGAGCAAACGGCATTCCAATTTAATCAATGGAAGCGCTCTTTCAAAAATGCCTGCTCTCCTCTCCCTTGATAATGTCATTTTACAGGATACCGCCGGAAAAAGCAAGAATAATAATACAAGGTCTTAGTTGTCACAACAGCAGTATAATTCTGTCTTGCAAAATGCGATTTCGCAGGTTGACAGTGGCAGTCTTCCTCCTTGATGACAGCATCCCGCGTCGTGGGGGGCCCGGCGTGGGTTTTCTGTTATTTCATCGGGCGAAGGATTTGATCATCGAGGACGCTACAAAGCCATCACCGAAGCAACTCTGGCGAGGCTTTGCCTTTGACCACATAAAATGCCACAGACATGTGTAGAACACATGGGAAACTCAGGCCTCAAGATGTTAGAGAATGAAATAAAATCGAGAAAAAACCGCTAAAAGCGACTAAAAGTGCAGAAAAAAAGCAACAGCTCTTTGATTATGGCATCCCACGCCGCAGGGTGTCCCTTCCACCGCGGAAGGGAGGCCGATCTGCATCAACTCTATTCCTGTTCGGGGCAGTTGGAATGACGGCAACAAGTTATGCAGTTTCTGTAGTCCTTCTTTTGTCAATCTGCTTGCAAACTGTGGCCAATTGGCAGGGATCGCCGTGACGGGCAAGGCCAGCACGGAGTACTGCGGCCGGATCTGCGACAGCAAGGGCCGCACCTGCCGGGAGATGGGGGCTATCAACACATGGACGCAGCGCAAGCAGGGCGATGAGGTGTTCAAGGAATATCGCAGAGAGTACAAAAAGCGTTTCGCCCGCATCAATGCCGGCAGGCTGACCAAAAGCGCGTTCTACGCCTGGAGCACAGTGGCTGAAGGAGTCGTGAGAAAGAGGTGCCGCTAAACCAATGTCCTAATGGGGGCGACTGTGCAAAGCGGAAAGCACCGTCCATTTCTCATGGCCATCAGCCTTGCGGTGGAATTCATGCCCGTTGGTGGCCTCCTGCACCTCCAGGTAGTACCACGCCCCCTCTGGATTGTCCGGCCATACCTTCATGCCAGAAAGAAGGTCGTCCTTGCTACCGGGATTACGGCGCAGCACCCGGTTGATCATGGTGACCGCCTCGGCCCGGGTGATGGGCCGATCTGGGCCAAAGGTCCCGTCGGGATAGCCCTGCACCCAACCCAGGGCGGCGGCCTGCCGGATATACTGCTCCGCCCAGTGCCCGCCGATATCGGAGAAGTCTCTGTCCTCCGCGGCTCCGCTCTGGTCAAAGCGGGCGCAGACCGTGGCGAACTCTGCCCGGGTGATGGGGGCATCCGGGGCAAAGACATCGGTTGTCCGTCCCACAAACACGCCGAGCCGCGCCAATGTGGAAGCCTCCGTGACATACCATGCGTCCGCCGGCACATCATCGAAGGAGTTTTCCGTCGTTTGGCTCTCCATGCGGATATCCTTTCGCAGCAGGCGGTAGAAAATAGCCGCCACCTCGGCGCGGGTAATATTATTGAGCGGTCCGACACGACCATCGGGATAGCCGTAGACATAGGCGAAGTGATCATCGCTGTTCAGCCACGCCGGAGCGGGGGTTGCCGACCAGCCGGCATACACCGTCCTGTTTTTATCCATGCGGACGGTGTTCAGCTGTGTTGTCAGCTCCGCCTCACCATACCAGCCGGTAAAGGCGTAGCCCTCCCGCAGGGGCGTTTTATCAAGTATCACGACTGTCCCTGCCGGATACCGCTCGCTGGGGTAGGCGGCTCCGCCATTGGACTCATAGTGAAGCGTGTAGCGCGTGGGACCGCCGCCACCGCCGGAGCTTCCTCCGCTGGGGCTTGTGCTGCCGGCTGGCTTGCTGAGAATGATGTAGGGTGAGAACTCCTTGGCATGAATGATGACCGCCGCGTTGTCCGCGTCCACCGAGGATGAGGCAGCCCTGACCGTGCCGCCGTGAATGTAGAGCACCCGAACTGTCCTTCCACTGTAATTCTGCCCAGTGGTCAGATGGATGGCAAAGGTATCGTCCAGCTCCGTGATGGCGAAGCCTTCTACCCGATCAAAGGCGACACCCGCCTTCTTTGCCTCGGCGCCCAGCTCCACCGTCAGCTGCCACACCTGCGCCGTCTCGCTGCCGTCCATGTGCGGCGATAAAAGCGCCAGCTCGCCCTCGTCGGGGTCTCCCGTGAGGCGGATGCCGACGGACAGCGTCACGTCGACGCTGTCCGCGCCGGCAGAAAGCAGTCGGAGGAGCATGGCCGCGTGCTCCGTGTCAAGCTCCGGCGGCGCGCCCCGCGCCAGCAGTACGCGGATCCACTCCTCCACCTGCGCGCGCAGCCACGCCTGGCTCTCCTCGCTCACGTCCGCGGAGATCTCCTGCTGCTGCTGATCCGTGCCGATGGCCACGCTGACGTCCACGTCCACCCGGATGTTCAGCCGCTGCCCGATCCACTCGTCCACGGTGAGCCACTGGGCGCTGACCGTGGTGGCGGCGTTGACGATGATCGTCCCTCCGGGGCGTTTGACGGCGCTCCTGACCTTCCAGCCGGTGAACACATGGCCAGCTTTGGTGGGCGCGGGCAGGAGCGTGTGCTGCGCCCCCTTGGCCACAGACACAGGGCCGTAGCCCGTGTCCGTGCCGCCGTTCAGATCATAGGTGACGGTGTAGTAAGCCCCGTGGGCCGCCTTGATGGCATGGGTCTGCGTGGAGGCGGTAAGAGGCCCCTGCGTCATGATGAACCCCGGCGGGGTGGCAGACAGATAACTCCAGCGCCGGTTTGAGCCGCTCATGTCCCAGTACCAGCCGTCGATGGGCTTTCTCGTGGTGGGGAGGGTCAGGCCGCCCGGCAGCGCGCCCAGGGTGAGGGTGCCTCCGCTGCCGTTGTTGTAAACATCGTCCGCCGATTTGACGGCGGTGTTGTCGTAGACGGCGCAATCTTTTACGGTGACCTTTCCACGGAGACACGCCACTCCGCCCCCGCTCTCGCCTGCCTTGCAGCCGGTGATGGCGCCGCCGGTCAGCTCCGCCGCCGCGTTGTTGGCGTTGAGCGCCACGCCGCCGCCATACTCCTTGGCACGGCAATTGCGGATGGTGCCATCGCCGATCATCTTCAAACCGGGAGTGATCGGCCCCGCGGTGCCACCGCCGCCATAATAGATGGGGTCGGAGTATTCCAGCAGGATGGCGCCGCCGCTGCTCAGGCTCTCGCAGCCCTCGATGAGGCCGGCGCTGAACTCCATGCGCCCCTGACTGCTGATGCTGACGGCGCCGCCGTAGCCCTTGCAGCCGCAGATGGTGCCGCCGCAGAGGTTGAAGACTGCCAAACCGTCCACAACGACGCCGCCGGCGGCAGAGATGGAGTTGTTGCAGTTTTCGATCAAACCGCCGTGCATATTGAATTCGGCTCTGTCCGACACCTGTACGCCGCCGGCCCCGTTGACCGCCAGTGTGTCCCTGATCGCCGCGCCGTCATAGACGTTCAGCACGGCCGTGCCGCTCAGATTGACCAGCGGATTGAGCAGCTCCACATTCCCGCCGCCGCCCCGGACGGTCAGGCTCCCGCTGTAACCGTGCTTGCCCAAATTCAGCACGGCATCGCCGCTGACGGTAATGCCGCGGTGATTCGCAACATCCGCCGTGATGCTGTGCCCCTCGCCGAGGAGGGTGACGGTGCCCCGCGTGAAGGACAGGGCGTTATCGGTGACGGTCAGGCCGGCGGCGGTCTGCCATACGGTCTTGCTCAGGGTGATGTCCGCCTTGAGGACGATCTCTGCCTCGCCACCGGCGGCGTTGACCGCCAGCGCGGCACGGACGAGATCGACCGCCGTATACACCTCGTAACGGGTGGGCTCAGCCGCCTGTGCCGCCGTCAAGAGCGCAAAGAGCAGGCAGCAGGAAAAAAAGGCCCGCAGAAATTTGTTTTTCAGGTGTTTCATGTTATTTCTCCTTTCTTCACCATGGCAAAAGGCTTGACTGCCTATATAATCCGATCTGCAACAGAATGGCAATTCTGTTGCGGAATTGCTGCAATAACCCCACATTACATCTACATCATAACAGAGACCCAGTATCATTAGCAAGC
>CEBY01047353.1_pt1 | contig 10171 bp, 10 predicted proteins | sample 554731 | NCBI WGS metagenome assembly CEBY01 (sample SAMEA3182050, study PRJEB8094) | gut metagenome | biome: human; feature: gut; material: Stool; isolation source: human stools | place: Canada | collected 2012-02-22
CAGTAGCTTTTGATGAAGGACTTGCCCACATTCTGACTCGGTTCACCTGCGAAGGTGGAAAGCGGAATGGGCGCAAGTGCCGTATACATATAGAGCTTAAAAAATCTCCCGTACACGGTCATTATCAGAATGAATGACATTACGGTGATGAACAGCCCTCCGATGAGCGTGACAGCCCATAGCGGTATGCTTTCAAAGAATCCGCATTCCTCAACGCTGGTAATCAATTCAGGCGGCAAGACTGTTTGCTGTGGTGTTGAGAAACCCGCCGACCCCATTATCGTCGAGATCGTGCCTTGGACGATATTAAACAGGGCAAGCATAAGCTCCATACCGTAGGTGATGGCACCCTTGGCGATGGCAAAGCGAACGAACAGCTTCAGAGCGTGTTCCGGTTTCTTAACTTCTGTGAACGAGCCGCAGGTTTTGACCATACCGGCGACAAAGAACAGCACAAGGAGTGCAAGTCCGATAGACTGCACTGCGCCGTTGATGTTGACGATCACGCCCCATATCCCACCGCCTTTGAAGTCCTGCGGCGTAGTCGTGATAAGCTGCCAAATCTCTGCCAGCTTCTCGTTCCAAGTTTCCAATGCGTTTTCAAGGTTTTGTACGACCCAGTTGTCGCTCACGAAAAGCACCTCCTTTTCATAGAGTTAAGGGGTGCTCCCGCTTTTTCGGGAGCACCCCTCGGTGTGAAATTTCTTAGCCAACAATCAGGTCGAGGATTTCCTTTGCAAAGGTGATGATGACGCCGCCTGCAAGGGTCAGGAAACCGTTGGCTCGCTGAGAAGGGTCGTGGGACTTCAGGGACAGACCGACCTGCACAACGCCGAAGCCCAACAGGATAAGACCGATGGCACGGATCAGCCCGAAGATAAAGGTAGACAGATTGTTGATAACGGTAATGGGGTCGTTGGCGGCAAACGCCGTAACCGAAGTGCCGAGGATGAGTGCTGCACCCATAATGGCGGTGCAGTAAATGCGGAAGCCCTTCTTGACCTTGCCGGTCATAGGCAGTTTTTCGGTATGCTTCTCGATGTTCTTCTTAAAAATGCTCATATTAGTTACCTCCGTAATTTTGTTGTTGTATTGTTGGTGGTTTCCGAGTTGAAATCCTCATCGGACAGCAACTCATAGGTGGTTTCCGACACCTCTGTATCCGGCATAGTATCGGGGTCGAGGTACTGCACCTCAATGGTCGCAACATTACTTGTGACCTTGCCGTGCTGATAGACGCCGCCTTTTCCGTCGGCAGTCAGGTCAACGGCGGGGTGCTTGAGAATGTCGTATTTTAAGTCCATCACGGGGAGTTCCCCTCGGATGAACAGAATGGCGTAGCGGTTATCAAGCATACGAACCTCATCCGGGGTCAGAAGCTCTCGACCGCTGATTTGATAGTTGGTGGAATAGTTTCCGCTTCGCCCGGAACTCTTTCCGTAAGTGTTCGTGTCGATGGTTTCCTTGCCCAGCAATTCGCTCACATACTTATGGGTGGACTGCTCGTTGCCACCCAAGTAGAGGAACTCATCGCAGTTACCGACGATGGATTCCCACTGCTTTTCAAACAGTGCCTTGAGCTGTGCCAAGTTCTGAAGAATGATGGACACAAACACGCCACGGGAACGCATAACGGAAAGGATCTTATCGAAGTCGTCCGGCAGGCTGACATTGGCGAACTCGTCCATCAGGAAGTGAACGGGAATTGGCAATGCGCCGCCGTGAATATGGTCAGCGGAAAAGAAAAGCTGCTGAAATAGCTGGGTATAAAGGATGCTGACCAAGAAATTGAAGCTGGAATCGTTGTCCGGGATAATAGCGAACAATGCCACTTTCTTTTCGCCCATAGAAGCAAGGTCAAGCTCATCGGTACAGGTCAGTGCCGCCAAGCTCTCCAAGTTGAACTTTTCAAGCCTTGCAGCAAGGGTGATCTGAATGGATTTCAGAGTCTTTGCCGAACCGGTGTGGTAAGACCGATAGTATTTCAGAGCAATGTGGTCGGGTCTGTCCAACTCCAAATCAGCAAACAGACAGTCCAGCGGTGAAGGTCGTGGATCTTCCTCATTGTCGATGGCAGCCGCTTGCAGCATCTCCATTACCATTGCAAAGTTCTGCTCATCCTCCGGCGCTTCGTAGTGAAGATAATAGACGAGAGCAGACAGCAGCATTGAAGCTGAGGTATCCCAAAAAGGGTCGTTACTTTGTGACCCCTTTGGCGTTGTGCTCTTGAACAGGTTTGTCACAAGCCGTTGCACATCGTTGTCCGAGTGGAGATAGACAAACGGGTTGTAGCAGTGGCTCTTTTCCATTGAAATCAGGTCGAGAACTCTGATCTCATAGCCCTTTTTCTCCAGCAGATTTCCCACATCCCGGACGATCTCGCCCTTCGGGTCAAGAATCACGAAGCTGGTATTTGCCTGCATAAGATTCGGCTTACAGTAAAAGCGGGTCTTACCGGCACCGGAACCGCCGCAGACAAGGGTGTTTAGATTGCGGCGGTGTTTCTTTCCGTTGAGTCCGATACGGACTGCCTGCGTCATCAGCTTGTTTTCGGACGGTGGGTTCTGCCGGTATTTCTTGTCCACGGCTTTGGCATTGCCCCATTTTGCGCTGCCGTGTTCCTCCCGGCGTCGGTAGTTCCTGCGTGTAGAGAAGTAGATTCCGATGCCCATTCCATAGCAGAGAAGCAAAACGAGGACAGTTTTTACACTGTCCTCGCAAAGCACTATATGAAACGGGTCGCTCATCACATTCATCAAGCTCGGCAGTATCTCCGGCAAGCCACCCTTAACGGATGGTGCAATGAGAAGTCCGAGCCACACAATCGGCAGGATGCCGAGTACGGCGAGAATGATGGAGGTCTGTCTGTCGTTATCTCGATTCACGACAGGAGCAGTCCTTTCTTTCCACTACCTTGAACTTTTTCTTTGGGGCATACCCGACCTTGATGATAAGATCGTCCACGGCATCGGTGGATTTACCCTCATTCATCAGTTCGGTTTTGGTATCGTTCAAAGCTCGAATCACTACGCCGTGTTCATAATCGTCCAAGGCGATGTGATAGCGTTCCTCTTTCATCGCTCACACCTCATCTTTCCTGTTCCTTGTTTCTGTCAGCACGGCGACGGTAGATTTCCTCCGACACACGGGAGCCGATTTCGCTCATCGCAGAACGGGTCTTGGAAAGCTCCGCACGGATTTCCTTGGGGGACTTGCCCGCCAGCTCCTCCGGGATACGGTCAATGGCGAAGTTCTCCACATCCACGCCGAACTTACGGCAGAGCATATAACCGACACAGACAGCAGAGAAGCCCATATCCCTGCGACTGTATGCTTCGCAGTTCATTGCAAGCTGAGCGTGACCAAGTTCCTGTGCCACGCACTGGCAGAGTGCCACGCTGTCCCCAATGTCCCGCTTGATATAGAGGGTCTGATCCTCGTTCTTATAGAACGCTCCCATATTGGGAGAAGGCAGCTCCTCCACAGTGCTCACATCAATGGGAGCCGTGTCGAGCATAATGGCAACGAGCTTTCGGGGGTCACGGTCAAGGGTAGGTGCAGCAGGCTTCTTGCCGCTGGTCTGCGCCACATCGAATACCTTCTTGACATTGTAGGCAATGCCGGTAGAGCCGTCATTCTTGGTGTATTCCACAGGTTCAAGAATGGACAGGCTCTTAGCGCCCTTGTTGACCTTCACGCCGTCCTCCTGCCAATCACGAAAATCCTTGAGCTGCGTCGCCTGCGGCTGCTGCTTATAAATGAGCAGAGCGTTGGCGGCAGAGTAGCGATCCATTCGTGCCTGCGTATCGAGATATGCCCTGAACTTGTCGGGGTCACGGACGATCTCAGTAGCAGTATCGTCGATCATCTGATACACGGCATCCTTCTCCGCCTTTTTCTTGGCGGCGTATTCCTCCGGGGAGAGCTGCGGGCGAGCCGCAGTCCCGGACTTCTTGGGAGTGAAATTGTTAGTCATAGCTGATTACCTCTCTTTCGATTTCTTATGCTTTTTCGGCTGGGTGTGAACCGTCTGACGGTTCGGTTCGGGAGTCTTGCTTTTCTCCTTGGAAAGCGCAGGCTCGGCACGGTCTGCTTCTTTGTCAGCTTTTGCAGCAGTCTTGTAGCGCTCCAGCTTTTCTCTCACGGAAGGCTTCTTGTCTGCCTGCTTTGCTGTACCCCGGTCAATAGCCGTACCGCTGATCTCGGAGCTTCGCTCGGACGGAGGGCTTTTTTCCGTCTTTGCGACCGTAGGGTTTTCGTGGGACTGACCTTCTTTCTGCAAAGGCTTTCCCATCGCTTCTTCTACGATGATCTCGCCCTTGGTTTTGGTCGGCACTTCCCGTGCCACCGCTTCACGGTCAGCCTTGTCCTGCTCCGCCTGCGTGATAACGCCTGCCTTATCGACCTTGCCGATCTCGAAGCGTTCCACAATGCGCTGGATTTTGGAAGCGTCCTCTGCACGGGCGATAATATCCACGGGTACATCATCTCCCTTGGCGCTCTTATCTCTCAGGACACAATAGAGAACGCCATAGCGCTTTGCCTGTTTGGTGAACTGTGCCAAGTCCTTGTTCGGGATAGAAAAGACTTTCAGTTCCTTGCCGGACTTGATCATATTGGTGAGCCGTGCCTTGCCTTTGGTCTGCTGTTCCTGCTTCAGCACGGACACGAGAAGCAGGGCGACATTCTTTGCCGCCGAGCCTGTAAGTTTTGCGGCAACTTCAAAGCCTTCAAGCGAGAGCCTGACGACCTGCTCAGCCGCATCACCGCCGTTGTTCATAGTTGCGGTTCTCCTTTCGTTTTGATTTTTCTTCCTCTGTTCGGACAGCATCCACCTTTTCCTCGATAACCTTGGAACGGACAGCGATGTCCTGACAGAGTTTGACCTCCTTGCGGAGTTCTTTCAGCTTCTCGGTAAGAAGCGAGATACTTGCCTTTGCCTGTGACAGCTCTGCATCTGTGATGTTCACTTTTCGTATTTCATTTCGGAGGTGCGTTCTGTCGGCAGTTAAGGTCTTGATTTGCTCCTCGACCGAGTGCTGATATGAAAAGAGCTGCTCGTCTGTACCGATGTGGTGCTTGCCGAGCAGCGTAACCTGTTTTGTGAGTTCATCTATCTTCATCAGATCTTCTTTGAAAAGGTAGTGGACTCGTGCGTGATTCTGTTGTCCTGCCTTGTACTTCGGCAAATAGCCGAGCCGGTAGCAGTAGTAGAGATACAGCCCATACAGACCGCCGACCTTTCCAATTCTGTCGCTCCGTGTTCTGAGCCGGTATTGTTTCGGTCGGTAGGTTTTCGGCTGAAATGGCTCGAAGTCAATGTTGTCACGGTTTTCTATGAGCCGCCGGGTGATACGCTCCTTGGTGTATTCCTCACCAAGCCGGTGCAATCGGATCGGGCGTTCATCGCCATTGCCCCTAATTGTCCAATACTTCCGCTTGGGATTGGAACCAAGGGTGTAGCCCATCTCGGACAGATGATATTCAAGTTGCCGAAGGTTGTGGCTCATTGCAATGGCTTCATCCAAGGCGGCACGGGCGAGGTTGTAGCGTGTAGGCATCCCGGCTTTATCCTTTTGGGTCAGGATGCGGGGCGATTGATAGGCTTCCGGGTTCTGTACCACGGACAGTCCGTGTTCCAAGCAGACCTCATCGGCAATATGGCGGAAGTACCACCACGCTTTCTCTTTGTTCTGCAATCGCTTGCCGTCCCTGAACGAAACGGAGTTCACAACGAAGTGGCAGTGAAGATGCTCCGTGTTCAGATGAGTGGTCACAAGAACTTGAAACCGGTCGCCCCACATTCTTTCTGCGAACGCCATACCGACCTGCTGTGCAAGCTCCGGTGTGATGTCGGTTTCCTCAAAGCTGAGATAACCGTGATAGGCTTGGATGCCATCTGGCTTGTCGAATTGCTCTTTCACCGTGATGAACTGCTCACGGGCAGTTTGCGGATTACAGTGGATGCCCTCGCAGAACAGCTCCCGTTCTGTTTTCTCTCCGTCCTTTGCATAGGCGACTACATCACGGAGTGCCTGATAATCGGCGTCGCTGTACTTCGACTTTGACTTTGTGGTTTTCTCAGGATTGGAAGCGTAGTCGAGAACGGTCGCAAGGCGAACCGTGACCGGCCACAGCTTACTTACTGCCATTTCAGGTTGCTCTCACCGGGACGAAGAAACTGACGCTCCATATCTGCCTGAAACTTGTGCAGGCGATCCAACTCACTGTTCAGCTTCTGCGTGTCGATAAAGCCGAGTGCATTTGCCTTAACGGAGATCTGATGGATGTTATTGCCGATGGCGGAGAACTCCCGCATCGCATCATAGAAACGGTCATCAGGCTTCTCCTTCGGCTCATATCCACGGAGCAACAGACGGACGAGCGCCGCTTCAGACAGGCAGGTTTTCTTTGCTTTCTTCTGCAAGTCCTGCGCTTCGTCACGGGAAAACCAAAACTGCTTCTTGATCGTTCTTTTCATAAATGGATTTCATCCTTTCTTTTGAAATGTGTTGTGCTTCTTGCACGGGGTATTAGGGGGTTCCCCTAACGAGCGATTTACTGTTTTTGCCCGGTAGGAGTAAAAACAGTCTGCTCGTTAAGATAATGCAGAGCGTTCGGGGAACCCCGTTCCCATTGAGATCAGCGTTCTTTGTCCGCCCTGACGGGCTTAAAAGGCACGGCTACGATCTCATTGTTGACTCTCATAAAGCGTTCCGGATACTTGAATTTCTCACGGTATTTCTCCGCAAGGTCAGGCGGGAGGGACTGGAACCTCTCTGCTTCAAAGGGAGCATAGGTAATGAAAAACTTCCCGCAGATGATGTCCAGCATCTCACGGGAGTTCTCCTCATAAACCGCCCGATTCGGGATCAGCCCATTGACCTTGCCCTCCTCATTGCAGATGATGGCGACCTCATCCTCAAAGGGCATATATTCCTCGATGTCGCCGCCGACCACCTCCTGCATCGCTTCCAAGGTGTCGTCGATCTCGATCATCTTGGGGTACTTGTTCGGCTCCACAAGCAAAACGGAAATCTTCCCGATGCTTGCTTCTACCGGCTCCTTGCAGATTGATTTGTCGAAAGAAATCGACTTGAACCCGATGCTGTCCACGAAGTAGAAGCCGGGATTAAGGGTATCGCTTTCCCTGATTTCGACTACATCCGATACGGAAAGAGAGCGTCCCTTGTAGTCGGCAGGATGGTCAACATTGAACTTCTGATAGATGTTTTCGAGGGAGATGCAGTCCATTTTGCCGTCATAAACTCTGTCGTAAGCGGCTGCGTTGACTTCCTTAGTGCCTTTGATTTTTTCGAGGGATTCCATTCCGATGAAGCACACATTGGCGGTATCCCTGTCCACATTGATCTGATAAATGCTAAACTCGGTCATCGTTCATTCGTCCTTTCTTTGGCTTTGTTGCGGTGGATACCGAGCTGAAAACAAAGAAAGTCATTGTAGTCCTTGCCGTGCGGCGGGGGACTGTCAATGACTTCATACTTGCTCGGCAATATGGTTTTCAGCGCAAGGCTGGCTTTTCTCCCGGCGTTATCGTTATCGAAGTGCAGGAAGATTTTCATTATCTGCGGCTTCTCATCGAGGTACTTCACAAGAGCCGCAGGCGTAGTGCTGTCCTCGATTCTCTCCTTGGGCAGATACACACCGGCGAGGGAAACGAGGTTGTCTTTCCGCCAATCTCTGCCCGCCATCTTTTCAAGCGTCGCAAAAGAAAGCAGGTCAATGGCACACTCAAAGAGATGCACCGTGCCGCTGTCGCTATCTGCGATCCGAAAAGAATAGTGCTTATCGCTGCCGGAGCAGTCACCCAAAACACGGCGGTCATTTGTTGCTCGGAAGGACGCATAGCGAGGAATATTTTTCTCATCAAAGCCCACGCACACAAGATTGTGATACGGCAAGCTCTCGAAAATCAGCCCCTTGTCAATGCAGTATTGGATGATGGCATAGTCGATGCCCCTGCCGAAAAGATACTCTGTAATTCTTTCTGTGGAAGCACTTTTATCCGGCAGAAGCAAGACCTTCGGCTCCGCTTTCTGCTTGGGCTTGACCGTCACCGACGGCATCACCGCCGCCTTTCCCATCAGTGTTTCGACCGCTTCTACAAAAGAACAGCCCTTGACTTTCACAAGATAGTCAAGGGCATTGTAGCCACCAATGCGTTGTGACCACCACATCCACTTGCCATTAGAAATCTTCAAGCTATCGTGGGTGCGGGTGGTATAATTATTGCCGGAAATGCGGACAAGCTCCTGCGGCTCACAGCTTTGCAGATAGGTAAGCAGGTCGATTTGCCGTGCCTGTTCCACCACCTCCGGTGGAATATATGGCATAAAATCACCTGCTTTCCCGTTGCTGTTTCTTCTCCTGCCGTTGCAGGCTCTTGTCAGCCTCCGTTTCGATGGAGTCCCGGATGGTATCCATATGCTCGGTTTCTCTGTCCCGGAACTCCTTATACACATCACTGAGAGGATAAGGGGAACGAAGCAAAGCCCTTGCCTTTTCCGGCTCAAGCTCCAGTTCCTCCATACACATTACGATGTCCTCCCGCATCGTGTATTCGTAGGTGTGGTTGAGGATTTCGGCTGGCTCTTGATGCAGTAGCCAGTCCCGATATTTGTCCTGTTCGGCTTTCATTTTCTCATAAAGTCGAGCGTTGTAGTCTGTTTCGTTCATAACGAACACCTCCTTCAAAATAGAAATAGCCGCCTGATTTCTTTTGAAAACCAAGCGGCTATGTGTCGGCAGTATGAGATCATTCCCATACCGCATTAGTCAGCGTTCCAAGTCCCTCTGTTTCTTTTCGGGCAGTTCTTCACCCTCATCGGGTTCACCGCCGATGATTTCGTTCTCACGCTTATCCACATTGAGCAGGGCGTTGAGTTCATTCAGCCGGTCGGTCTTGGCTTTCAATTTTTCCTCCTGCGGGAACGGTCTTTCCACATCGACCTTGGCAGTTTCAAACTGTTTTTTGATGTTGTCAAGCTCCATTTCGTTCATCTCCAAACGCTTTGGAATCCCCTCCAGCGCATTATCCAAGCGGGTGATATTACCGAAGGTGTCCGTGCCGAGGGTTACGGGATAACCAAGCTCACCCTTAAGCCGCACCTTGTATTCTCTTGCTTCAAAGTACAGCTCCATTGTAAAGCCACGGTACTCACCGAGGGGGATGGGATCGGGATTTGTCATTGCCTTACACGCCTCCAAGATGGCGTTGCCGGCTTCCGCTTTCTCTGAATAAAAAGCACCCTTGACCGTCATACCAACAAAGGTTTCATCAGACGGCTTCGGGTGCTCTGCTACTCTTTCAATATCGGATTTTAATCCCGCAATTATATCAGAGCGCCGTGCGATCTCCTGCGGATAGAACTTGATGATCTTATCCTCCAAAGCATATTTTTCGGAAAGGAAACTGGACTTTAAGAGCCGCAGTTTCTGAACCTGAATGTCCAAGTCCATCTTCTCCTTGATGTGAGGATTGCCGGTCGCAAGCATCTTGATTTCAGCATAGGACAGTGCGGTTTCGTCAATATCCTCGCAGGAGCGCACCGGCGATTTGCTGGTCATTATCTGCGAAGCGAACTTCTGCTTGCCTTCCACGAGCTGATACAAGTAGGCATCAAAGGTTTCTTCCGTCACGAAACGGTAGATGTGAACCTCTGCATTTTCGTTGCCTTGCCGGATACTTCTGCCGAGCCGCTGTTCCAAGTCAGAGGGTCGCCACGGGCAATCGAGATCGGAGGATGCGGCAAGTTTGTTCTGCACATTCGTACCGGCTCCCATCTTCTGCGTACTGCCCATCAGGATGCGGACATCCCCTCGGCGTACCTTCTTGAACAGCTCCAGCTTCTTTGCTTCGGTATCCGCTTCGTGGATGAACTTTATCTCATCGGCGGGTACGCCACGGGCAATCAGCTTCTGTCGAATGTCGTCATAGACATTGAAAGAGCCGTCGTTTTTCGGCGTAGACAGGTCGCAGAAAAATAGCTGGGTCAACCGCTTCTCACTGCCACGCTCCCAAGTTTCAAACATAGCGTCCACGCAGGCGTTGAGCTTGCTGTCCTCAAAATCAGGGAGCAATGGATTGATAAGCCGCTGGTCAAGTGCCAGCTTTCTGCCGTCGTTTGTGATCTTGAGCATATTATCCACT
>CEBY01019715.1_pt1 | contig 10129 bp, 9 predicted proteins | sample 554731 | NCBI WGS metagenome assembly CEBY01 (sample SAMEA3182050, study PRJEB8094) | gut metagenome | biome: human; feature: gut; material: Stool; isolation source: human stools | place: Canada | collected 2012-02-22
TACCTGAACTTTCAATGTAAATATTCAAAAAGCTATATTATTATATAATATAGCAAGTCAGGTGTCAACAAGCATGACTCTGCCTGATGGCGTGATTGCGTCTATACAGCAGGCAAATATTTGTTTGTGATGCAAAAACCTAAAACATGCATTGACGCAGAAAGACAAACATGGTAAATTAGTATTGAGATTCGGTCTCAATATTAATACTGCCGAAAGGAGCTTGCTTTGCTATGGTGCGTCTGGATGACTTGATGCATAGAAGGCTGATATTGGAAACGCTGAAAGAGCGTGATGACCACCCGACCGCCGAGCAGATATATTTCTACGTCAGGGCGCAGGCAGACAGCGTAAGCCGGGCTGCGGTTTACCGGAATCTGCGCGCTTTGCAGGCGCAGGGAGAAGTGGTCCGCGTCGGTCAGACAGGCCCGGAGCGGTTCGACCATATTGTTCATCCGCACCACCACATTCTGTGCACAAACTGCGGAAAGCTGAGCAACGCTCCGGTCGACTACCAAAGGAAGCTTGATCTTGAAGCGGCGGATGCAACAGATTACATTGTCAGTAGACACTACCTTCTTTTTGAGGGGATATGCCCGGATTGCCAGAAATGGGCGATCGATCAGTGCTTGGGGATGGAGCTGCCGTTGTCGGCGGAACGCAGCTGATTCATCGCTGCCGTAAAGCGGTATATTTCAAAAACCCGACAACACTTAGGTGAGGAGGGGCAGCATGGAGAAAATCAAAAGCCTGTTGCCGATGCTTCCTTATTGGCGGGAGCTTAATGAGGGGCAAAGGGAGCTTATCGCAAAGGGGGCGTTTTTCCGCCGCTTTGAACAGGGAGAGCATATACACGGCGGGTTTGGACAGTGCTACATTCTGAGAGGCTGCATAAGGGTGAGCGTTATTTCCGCACAGGGGCGTGAGATCAGCCTTTTCCGGCTGCACTCCGGTGAGCTGTGCGTGCTTTCCGCTTCAACAGCATTCAACCAGATAACCTTTGACACCTACCTTACCGCAGATACGGAGTGCGAGCTTTTAGCCGTAAGCGTCGAAACCGTCCACACCTTGATGAAGAGCAATGTTCATTTCCGCTGCTTTATGTATGAGCTCTTAGCCGAGCGCTTTTCAAGGGTAATGCCGGCGATGCAGGAAGTGCTTTTTATGAGCTTTGAGCAGCGTCTTGCCGCCTTTTTTGTCCGGGAGCATGACCGTACTGGTTTGACGGAGCTGTACATGACGCATGACCAGATAGCCCAGCAGACAAGCTCTGTAAGGGAGGTCGTGGCAAGGCGGATTAAAATGTTTGCCGCCGAGGGTCTTGTTGAGCAGCGGCGCGGCGCGGTGCGGCTTATTGACATACCGGCGCTCCGTGCATTGATGTGCAAATAGATATTGGAGCTCTTTATTTAGTCCGTGACCGTGACCCGGTCACGGACTTTTTGTAAAATGCAGTGTATATTATATATGGGAGTATATAAGTTTGCGGCTGACGACTGCATTGCGGACTCTGACAGCCAGTCGAGAATCGGGGGTTGTAAGTGTTACACTGCCTGTATTTCTCACAAACAGAGTATCTTCCATGGAACCGCAGGCCTTCTGGATCTATGCTTCACCTCATATATCCAAGTCTCTCCTACAGTTCACACCTCCCCGCGTTTATGCTTAGTCCTTTACTTAACTTTCTAAAAAGGCCTGCGGTTCTTTTAATTGACAGAGTGAAGTTTTCTTATATGAAAAAGTCCGATCAAACTCAGTGTTCTTGACCGGTTCATACAACAACCTTCGTTTTACCGACAAAGGCCGCTCAAGTCCCGACACTGCCGAAAGGACTTGTGCGGTCTTTTAATTCCATTGATCGACAGAGGGGAGGAAGAATATGAAAATTGCACTGGGGATGATAGTCCGGGACTTCATTTCCGCACATCCGCTCATAGACTTTCTGGACAATGCGGAAACATACGGCCATCAAATTGACCGGGTGATTGTCGTGTACTCGCACAGTATGAGCCGCTCGGCGCTGTTTGCCTTGGAGGAACGGACAAAGGTATCACTGATAGAGCTTCACAATTACCGCCGCGCATACGGAGAATTCAACAAGCTGGGCGTCAGCGATAAGTCAGTGGATGCCCTGCTGTATTCCGAACTTTTGTCAGAGCACGGACTGATACCTTACGGCTTTAACCGGAACCATGTGCTCATGGAGGCACTGTTTGAGGATATTGATCTGCTCATCTTCGTTGATTCCGACGTGCAGCCGAGAGTTCTTAGAAAGAACCGGGAGGGAAGGCTGTGGTTTGACGATGTGGATTTTGTGGGCAGCCACGCGAGAGGCATCGCCCGCGGGGTGGACATCACAACGAGCGATTATTCCGGCTACAACATTCTTCCACCCGCGCACTTCAACGGCATGGACGCGCTCCTGTATGGGCTGCATAAGGAAGAGATGTCTCTGTTCTGGAAGGACGGCTTTTTCCATAAATGCCTGACCATCCAGAAATCCGCCATACCGAGGCAAAAGTGGACAAACAAGCTCCTCGGGGGCAACCTCGGAATAAAAATGGATGCATTCCCTAAGCTTCCGCCGTTCTTCTCCCCGCACTATTTCTATAACGGACAGCCGTTTCTTGCGCGCGGAGAGGATACTTTCATGGGAATTGCCGCAGAGCAGGGGCACCTGAGCTGCATGGATATCGACGTGCACATCTTTCACGATACCTATGGCAACTACCCCGTCCTGCCGGACCTCCGGGAAAGCCGGCGCGTGCGCGACAGGTTCTTCTACGCCTGCACAGGATGGATAGGCAGGAATGTTTTTCTGCGCTGGCGCGAGGGCTGCTCCTCATCGGAATACACATGGAGACTGAAGCAGCTTGAAATGGGAGCACGCGGACTGTGTGAGTACACTAAGGACGAGCGGTTTATGGAGCTGCCGCAGATTGCGAGAGCGGCGGAGGGCTGCCTTGAGAGCATGGTAAACCAGTATTTCAACACGGCGAAGGCATGGCAGGAATTTATGGAAAGGCGGTACGGAACATGAGAATAATGCTTGTCAATCACTTCCCGCTCGACGGCTCCGGCAGCGGCACATACACAAAGAACATAGCCGTGCACCTTGCCATGCGGGGGCATCAGGTGTGCGTTGTTTTCCCAGAAAACGAAGCTCCGCAGGAGATTCCCGGCGTGAGCATGAGATATGTTCGCTTCTCCCGGTACGTCCCACGCAAGGACGCGCTGCCGTTTAATTTCCCATGCTTCACGACCCATCCGAGGAGCGTGACCACCTTCGGCGATCTGGACGGCGGCGAGCTTGCGCAGTATCTGACGGCGTTTGACACGGCCATAATGCAGGCAATAGATGAATTTAAGCCGGAGCTTATACATGCGCAGCACGTATGGTGCCTTGCGTGGCTGTCGGCGCAGCACGGGATACCGACCGTCATCACAACGCACGGCACGGATCTCATGGGCTGTGAGAAATGGCCGGAGTTTCAGGGCTTTGCGGAGCTGGCGGCAAAGCGCTGCGAAAAGATCATCGCGGTTTCAGGAGACAATATGCGCGCGCTGCATTGCCGGTTTCCGGAGACGGTGGAGAGAACGGTGCTTTTGCACAACGGCTACAACGAGGATGTGTTCTTCCCCGTGGACGCAAACCGGGAGGAGCTGATGTCCTCTCTCGGCATCAATTATAACGGTGAACAGATAGTCCTCTTCGTAGGGAAGCTGACGGCGTTCAAGGGCGCGGATACATTGCTCAGGGCTGCAAAGCAGTATGAACGTCTGGAAAAGGGGAAGATCATAACCCTTATCGTCGGCAGCGGCGATGAGCGGAAAAAACTTGAAGCGCTCAAGGACTCGCTCGGCCTGAAGGGAGTGTTTTTCCTCGGCCACAGGGAGCAGGAGGAGCTGCGCAGGCTGTACAGCACGGCCGACGTGCTTGCCGTGCCGTCGCGCAAGGAGCCTTTCGGACTTGTCGCGCTCGAGGCGATGGCGTGCGGCCTGCCTGTCGTTGCTTCAAACGAGGGCGGCCTGCCTGAGTTCATAAACAGTGAGGTGGGCGCGCTTGTCCCCGTTGATAATGAGGACATGCTCTGCGGTGCGATACTTGAGGAGTTGCTGCGCAGCCATGAGGATCCCCGAAGAAGGGCGGAAATATCCCGCTATGTAAAGGAGCGCTTCACGCAGCGGCTGTTTGTTATCAAGCTTGAGCAGCTGTATGCGTCAACGCTGTCCATTCCGCGCAGGCTCAGGAACCGCTGAGCCGTTTTTTTGAAAAGAACTATATAAGGAGTTAAGGCGGCAGATGAGAAAAACGATGGTTATCCCCACCTACTGGTCGCGCCGGAGCGGCGAGCCATGGCAGGAGGGCGACGCGATATACGACCACCCGACGCCGGTGGATCAGGAGGGAACGCTTGAGCGCACTCTTGTGAGCATGAAGCGCTTCCGGGAAAAGGACTTCAAGCTTGTTATCCTTGTCTGCCCGACAACGGAGGATGTGGAGGAGGCAGCGCTGGCGCAGGTCAGGCGCATCGTCTTAAGGTCCGGACTGGGCGCGGAAACCTACCTCTTTACGGCGGGCGATCTGCGGGAGATAGCCGGCATACTGCGCGGCGCGGGGCTGGACGAAAGAGCGCTGCGGCTGCTGTCCATGTACGGGTATGCCAATGTGCGCAACGTGTGCCTGCTTGCTGCCTCCATTCTGACGGCGGACGCGGCACTGCTCATTGACGACGATGAGGTGTTTGAGATGGACGATTATGTCCAGCGAGCGATGGAGTTTATCGGGCGGCGAGTATACGGCGATGTCGTCCACGGAGTGGCCGGATACTACCTGAACAGCAAAAACCAGTACTACGACGATGTGAAGCCCGAGCCGTGGATGACGTATTGGGATCGCTTCGGGAGCAAGGGGGAGGCCTTTGACAGAATCATCGGGAGCGGGCCGAGACTCAAGCGCACGCCGTTTGCATTCGGCGGGGCGATGACGCTGCACCGTGAGCTTTTCGAGTGTGTACCCTTTGACCCGCTCGTCCCGCGCGGCGAGGACGTCGACTATGTCATAAACAGCCGCATGTTCGGCTTCAGCTTTTTCCTTGACAACACTCTGTCAATAAAGCACCTGCCGCAGCCCAAAACGCATCCGCAATGGATGCGCGTGCGCGAGGATATATACCGTTTCATCTACCAGAAAGCAAAAATGACCTCACAGTGCAAGACCAGCAACCTGATTATGGTCTATCCGGAGGACTTCGACCCCTACCCCGGAGCTTTCCTGAAGGACGATCTGGAGGAAAAAATATACAGGAGCAGCATGATGCTGTCCGCGCAGTACCTCGCCGTCGGGGACAGCGAAGCCAGCGCAGAGGCTCTGCGCAATATCTACATTTCAAAGCACGACGCAAAGCCGGACTTTGATGCGTTTGCCGCCTATCTCGAAACGCAGAGGGCATGGGAGAGCGTGATAAAGCTTGTGCGCAGGGAGCGCTACGCGGTGCGCGCCGTGCTTGAAAGGCACAATATGTCCGCCCCGGAGATACGGCTGGATAAGGAGCACCGCCGGGAGCTGAGCCGTGACGAAATACTCCATACCATCAGGAAGCTGCCGACGCTTGACAGCTTCACCCAAGCCGAGCTGGACACGCTCAGCGAATATTGCCATGTAAAAACTTACTATAAGAACGAGTCGGTTTTTTCAAGCGGAGACTATAACGAGGAGGTCTGCATCATCCTCAAGGGCAAGGTGCGGCTGATCGCGAACCGCGAGAGCAACATCAGCTCCGCACCGACGGAGATAGCGCTGCTGCGTGCGGGACACTTCATCGGCGAGAGCTGCCTGTCGCGGAATATTTTCCGTCTCAGCGGCACCGCCGTGGAGTTTACGGAGCTGCTGTGCATAAGCAAAGCAAAGCTCAACGCCCTGATGGAGACAGACCCTGTCATCGGCGTGAAGCTGCTCCGGAAATTCATCGAAAGCCTATCGGATAAAATTGCCCGCACGAACGATGTGCTTCGCCATACGGCGGACTATGACGCGAACACCGTCATCCTGCCTTCGGGATAACAGCCTGCTCGGAAACGCCGGGAAAATATTTTGAAACGGGACGCGCAAACACTCCCGATGATGAGACTCAGGCACAGACTCACAGGAAGCACATAATATAATAGAAACAAAAAGCATTGGTGGGTAGATTCCCGATTAAAGCAAATGGTTTTGTTAAGAACTCCGCCCCGGAGCTTCGGCAAGACGGGAGTATTTACAAGGCAGGGATTTTTCCGCATCGCGACGGCGGGTCTGAGCAGGCAAACATTGCGTCGGAAAGTGCGCCGCGAGGCGCGGCGCTGTCGGATATCATTGGAAACGGCAGGAGGGTAAACTATGAAGTTCGGAAATTTGTTTGCAGGAAGCGCTTTGATAAAGCGTACCCTTGCGCTGTGCATTGCGCTTGTCCTGCTGGGAAGTCTGTTCGTGTCCGCCTATGCTGCGGAGCTAACAGAGGAGATACAGCCGCCCGAGGAGGAGCCGGCTGCGGCGGTGCTGACCTATGTGTTCCTTGTCAACGGTGCGCAGTACAGGTGCGTGACGGTCGGCAGCGGGGAGACTCTCACAAGGCCTGACGATCCTGCCCTTGACGGGCACAGCTTCGCCGGGTGGTTCACCGCCGACGGAATGGAGTTCACCGGCTTCGGCACGGTCGCTGCGGTTGAGGCATCGGCGACGGTTGAGCTGTATGGGCGCTTCGCTGCGGCGGAGGTTCCCGCTGTCAGTGAAGAGCCGCCTGCGCCGCAGTCTCCCGTAATCGGTGAGGACAATGAAGAGGAGCCTGAGGACAAGCAGCCCGCCGAAGAGCCGAAGCCTGAAGACGGCGGCGATGAGGTCGGCATAGAGAATGAAAACGAAGAGGAAGAGAGCGCCGAAGCGCCGCAGAGCCTGAGCGCGGCGGCGGGACAGTACGCTTCACGGCTCAGGGCGCGCTGCCCGAGCGCGCGGCGGAGCTTTCCGTTATCGGGCTTGAGGACGGACAGGAGTCTCTGCGTGCTGCGGTGGGCTCTCTGCTCGGGGAGGACATCGGAGAAAGCTATACGGTCTATGCGTTCGATATAACGCTTATCGATGAGGACGGGAACAGTCTCCAGCCGACGGACGGGATTGTGAGCATCAGCGTGTCCGGGCTTGAGCTTGGCGACATCGTCCGTGTCGTGCATGTGCATGGCGCGGCGGGTGCGCCCATGCGCCTGAGAGCTGCGGCGGTTTCCGCTGCGGAGGAGCTGTCCGCGCAGGCGGACGGCGGAGTCCTGACCTTCTCTACCGGCAGCTTTTCCACCTTCTATGTCCTCAGCGGCAAGACGGAGCTTTCCCCGGAGGACTGGTATCATACCGCGCTTGTGGATATGGATCAGGGCTTATCAGGCGGGAAGACGATCTATGCCGCGCCCGGCACGGTAATCAGATTCGAGCGGAATTATAGAGGATGGCTTACGTGGAGCTTTTCCGGCACGCCGGGTGATGGGTTCATCGGATATACCGTGAGCGGCGGGGAAAAACACTATTTCCCCCAAACCACCACAAACTGGAACGGAAAGCACTACGCTTACGTTGAGATAAGCTCCGACGCACAGGCGGGAGCAACGGCTGTTGTGCAGTGCGGCAACGGCAAAGACAGGAGAGCCGTCACCATAATAGTCAAGGCGCAGAACGACATTATAAGGGAGGCCGCCGAGAAGGGCAGCGATTACCCGGTGTATATCGCCGTTATCAAGGACTCCCGGACGCTCCCCGGAGAGCCGACGGTAATCAGCGGCGCATATTATTTCCACAACGGAAGTACGTGGGATGCCGGCGGTACATACTCGACGAATCCGAAGGCCTTAATTAATATCGAAGCATTCATAGCGGCGGCGACGGCAAGCATAAACGACACGAATACAGCAGGCGTGGCAGATGCTTCAGGAGCACAGACCAAGGCCGTGCTTATTGGCATCGACTATGCGGCGCTCCTGGGGGAGCTGGTAAACAAAAACTACTCTGACTGCTGCGCTGCTGACGGGAAACCGATAAATAGCGGCTTTAATGCAGCCGACTATGAGATTATCCCCTATGTCGTGAAGCTTCAGACGAGCAGCCGGGACAAGGGTTGGCATATAGACTTCTATGTTAAAGCGAAGGAGCAGATCACCCTCAGCTATGACGCAAATCTCCCGGACGGAAAGAAAGTGGAGAACATAAATGTTCCCAATACGGTCACAGGCGGCAAGCCGCTGACGGCAATGGTCGGCACGGCAATGGTCGGCACAAACGGGATAGCCGTCGGGACAACCGTTAACTGCACGGACGGAACCGTGCTCAGGTTTACGGGCTGGAACAAAAACGCCGACGGAACCGGAACCGGATATGGGCCCGGGGATGTGATTACAGTTAACGAAAACACCGTGCTGTACGGACAGTGGGAGGAGTCTGCCGCAGCCGTCAGGATCGAAAAGCTTGTTGCCGGAGCACTGGGAGACCGGGACAGAGAATTCGGCTTCACCTATAAAATCGGCGATGCAGCTACGGTTGAGTTTACGCTCAAGCACAACGATGAGTATACAATTGAAAATGTTCCCCTCGGCAGCACAGTGACCGTGACGGAGCAGGACTGTTCGCAAAGCGGATACACTACCTCGTATCAAATCGATGGGGCAGACAAGCAGAACGGCAGGACAGCGGAGTTCACCGTCTCGGAAAACGGCAATGCGGTTGTGTTCACAAACTTCAAGGATGTGAATCCTGATACCGGCGTTGCGCTCGATTCTCTGCCCTATGTGCTTATACTGCTGGCCGCCGCTGCGGGCAGCGCGGTATTCCTTATCCGCCGCTGCAGAAAGAACCGCGAGGACTAACGGAAGGGAAGGCAGAACTGGTATGGCAGAAAAAAAAGGTCCGGCCAAGCCCAGCGAAGCGCGTCCGGGGGTCGGAGAAGATACGAGGCCCGTGAACCGGGAGCATGAAAGACTGCTTGAGTGGTTTCGTACGATCAGATTCAAGAGAACACTTATCGGCGGGATAAACGAGGTTCAGCTCTGGAAAAAACTTGCCGAGCTGAACGAAATATACGAAGCGGCATTGAGAGCCGAGCGTGCCAGATACGATGCGCTTATTGAGGCATTCGCAAGGTCCGCAGGCATGAGCGTTACCAAGTACAAGGGGGAGCTGGCTCAGGCGGACGCCAAGTATAGCGAGCTGTCGCGCCGCTTTGCCGAGTATCTGGTGAGAGCAGAAAGGGGTGACGGCTACGGCAAATGACAAACCGCAGACCTGCGCACAGATAATCCGCGCCCGCCGCGCCAATGCGGAGACTGCCGCAGACGCAGTCAGCCTTGCGGCGCGCACCGCCGTACTTCTGCTGTTCGCTTATCTGTTCTTCTCACGGGTCTTTCTGCTTGCGCAGGCCCCGGGGAACGACATGTTCCCCGCAGTCAAGGACGGCGACCTGCTGATAGGCTACCGGCTGCAAAGAGACTTCAGCAAGAACGATGTCGTCGTCTATACTGCAGAGGGCGAAAGGCGCACAGGCCGTGTGCTTGGCCGTGCCTCCGACGTCATCACCATCGACGGGAGCGGCACGCTCCTCGTGAACGGAACCGCGCAGGCCGGGGAGATAATGTACCCTACCTACCCCGAGGAGGGATTGGGCTACCCATATACCGTCCCGGACGGCTGCGTCTTTATTCTCGGCGATTACAGGACACAGAGTCAAGACAGCCGCGATTTCGGCGCGATAGCGCTGGACGACGTGGAAGCCAAGGTAATAACTGTGATCCGTCGGCGTTCGCTGTGAGCCGCCGAGTCTCGGTGCAAAAAGAAGCAATATTATTTTGGGAGGAATAAAAATGAAGAACCTTAAAAAAGCTTTCGCATTTACCCTTGTTCTAATGCTTTTGATCGGCATAAACGTGCCCGCGTTTGCCGTAGACGCGGAGGGAGATAATCCAACCACCGATAATCCCATCTACACCGACATGACGTCGATCACCATTAGGAAGGACTATAAGCTCATCGGCGCAGGCAGCAGCCCTGCCGAAACATTTACCCTTGAGCAGAGCGGCAGCGGGCGGGTCAAAGACGGGGACACACAGTCCGCTCCCGCAC
>CEBY01027073.1_pt1 | contig 10087 bp, 7 predicted proteins | sample 554731 | NCBI WGS metagenome assembly CEBY01 (sample SAMEA3182050, study PRJEB8094) | gut metagenome | biome: human; feature: gut; material: Stool; isolation source: human stools | place: Canada | collected 2012-02-22
CCGATTGAACTGACCGACAACCGTCGTTCCAGCCTTACGCGAGCCATAATCGGTATTCTGATGGTGGCGGTCGGTATCGCCATGGCCATATTCTCCATCTGGCAGGTGCAGGCCACCAACGGCGGCGAGGATGCGAGCGGCGATCAATTCACGATGATTCTGCTCATAGCCATCGCCGGTGCCGCACTGGTGTTCCTCGGCATGGTGGTCACCGCGGTATTCTGGATGCCGACCCTCATGAAGGGCGTTGGAGCGTTGGCCTCGCTGACAGGTCCTTCCGCAACAGTTGCACACGCCAACATTCAGAAGAATCCGCGACGCATCGCAGCAACCGGTGCCGCTCTGCTCATCGGTGTCACCTTGGTCTCCACCATCGCAACCGGTGCCGCTAGCGCCAAAGAGACTATGAATGGTGCGCTCGCCACCCGTTATAGCGTCGACATCGTGGCCATGGGCGATGACATCAGCCAGCAAATGGTCAAGGATGTAGCCGACATCAACGGCGTGTCCGACACGTTGTATGCGCCGGCGGTTTCCGTGACCTTGGAGAAAGCGGATGGAACCCAGCCTACGTCCGCATTGCTGGTCGGCGTGAAGAATATCGATCAGGTCAAGCAGGTCATGCGTGCCAACTTGGGTAACGCCTCCATCGACAGTGATGGCGTGCTCATGCCAACATACAATGCGCAAACCGGCAAGGAACTGCAGTTCGCCAATGGTACGGCTGATTTCTCTACCGAATGGAACCAGGACGGCGACGCTACGCGTTCGCTGACATTGCAAGCAAACCAAGCCGACTACCGTCGCGTATCCGCACAGTATGGAGCTGTCGGATTCGTGGATGAAAGCCATTTCACCAATGGTGACCTCGATGCCGCCACCCATGTGCTGCTGGTCAAGGCGGATACTGACAAGTCGGGAGTTTCCGTTGACGGCATCTACAACGACATGCAGGCCGCATTGGAAAAGAGCACTGATGCGACAGTAACCGGACCGATCGCCGAACGCATCGTATGGGCGAAGATGATCGACTCCATGATGATGCTTCTGGTGGGATTGATCGCCGTGGCCGTGCTCATCGCACTTGTCGGCGTGGCCAACACGCTGTCCCTGTCGGTGATCGAACGCACCCGCGAATCGGCCACCCTGCGCGCCATCGGCATGACCCGCGGCCAGCTCAGGGCATCGCTCGCCATCGAAGCGCTGCTCATCTCGCTCGTCTCCGGCATCGCCGGCATCCTGCTCGGCACATTGTTCGGTTGGCTGGGCGCATACGTGGTGTTCAGTCTGTACGGCACCGTGGTGTTCCCCTTCGAATGGGGCGTCAACGGCATCGTGCTCGCCGTGGCCGCCGTGGCTGCGTTGCTCGCCAGCATCGCACCTGCCCGTCGGGCGGTCAGGGTGCCGCCAGTTGAGGCGCTCGCAGAAGCTTAGCACCTCAACTGGCGGCCTTCGCGGCAAGCCGCTCACCTCACCTACGGGAAGCCTACCAGGCTTCCCGCTTTACGGTTCGGCCTGTCGAGGCGCTCGCAGAAGCTTAGACGATAAACGGAATGCTCCTTCGAAAGAAGGAGCATTTTTGTTGCCGAATACGTTTTATGAAGATTTTATACGAGATGGTTTTCGTAGGCGAACACGACGGCTTGGACGCGGTCGCGCGCATTGATTTTCGACAGAATATGCGCGACATGCGTTTTCACGGTAGGCAGGCTGATGAACAGCTTGTCCGCGATCTCCTGATTCGACAGGCCATGCGCGATTTCGATGAGCACCTCGCGCTCGCGGTCGGTCAGTTCGTCCAATTCCGGATCGGTGTACATAGTTGCCGTCGAAGCGGAAGCGGACGTTGCGGAAACGGGCGCTGCGGCGGCCGTTCCTGCGAAATCGCCATCCATCATCTTCTCTATAAGCCGTTTCGTGGCGGACGGTGCGATAATCGCATTACCTTGAAAAACTGTGCGAATCGAATTCAACAACGTTTCCGGTTCCGTATCTTTCAGCAGAAAACCGGAAGCGCCGGCATTGATCGCGGCCATCACATATTCGTCCAAATCGAATGTCGTCAGAATGATCACTTTGGTATGAGTGACTTCTGATTGTGTTCCATCGGCAGCAAAGCGATGCTGCAACGCACTGATCTGCCGAGTCGCCTCGATACCATCCATGCCGGGCATACGCACATCCATCAACACCACGTCAGGATGCAGCGTTTCCGCCAACGCCACAGCCTCTGCACCATCGCGCGCCTGGCCGACAACCGCCATATCCGGTTGCGAGCCGATCACCATCGCGAAACCGGCACGTACCAATTCCTGATCATCGGCAATGACCACATGAATCTTCTGTTCTTCACTCATACTCTCCACCTTATCGGCATTGTTCCGCTCACAGCGCGAAACAAACCCTTAAATCTCCCTGAAAACTTGAACCGGCTATCGAGACACGCGCTGCAGCTGCTCCTCCAGCGGTGCTGCAGGCCTCAACTGCAGTTCGCTCGCGCTACCGGCGTGAGCATCATCGCTGAAACCAGTCTCACGAAGCACGCCAAGCAGTTCGCGCATACGTTTGAGCGCGGCACGCCCCTGTTCTCCAATGGCTTTGAACGCTGTGGAAATCTCGTCGGCGGTCGGCTCCTTGCCTTGTGCTTCGGCGCGATCCAGCATGCGAATACCATCGACGGCTTGGTTAATCACGCTGTTCAACGTGGCAGTGACCTCAGCCTGAATGCTGGCACTGATACGGTCACGTTCCATATTCGCCGCGAGAATACGCTGCTTCTCCTGCTCGGCCATCAGCGCTTCCTCTCGCGCCTGCAACACCAGTGCGTTGGAATCACTGGAACGAGCCCAACGTGCCCACGCCATAATGCCGGCGCACAGCATCAACACCGCAACCGTATGCATAACGCCGGTAAAGAACGCTGCATCACTACTTGCCGTGGCTGAAACCGGTTTTGCCAAGCCCACGGAAGCGGCGATGGCGTCGAACAAGGTAGTGTATCCATGTTGGTCGGCTGCGATTTTCAAGCCCATCAGAGCCGAACAGGTGACAGCGGCAAGACCGGTCCAACGCCATGCGTGTTCACGCCCATACAATACGGCTGAATACAGTGCGCACAGCGACGCTACGATGTGCCCGACCTCAATCGATCCCAAAAACACCAATTGCACAACCGACAATACGAACACAATAAGCGCGCAAGTCTCGGGGAACCTGCGGCGAAGAGCCAGCGCCAGCAAGCAGCATGCGGCGATTGCATGTGAGAGCTGCGCATGAGGTGAACTATCAAAAAAGAGCGTGATCGACATGCGATTCAGCAGCGTGATCGACATGCGATTCAGCAGCGTGACCAATGCCACGGCACCAACGGTATCCATGAGCACATAATGATGCTGCGTCCACGCGGAAACACGTTCCACCCAATTCAGCCTTCGCGCATTGGATGTATTTGCAGGTTCCACGGATTTCAGTTTCAACGATTTGAGCAAATCATGCAGATTGTGTGCGGTGATGCGCAAATGTTGCAGGGCATTCGAACGATGATCGCGACCGGTCGGTTGGTTGGTTTCCTGCGTCTGCTCCGATGGCTGATCCGGGATTCGCGCCGATATGTTGACGACTGTGTGAGGCGCGATTGCTTCGTCGGATAATTCCGCTGTGCTGGATATGGCAGTTGTGTTGCACGATTCGGACTGTTCCGGGGCATACTGTTCGCCGGTTTCGTCTGTCACCTGTTCTTTACCGCCGTAAGGCAGGGTGGCCATGACTTCGAAGCCTCCGCCGAGTCGGGGGCCAGCCTGCAATGAGCCTCCGGCCGATTCGATGCGTTCCTTCATGCCCAGCAGGCCGTAACCTGGCGCATGCCCGTCGATATTGGCCGCCGCGCCATGACCATTGTCGGTGATGGTCACAGTGAGCAAACCGTTGTTCCATGACTCTTTAATATGTACATCGACGTGCGGCCCCGCATACTTGCGGATATTCGTCAGCGCCTCCTGCACTACATGGTAGGAAACTATCGAGGCTTGTTCGCTGAGTTGTTCTGGGCTGGCGGTGCCGTTGATATTCCGTCGGATTCGAATGTCGGGGGAGACGTTTTGCGCTTGTTCCACAAGATTGCCGATATCGTTATAATCGGCGTGCGGTGAACCTCCGAATACTCCCAGAAGACGTTGCATGTCATGCAGTGCGCGTTCCGATTCGTGTCGAATCGTCTCCATGGTGTTTCTGGCCACCGCGGGATCATGCGTGCCTGCATAGCGACCGCCGTCAGACTGCACGATGATGATCGACAGGGTGTGCGCCACCACATCGTGCATGTCACGTGCGATGCGTGCGCGTTCCGCCAACGCGGCGATATCGCGTTCATTCTGGTCTCGCGCGGCGATTGCCTCATTGCGTTCCCGCATCATGCGAATGGTTGCCAGACGGGCACGCTGCCAGAACGCTACAATGACGGTGGAAATAATGCATACTTCGAAAATCGGCGTCAGCACCAGCATGTATTGCGCCATCATGTCGGCGACTTTCGACATGGATGTTCCTGTGTAGATGGAACCGAGAGTGTCTTCCGTGACCATAATGTCATTCGGATTTGGGCCGTTCCAGCTGCTCCATGTATGCACTTTGCCTCCGGTGAGCAGTGGTCCATTGGTCATGGTCCATGCTATCAACGCCGAAGCCAGAAGACCGATGGTCAACGCCAGAATAATGAAGGCTTTCGTGTTTTTGGGATTGCCGTAGACGATCACCGAATACAGCATGAACAATGCCAGAATATCGGCGCCCAACAGGCAAGGGCCGAATATGAGATGCGCCAAGGTCAATGCCACGCAGAGCAACGCTCCGGTCTGCGGCCGCCATCGACGGATCAGCAGCGGGATAAGCATTGCCGCTTCCCATGCCATCTGCGTGGAAGGCTTAAGGTCAAACAGCAATCCCGGATTATAGGTGATGCCGCCGGTCACGCCGAACAGCAGAACACCTATGGCAAGCGTGATGATGAGATCGCCTGCGAAGACATGACCATGCATCCACGACAAGAGACGCTGCTTGAGATTCGACATACGTTCTACCCTAGCGCCAGATATGCTGTGACGCCATCATGCGCGGGAATGAAATAGCGGCAGGATAAAGCCGCTTTTGTGAGGTAAGGTTGTCTCCGCATGTGGGTGGGATGGAAGCCATCAAGAAGTCACTACCCGCATTGAACATGCCGATGACGCCAAAAGGAAGGTGAATGCATGACGTTGCTGAGCGAATACTACGTGCCCGGATTGCATATTGAGGATCGTTCCATCAAGGTGCCGTTGGATTGGACGGGCCACGAGCCCGGTCATGGGTTCGATGGCGAATCAATCAGCCTGTTCTACCGTGTGGTCACCGCTCCCGAACATGTGCATGATGATCTTCCGCTGCTCGTGTTCCTGCAGGGTGGTCCCGGTGGTTCCGGCCCCCGTCCGCTCGGTCCAAGTTCCGATGGTTGGATTGAGGAGGCCATCAAGCATTTCCGTGTGGTGTTGCCGGATCAACGTGGTACTGGGCGTTCGTCTCGTGTCGATACGCATGTGATTGAGGACATGGATGGCGGCGGCAAGGCCGGTGCCGCGTTTTTGAAGCGCTTCCTCGCCGATTCGATCGTTCGTGATTTCGAGCATCTGCGTCGTACCGAATTCGGGGGCGCACGTTGGGCCACGCTTGGTCAAAGCTATGGCGGATTCCTGACGCTGACGTATCTTTCGCTGTTCCCGCAAGGGGTTATCGCCAGTTTCACCACGGGCGGCATTCCTCATGTTCCCGCCGATGCGACCGACGTGTACCGTCATACGTTCCCGCGCATGGCGGCAAAGACGAAGCAGTTCTACGAGCGTTACCCGATCGATGTCGAACGTGCCGCGGCCGTCGCCGACATTCTGCAGTCGCGCAAGGTCGCATTGCCGAACGGCGATCCGCTCACGGTGGAACGCTTCCAATGCTTGGGATCCGATTTCGGCATGAAGCCAAGTTTCGAACGCGTGCATTGGATTCTTGACCAGGCATTCCTCGACGGCGACGGTTCGGCCTCGACCTCGGCGGAACTGTCTGACGAATTCCTGTCTTCCGTGATGGATGCGACCTCGTCTCGCCCGCTGTACTGGCCGTTGCAGGAGTTCATCTACGCCAACGGCGAGCTGGAAACGCCGATTTGCTGGGCCGCCCAGCGCGTGCGCGGCGAGCATCCGGAATTCGCGGGTGACATCCGTCCGCTTAATTTCACCGGCGAGGCCATGTTCCCGTGGATGTTCGAGCAGGAACGTGCGTTGCGTCCGTTCAAACCAGCCATGGACGTGCTTATGGAAGACACGCATTTCGGCACGATCTACGATGCCGACCAGTTGGCGCGCAATGAGGTTCCACTGCAGGCTGCCGTCTATTTCGACGACATGTACGTAGATTCTGGATTGCAGCTCGACACGCTGTCCCGCGTCGGTCGTTCACATTATTGGACCACCAACGAATTCGAGCATGACGGCGTGCATGGTGCAACAGTGTTCAGGCACCTGTTCAATGAAGCATTGAACCGCGGAGATTTGGCGGAGTTGTTCTGACGATCGTTCAGCAACGACGAGCATCGATAGCAAAGGAAAGAAACATGGCCAATCCAACCATCGGATTCATCGGATACGGCAATATGGCACAGGCGATCGCCGAAGGCCTGGTCAATGCCGGCACGATCAACGGCAGCGACATTGTGGCTTGCGCGGCACACTATGACAAGCTGGAACGCAGCGCCGCCAAACTTGGTGCGAAAGCGGTGCATACCGCCGCACAAGTGGCCGAAGCCGCCGACGTGGTCGTCATCGCCATCAAACCATATCAGATTGAAGCGGTGATCTCACCGATCGTTGACAAGCTGGCGCAGCCAAACACCATCGTCGTGTCCATTGCGGCAGGCTGGGATCTGAACAAATTCCGTGACCTGTTCGGAACGTCTTTCGAACAGGCGCACATTCAATGCACCATTCCGAACACGCCGATGGCTGTCGGCAAAGGCGTGCTGGTCACGGAAGTCGACAACACGCTCACGCAGGAACAGACGGAAACCTTCGAAAACCTGTTTTCGTCAATCAGCCTGATCGAACGCGTGGACACCGCACACATGGGCATCGCCATGTGTATTGCCGGCTGTGCTCCGGCCTTCACCGACATGTACATCGAAGCGTTGGGCGATGCCGGTGTGAAATATGGTTTGCAGCGTGCCACCGCGTATCGTCTGGCCGCCAAAATGGTGGAAGGCGTGGGTGCGCTCTATTTGGCCGACGAAATGCATCCGGGTGCCATGAAAGACGCTGTCTGCTCTCCAGGAGGCACCACCATCAAGGGCGTCGCATCGTTGGAGGAAAGCGCGTTCCGCGGTGCGGTCATCAAAGCGGTCGACGCCATCGAAGCCTAATACTAAGCTAAGGAACCATGTCTCTTACTATCGGAATCGTCGGACTGCCGAACGTCGGCAAGTCCACCATGTTCAACGCATTGACCCGTAACAACGTGCTGGCGGAAAACTATCCGTTCGCCACCATCGAACCGAACACCGGCATCGTGCCGCTGCCGGACAACCGTCTGCCGGTGCTTGCCAAGCTCGTGCACACGGAGAAGATCGTGCCGGCCACCGTCACCTTCGTCGACATCGCAGGCATCGTCAAGGGCGCTTCGGAAGGCGAAGGCCTGGGCAACAAGTTCCTCGCCAACATTCGCGAAGCCGACGCGATCTGCGAGGTCGTGCGCGCCTTCGAAGACGATGATATCGTGCACGTCAACGGCAAGGTCGATCCGTCCGACGACATTGAAACCATCAACACCGAGCTGATCCTCGCCGATCTGCAGACCATCGAGAACGCGCTGCCGAAGCTGGAGAAGGATTTGCGCGGCAAGAAGATCGAACCGGCCTACATGGAGGCCGTCAAACAGGCGAAGACCATTCTCGAAGCCGGCGAAACCATTGATAAGGCGGCTCGCGAAGGCCGTTTCGACAAGGATTCCGTCTACGATCTGCACTTGATGAGCGCCAAACCGTTCATCTACGTGTTCAACGTGGACGATGCCGAACTGCAGAACAAAGACATGCAGGCCAAGCTCGCCGCATCCGTGGCTCCGGCTCCGGCCATTTTCCTCAACGCGCAGTTCGAAGCCGACCTGACCGAACTCGACGAGGCTGACGCCCGCGAGATGCTTGCGGACGCCGGTCTTGAGGAGTCCGGATTGGATCAGTTGGCGCGTGTTGGCTACGACACGCTCGGTCTGTCCACCTTCCTCACAGCAGGTGAGAAGGAAGTGCGCGCATGGCAGATCCACAAGGGTTACACCGCCCCGCAGGCCGCCGGCGTGATTCATACGGACTTCGAAAAAGGCTTCATCAAGGCCGACATCGTCTCCTACGACGATTTCGTGGCCGCCGAAGGCTCCATGACGAAGATCAAGGAGGAAGGCAAGCTCCGTCAGGAGGGTCGCGACTACGTCATGGCCGACGGAGATATTGTGGAGTTCAAGTTCAACATCTCGAAGTAAGTGTTTCTCTGGCTCCCCTCTTTGAGGGGAGCTGTCGCTACAAGCGACTGATGAGCGGCACGGATAAGGCCTGAGAAGTCGTCTTCTCAGGCCTTTGTCATGACATTGTTCTGCAAGGACTGGCTGCTGCAGCAGCATAATGTGTGTTTTATTATTCGGCCTTGGCGGCTTGCTGGTCAATCCAATTGTTGACGTCGGTGACCGCCTCGTCAAGGGTGCTTTGGCGGCTTTGTAGTATTTGGAATCTACAGGTTGACGATTTCCGCTCCGAATGGCCAGAGCGCGAGCTTGGCCATCTTGAACGATTGCAATCCGAACGGAATACCGATAATGGTGATGCAGTTGAGCACGCCTGCACCCAGATAGCCGAGTGCCATCCACCAGCCGACCATCACCACCCACAGGATGTTGGCCAAGGCAGAGCCGACTCCGCCGCCGTATTGCACGGTTTTGCCAAACGGCGTCAGGGTGAGTCCCGCCATCTTGAACGCTTGAATGCCGAACGGGATGCCGATGATGGAGATGCACAGAATCAGTCCCACCAATGCCCATCCGATTGCGATGGCCAATCCACCAAGAATGATCCACAGGATATTGCCGAGAACTCGCATGATTAGTCCCTTTCCGATTCCGGTCGATTCCGCGCATGTTCAGCTTCACTATTTTGCCAGAAATCATGACGGAAACACGAGACGCAACCCTTAGCTCGCCCCTGATTCATACCCGGACCGTTATTCATGCGGAGCGTATGCGTAAGCCCAATCCTCTTGTGAAGATTTTGTGTATTGTCAGGCATGCGTGGGTTTCACCGTCGATCTGAATGATGATAGGCTTCTCGATGCCTGCCGTACGAAGACTCATCAAGGAGATGCCATGAACCTGTATCGCTACGCGATGTTCATCGCACGCGCCTGTCGTGGGTCGTTCGTCGGCAATGTTCTGTTTGCCAATCCACAAATGGCCCTATTCTCGATGCTGGTGTAGCGGGGACACGCCTTATGCCGGGATGTACCGATGGCCCATCCGCAATCGACGTCGCATGAATCGCTCACCATAGCCATCAACTTACGCAAAGCCGCGAATCGTTTGCCGTATATGAATGCGGAACGGATGGCGGCTTTTCCTTTACCCCGGACTCATCGGTGTCCCCGCGTCTTGACACAAGTATGGGGCCGGATCGCCCACACATGCCGTTACCAACAGAAGGAAATGCTGTGACCTCACAGAAAACCGCGGAATTCGGGTCCGCCGCCAGTTCCGTAAAGCCTATTGATTCGCACGCCCGATTCATCGTCGTGGGCGTGATCGTCGTCGGCTCGTTCATCGCGCTGCTCAACCAGACCGTCATGTCACCGGCCTTGCCGGCACTGATGCGTGATTTCAATATCACCACCGGCACCGTGCAGTGGGTGACCAGCGTCTACATGCTGGTCTCGGGCATCATGGTGCCGATTTCAGGCTATCTGATTGATAAATTCTCCACCCGAAAGCTCTTCGCCGGAGCCCTTGCCACTTTCATGGTCGGCACACTGCTGTGTGCCGT
>CEBY01041782.1_pt1 | contig 10060 bp, 7 predicted proteins | sample 554731 | NCBI WGS metagenome assembly CEBY01 (sample SAMEA3182050, study PRJEB8094) | gut metagenome | biome: human; feature: gut; material: Stool; isolation source: human stools | place: Canada | collected 2012-02-22
TCCGTGCTGGTCGCCGGGCAGATAGATGCTCCACACGCCCTTGTCCTGCTGCTGCAGGGGCAGGGTGCCCACACAGGCCCCGCCGGTGCCCCGGCGGTACAGGTTCACTGCTGCCTGTTTTGCCGTGGGAGCCCACAGGCGCAGGTGTGTCCCGGCGGGGGTATACTCCACCCCCAGCGGGCCGTAGTATTCCGTCTGGCGGGCAAAGGCTTCGCTCTCAAACAGCGTCTTCCATTCAGCAGGTGTTCTTGGCTCCATCGCAATTCATCCTTTCGTTTGACAATAGTGTAACGAACTTTGTCCTTTATTTCAACCCTTTCCTTGCAAAACGTACCAGACTCCACTATACTGAAAGAAAAAACACTGCACGGAGGGAAGTTTTATGGCATACACCGATGATTGGGAAAGTCTGATGAACGGCGTGTTCGGCCCGGGGGGCAGATTCAAGGCCGCCCCCGGCACTTCTGCACCCAAAACAGGCGGCAGCGCCGCCCTGCCTGACCTGAACGCGGCGCTTCTGGAACAGCAGAAACGGCTGGACGAGCTGTTGAAGCAGCAGAACGCCCAGCTCAAAACCCAGAGCGATGCCACCGCCGCCGCGCTGGAAAGCAGCCGCCAGATGCTGCGGGACATGGAGGACGAAGGCCTGCTGGCCAGGGGCACCACCGACGTGAAGCCGGAGCACCTGGGCAGCTTTGAAGGCCTTGCCGCCGAGGTCAAGCAGACGGTGCTGGGGCAGGATGCTTTTGTGGACAGCGTGGTGCGGGCCATGCGCCGCCCCTTTGTGCTGGGCACCGAAGCCCCCGCCGCCCGCAACGTCATCCTGCTCACAGGCGGGGCAGGCACAGGCAGGCATTTTGCACTGGAAGAAACTGCCCGCTGCATGGCGGCCCGGGGCCTTTTGCGGAGCGACAGGATCGCCACGCTGGATCTGGCCCTTTACCCCAATTCCGGAGCCGAGAAGCTCTTCCTGCAGGACCTCTACGCTGCCCTGCACGCGCCCGGGGAGATCCTTGCCTTTGAGCACTATGAGAGCTGCTATCCCGGCTTTCTGAAGACCCTGTCCGATCTGGCCGTCAAGGGCAGCGCCCCCCTGTCCAGCCGGTATCTCGTGAACAAAGAGGGCATCCTTGTGGATGCAGGCACGGCGCTTGCCCCGGGAGCCGTCAGCCGCATCGACCCCTGCGGCAAATACCTCATCTTCTACTCCCACAAGGGCCGGGAGGCACTGGCTGACAAATTCGGTGCGGCGCTGGTGTCGGCACTGGGAGATGTCTGCGAGACGGCCTCCTACACCCGGGAGGATCTGGCCGCCCTTGCCGCACAGCAGCTCAACGCGCTGGCCCAGAAGATCCGCACTCGGCTGGGGCTGACCCTTTCCGCCGGGGCCGACGTGCGGGACTATGTCGCGGCCCAGTGCACCGCACAGAAGGGTGCGGCAGGCCTTTCCGCGTGCACTGACCACATCTTCCGCGCCCTGAGTGAATACTGCCTGCGGACCGATGAAACCCTGACCGGCACCGTGACCCTGACCGCCGGGCCGGAAGGGGTGCTGTTCCGTCTGAACGACGGCGCAGACCAGCTCCTGTTCGACCTGCTGCCCGCCGCCTACACCGGCGCACTGGATGCCATCCGCGCCGAGATCAACGAGCTGGTGGGCCTTGCCCCGGTCAAGGAATATGTGTTCGGTCTGGCCGACAACCTGCAGGTGCAGCAGCGCCGCGCCGCCGCCGGGCTCAAGACCGCCAGCCTTTCGATGCACATGATCTTCACGGGCAACCCCGGCACCGGCAAGACCACCATTGCCCGGCTGGTGGCACGGTATCTGAAAGCCATTGGTGCCCTCAAGGGCGGCCAGCTGGTGGAGGTGACCCGTGCCGATCTGGTGGGCCGCTACACCGGCCACACCGCCCCCCTGACCAACAGCGTCATCGAGAGCGCGCTGGGTGGTGTGCTCTTCATTGACGAGGCATACAGCCTTTACCGCGGCGAGCAGGACAGCTTCGGGCTGGAAGCCATCGACACGCTGGTGAAGGGGATGGAGGATCACCGGGATGAGCTGGTGGTCATTCTGGCGGGTTACACCAGGGAGATGGAGACCTTCCTCACCGCCAACAGCGGCCTTGCCAGCCGTTTTCCCAACCGGATCGAGTTCCCGGACTACACCGCCGTGGAGCTGCTGCAGATCACCCGGGTCCTTGCCAAAAACAAGGGCTACACCCTGGCCGAAGCCTGCACCGAACCCCTGCTGGGCTATTATGCCCGCTGGCAGGCAGCCGATGCCCGCACTGCCGGCAATGGCCGCCTTGCCCGCAACACACTGGAAAAGGCCATCTTCCACCAGAGCCGCCGCCTTGTCGCCGAGCCCGCCGCTGCCCTGGATCTGATCCTGCCCAGTGATCTGGAATTGAAGGAACCGTAAACACGCAAAAAGGACTGCTTTCGCAGTCCTTTTTTGTTATTGATGCTGTTCTGCCAGCCGGGCGGTCATCTCCCGCATTCCCTGCCGCACTTCGGGCGGGGCGACCACTTCTATCTTGCCGCCAAAGCCGCAGACCCAGCCATAGAACTGGTCACTGACGCAGATGGGGACATCAAAATGGAAGCAGCCATTCTCCTCGGGTAAAAACATGGGCGTTGCGCCAAAGCGCTCCCGCATGGCACCTTCCAGATCAGCGGTGCACCGTAGGGTAACGCGATGCTCCGGCCCGCCGTACATTCCAAAGTGCTTGCGCAGATAGGCAGGCAGGTCAAGATCCGCAAACTGCTCCTGACCCCGCCGGGGCGCATCCAGCACCCGGACCCCGCTCATCTTGTCCACCCGGTAATGGCGGATGCCCTTTTCGTCGGCAAAGGCAATGAGGTAGTAGCACCCGTTCTCCCAGGCCAGCTGCCACGGGCTGACGGTCCTTTTCTCTTTCTCGCGGCTGTCGGCTTTTCTGTAGAGGAACTCCACCATTTTACCGTTGTTGATGGCCTCGTGCAGGGCATCAATGCTGTACAGCAGGCTCTTGCTGTCGGTCTTGGGGCGGCCCTCCACATAGACTTGACGCTGCAGCTGGCTGCCCTCGTAGTTGGAGCAGAGCTTTTCCAGCTTGTGGATCAGCCGCCTGCTCGTGGTGCCGGATACCACCCGGCTTGCCTGCACGGCATCCACCAGCAGCTTGAGCTCCGCCAGATCAAAGGTGCGGCTGGCAAGGAAATACCCGCCGCCCCGGCCCCGGCGCAGCTTGATGTCATAGCCCAGCGCACCCAGTGCCTCAATATCGCTGTACACGCTCTTGCGCTCGCAGCGGATGCCCTGCGCCTCCAGCAGCTCCACCAGCTGCGGCACATTCAGCAGGTGGTTTTCATCGGTCTGCTGCTCAAAAATGCGCAATAGCGCCAGCAGCTTGGATTTCTGGCCTTCCTGTTTGGGCATTCGGTACACCTCATTTTTTCGTGTTGTGCCAAACCTCTCAGTCTCGCTTCCAGCTCCCCAGCAGGGGAGCTGAAAAAAACAGCAGTGCTGTGTGCTGAAAAGGTTACGGCGCTTTCTTATCAAACGCCGCGCGGCGCTGGGTGGACAGGCGGAACATCTCCTCCAGCTTTTCCCGGTCATCGGCCACAAGGGCGTTGCGCATCTCGTTCAGCGCCCCGCTGAACTGGTCGATCTCGGAGATGAGGTTTTCCTTGTTCCAGAGGAACAGCTCCGCCCACATCTTATCGTTGATGCGTGCAATGCGGGTCAGGTCCCGGAAGGAATCTCCAGTGTACTCGCACAGCGAGGTATTGTCGTTGGCGCACATCAGGCTGACGGCGATGGCATGGCAGAGCTGGCTGACATAGCCGATCATCCTGTCATGCTCCTGCACGGTCAGGGTGCAGATATGCTTGAAGCCCAGCACCTCGGCCAGCTCCCTGGCCCACTGAACGGCCTCCGGGGTGTTCTTTTCCGTGGGGGTCACAATGAAGTTGGCCGGGGCAAAATTCACCTCAGCGGCGTGCTCCACGCTGGAGGTCTCACGGCCCGCCATGGGGTGGCTGGCAATGAACTCCACACCCGGCCTGCACATGGCCTGAATGGGCTCCACCAGACCGGTCTTTACGCCCGACACATCGGTAAAGATGCAGCCCTCCTTCAGCAGGTGGCCATAGGTCCGGAACCACTCGATCAGGGCCGTGGGGTACAAGCCAAAGATGATATGATCGGCCTGACGCACCAGATCCTCAAAATCGTGGGTCTTGCCGCTGGCGATATAGCCGTGGTCGAGGGCATACTGCAGATGGCCCTCGCTGCGGTTGATGCCGTCCACATGGAACCCGGCCCTGCTCAGCTCCAAGGCGTACTTGCCGCCCAGCAGGCCCAGACCCACAATGAGATAGCGCTTTGATTTATCCAACATGTTCCACCTCCGCGCCCAAAGGCTTGATGGCTTCCAGAAAATCCGGCCAGCTCTTGGCAACGGCCTCGGCCCCGCTGATGGGCAGGGCCAGCCCGGCGGCCAGCGCCAGCACCGCAAGGCTCATCACCACGCGGTGGTCGTTGTGGCCGGAAAGCGGCTGCTCCGGGGCATGGAGCGCCCCGGCACAGCCATGGATGGTAATGGTGCCGCCCTCGCTCTCCAGCTGCCCGCCGCAGGCCCGCAACTCGGTCTCCATGGCCTCGATGCGGTCACTCTCCTTGATGCGGAGACGCTCGGCGTTGCGGATGACCGTGGTTCCCTCACACAGCAGGCCCAGCACCATCAGCACGGGGCCCAGGTCGGGGCAGTCGGCAAGGTCGATGTCCGTTCCGTGGAGCGGGGCCTTTTCAAACACCACGCCCTGCCCGGTGCGGGTAAATCTTGCACCGCACCGCCGGAGGATCTCCAGAATGGCGGCATCGCCCTGCAAGGTCTCCTCAGACAGGCCGGTGATGGCCACACCGCCGGTCACAGCGCCCAGCACGGCAGGAAAAGCCGCCTGGCTGTAATCGCCCTCCACGGTGTAATCACCGGGAAGATAGTGCTGCCCGCCGGGAATTTCCAGCGTATTTTCACCCAGCCAGCGGCTCTCCACGCCAAAGGCGTGCTGCACCGCGCGGGTCATATCGATGTAGCTCCGGCTCTCCACAGGCGGGATGAGGTGCAGGGTGCTGGTGCCGCCCAGCAGGGGCAGGGCAAACAGCAGCCCGCTGATGAACTGGCTGGACACGTTGCCCGCCAGCTCGTATTCGCCCGGGGTCAGGGCACCTTCCACAGTCAGGCGGTCCGCGCCCTGCTCAAAACGCAGGCCCTGCTGCTGATACAGCGTTTTGTAGACCGACTGGGGCCGCTCCATCAGCCGCCCACGGCCCGTAAAAGTCACTTCCTGCCCGGTCAGGCTGGCCAGTGGGATGAGGAAGCGCAGGGTACTGCCGCTCTCACAGCAGTCCACGGGGGCATCAACCGGCAGAAAACGGCCCAGCCCCTCCACCACCGCGTCGTTTTCACCGGTGGTGACACGGGCGCACAGTCGGCCCGCCGCGCCCAGCGTGGCGGAGATATCCTTGCTGAAAGCAAGATGATGGAGATGGGAGGTCCCCTTTGCCAGCGCCGCGCAGAGCACCGCCCGGTGAGCCATGCTTTTGCTGGGCGGCGCGGCGATCCTGCCCGCCACTGCGCGGGCGCGTTTTACCACCACATCCATCTTACATATCCCGGCCAATGGCCCATGCGACCTGACGGCACTTTGCCATGGCCTGTGCAAAGGCATCCGGGGTCAGGCACTGTGCGCCATCGCTCCATGCGTGGCGGGGATCATAGTGGACTTCCACCTCCAGACCGTCGGCACCGGCGGCCACAGCGGCGATCATCATCGGCTCAACCAGATTGGCCTTGCCGGTGGCGTGGCTGGGGTCCACGATGATGGGCAGATGGGTCTTTTCGTGGATGATGGGCACAGCGGAGAGGTCGAGGGTGTTGCGGGTGTACTTCTCAAAGGTGCGGATACCCCGCTCGCAGAGAATGACCTGCTCGTTGCCGCCGGCCATGATATACTCTGCGGACATGATCCACTCCTCGATGGTGTTGCACAGGCCGCGCTTGAGCAGAACAGGCTTGTGCATCTTACCCACGGCCTTGAGCAGCTGGAAATTCTGCATGTTGCGGGCACCGATCTGCACCACGTCCACATATTCCTCAAACTCCGGGATCCGGTCCTCGCTCATCAGCTCGGACACGATGGGCATTCCGGTGGCCTCCCGTGCCTTGACCATATCGAGGATGCCCTCGGTCTCCAGACCCTGGAAGGAGTAGGGAGAGGTGCGGGGCTTATAAGCGCCGCCGCGGAACAGGCTTGCACCGCCTGCCTTTACACCGTTGGCAATGCGCAGTGCCTGCTCCTCGCCCTCGATGCTGCAGGGGCCTGCCATCACGGCGATCTTCTCGCCCCTGCCGATCTTCACGCCGCCGCAGTCAATGATGGAATCGGCGGGGTGGAACAGGCGGTTGGCCCGCTTATAGGGAGCGGACACGCGGGTGACGTTGTCGATCCAGGGGTTGGCCAGCACGTCGCGCTCATCGATCTTGGTGGTATCGCCCACCAGACCGAACACATTGTAATCCTTGCCGGTGATCAGGGTCACATCCAGGCCCTGCTTCTCGAATTTGTCTACGATCTTTTCCAGCTCTTCCTTGGGGGTGCCTTTTTTGGTCGAAATGATCATCTTGTTTCTTTTCCCTTCTGTTTTGTCTCTATGCTTTCAGTTTTGCTGCACAGCCTGCCCTACTTGCCAAGGGCTCCCCCTTCGGGGGAGCTGGCGAGCGAATGCGAGACTGAGAGGGTTGTTACTGCACCAAGTGCGTCTGCGCACCGCCATCCAGCCGGAGCAGCTGCACAAGGTAGGCGCAGGCATGGAGATATCCGCTGACCCCCTCGCCTGCAAAGCGGCCCTGACAGCCAAAGGAGACCACATCCACGCTGCGGAAGGGCTCCTTGCCGCTGGGGTCGGCCAGCATCACTTCCACGGCGGGCACGCCGCACACCTGCAGCGCTTCCAGAATGGCCACGCTGTAATAGGCGTAGCCGCCCGGGTTGAGGATGATGCCATCGGCCCGGCCTGCCGCCGACTGGATCTCATCGATGAGGTCACCCTCGTGGTTGGACTGAAAAAAGTCCACCTGAACATCCATCTGGGCACAGCCCGCCTCGATATAATCCAGCAGTGTATTAAAATCGATCTGCCCCTCCATGCCCGGCTCCGTGAACTGGGTCAGGTTGAGGTTGGGACCGTTAATGACTAAAAATTTCATCCAGCGCCTCCATTGCCGCCGTCACGGCATCCGCAGGGGTGGTCTTGTTGGGGATCACAGCATCCGCTGCCGCCAGATAGAGCGGGCGGCGCTGGGCTTCCATGGTTTTCAGGGCCTCGGGGCTGGTGGAAAGGGGCCTTCCGCCGCCCACCAGCAGATCTTCCAGCGGCCGGTCGATAAAGAGCACAATGCCGTTGGCGTGGAGCGCCCGGAGGTTTGCCGGGTCTTTGACCACGCCGCCGCCGCAGGAGATGACCTGCCGGTTCTCCCTGGCAAAGCGGGCGGTCTGCGCGGCCTCCAGCTTCCGGAAGCCTGCCTCCCCCTCAGCGGCAAAAATGTCCGGGATGCTCCGGCCGTCGGCCTTGACGATCTCCTCGTCCAGATCCACGAACCGCTTGCCCAGCCGTTCCGCCAGAGCGCGGCCCAGGGTGGATTTGCCCGAGGAGGGCATCCCGATGAGGGCAATGTTCAGCTGTTCCCGCCGCAGTTCGCTGGTCACACGGGCGATCTCGGCACCGGCATCCTCAAACTTGCGGTCGAGGAAAAATTCTGCCGCATATACAGCCTGCGCCACCAGCATTTCCAGACCGCCGACGGCAACGGGCACGCCCAGCTCCTCGGCCTGGAGGATGAGCTCGGTCTTATCGGGATTATAGATGACATCGATCACGGCTTCCAGCCCGGGCATGGAGGTGATATCCAGGGCGCTCACGCCCACATTGGGGTACATGCCCACCGGCGTGGTGTTGATGATGATCTGCGCCCCGGTGGTCAGGGCCTGAGCATAAGTCAGCTCTCCCTTTTCGGGGTCGGGATGGCGGCTGACGGTATAGATCTGTTTCGCGCCCCGGTCATGGGCCACGGCCCAGGTGGTGTTGTGGGTGCCGCCGGTGCCCAGAATGAGCACGGTCCTGTCCTTGAACTCCACCCCGTGTGCATCGCACAGGTAGGAGAAGCCGGGGTAATCGGTGTTGTAGCCGTAGAGCAGGCCGTTCCTGTTGACGATGGTGTTCACGGCGTTGATGGCCTTGGCGTGGGGGTCGATGTAGGAGCAGTACTCCATGACCACCAGCTTATAGGGGATGGTGACATTGATGGCCCTGAACTGCCGCCGGGTCAGAAAGGCCCGGACTTCCTCTTCCGTGGGCAGGGGGCACAGGTCGTACCGGTAGCCGCAGAGCATCTCGTGGATGACCTTGGAGTAGGAGTGGCCCAGCCGCCCGCCGATGAGTCCGTATTCCATTTACAGCACCTCCTTGCGGTAGCCGGTGGGGTCCTCCATCCAGGCCATGCCGTATTTTGCGGTGAGCAGATCGCCCACGGCCAGCGCGGCGGCGCAGGTCTGCACAATGGCGGCCCGGGGCACGATGCAGGGGTCGTGGCGGCCCTGAATGGACAGCTCTGCGTCCTTCTTTGCGATATAATCCACCGTGTCCTGCGTTTTGTAGATGCTGGGGGTAGGCTTGACCGCCGTGCGGAACACCACGGGCATTCCGTTGGAGATGCCGCCGTTCAGGCCCGCATTGTGGTTGGTGGCGGTGACGATGCGCTCCCCCTGCATCCGGAAGGCATCGTTGGCCTCCGAGCCCTTCTGGTCCGCAAAGCCGAAGCCGGAACCGAACTCGATGCCCTTGACCGCCGGGATGGAGAAGGCCAGGTGAGCGAGCTTGCTCTCCACGCTGTCGAAATAGGGTTCGCCCACGCCTGCGGGCAAGCCCAGAATGGCGGTCTCCAGCACGCCGCCCACGCTGTCGCCCTCGGCACCGGCGGCACGGATGGCAGCTTTCATGGATTCCTCCACACTGCCGTCCAGCAGGGCAAAGCCCTCGGACTTGTTCAGCAGTGCCTCGGCCTGCGCCGCCAGCGCGGCGGGATTGTCCAGCGCAAAGGGGGTATCGCTGATCCCGGCACACCGCCCGATGTGCGTCACGATCTCGATCCCGGCCCGGTTCAGGGCTCCCAGCACCAAAGCGCCGCCCGCCACCAGCGCGGCGGTGACGCGGCCTGAAAAGTGGCCGCCGCCCCGGGCATCCTGATAGCCGTGGTACTTGGCGTAGGCGGTGTAATCCGCGTGGCCGGGCCGCAGCAGGTCAGCCGTTTTGGCATAGTCGCCGCTGCGGGTGTTCTGGTTTTCGATCATCAGGGCAATGGCGGTGCCGGTGGTGCGGCCGTTGACCACGCCGGACAAAAACTGCACCGCATCTCCCTCCACACGGGGGGTGGAAAGGCCGTCGCCCCGGGCACGGCGCTTGTCCATGCAGGCAGCAAGAAAGGCTTCCTCCACGGGCACGCCCGCCGCCATGCCGTCCAGCACCGCGCCGACAGCCCTGCCGTGGCTCTCGCCAAAAATGGTCAGCGAAAGGTCGCTGCCAAAGGTGTTTTTCATGGCTTACTCCTCCACACCCAGCAGGGGGCGCAGGCCCTCCACGGGGATGGTCTCGGCCCGCCAGCAGCCCAGACCCGGCACCTTGATCACCGTGATCTGGCCGCCCTGGGCCTTTTTATCGTGCAGCATCTCGGCCAGCACCTTTTCCTTGTTATAGGTGGTGCGGGTGGGCAGGCCAATGCGGCGGTAGACCGCCCGCACCCGCTTCTGCAGTGCCTTGGATTCGATCATGGGCAGCATCCCCAACGCCACGCATTCGCCGTGGAACAGGCCCACGGTGCGGCGGCCCTTGATGCCCTTGACAGCCTCGATGCCGTGGCCGATGGTGTGGCCGAAGTTCAGGGCCTTGCGCATCCCGCGCTCGGTCTCATCCTGCTCCACAACGTTCTTCTTGAACCGCAGGCTGCGGTAGATGATCTCG
>CEBY01026612.1_pt1 | contig 9990 bp, 8 predicted proteins | sample 554731 | NCBI WGS metagenome assembly CEBY01 (sample SAMEA3182050, study PRJEB8094) | gut metagenome | biome: human; feature: gut; material: Stool; isolation source: human stools | place: Canada | collected 2012-02-22
GTTCCTGCTTTCTTTGAATCTGTCCGTGATACATTTTTATTTATACTAATAACTCAAAATTACGGTGCTGTCAATCATTTCGTGTTACCTTCTTCCCTCACCCCGGACACGATCACCGACACCAGATAGAACTCTGCCTTGTCTTCCGCATGGGTCTCCGTGATCTCCACACGTACCCGGTGTTCCCCATAGGGCAGGTGCTCTGCCACCGTTGTCAGCTGCATTTTGTCTCCCCAGGTCTCATCGAAGGTTCCGTCCAACACGCACGCCGTCTCAGGGTTCTCATCCACCACTGCCGTGGCAATGGGTGCAGGTCCGTCCTTCACTCGGCGGTATTGCACGGCGGCACCGGTTCCCCGAAAAGCGAACTCCAGATAAGCTCCTTTTTCCCCGGCGCTCCATCCGTTGCGGAAAATATCCGTGATATCTCTCTGCGGTGTCATATCTTCTACAAAAACACTCTTCCCCGGTGTGGAATTAGAATATTGCAGTCTCACGCAATGCTCATAGGCATTTTCTGTCAGCGGAGCCGGGAAAATTTCCTGCGGCTCTTGCGTTTTATCATGGATCACCTTTTCCAAGAAGTTCGTGATCACGGATGCCACCAGTTCATGTCCCAGATCATTGGGGTGCAGGAAATCCGCAGTAATCTTCTCTGCCGGAAGTCTTCCTGCTGCCACTGCCGGATAGATGCTGTTCTGTATACTGATACAGGGCAGATCATAATGTCGTCCTACCTGCGCATGATAATATGCCGCACTTTTACCGGTATCATAATAGACATTATGGATCAGCACCATTGCCGGTGCGCTCGCACTGCCATAAATCTGCCTCACCAGGCCTTCGTAGGTCTCGCAGAAATGCGGCGTACTGTGATCGTTCACGGAAAATTCTACAAATACCAGATCCGGCAGCCGCGGAAGCAGGTCTTCCTGTACTCTCGCCGCGCCGAACTGGGAATCGGTAGCTCCGATTCCGGCGTTCACATAATCAAATTCCGTATTGGGAAATACCTTTTTCAGCCAGCCAAATGTCCTTGCCGCATAACATTTGTCCGGATCCGTAGCGGAAAATCCCTGGGTAATGGAACCGCCGATAAATCCTACCGTAAGCCGCTCTCCTTTGGCTGCACGGTTCATAAAACCTTTCAGTCTGGTCAGGTTGCCCCGGTTCAGGATTCCGGCTTCTTTATCAATGATGTTCCCCGCACTCTTGCGGTTCTCATAGATGCTGTTTTCCAGCGTGCAATAACGTTTCGCCTTGTTTTTCAGAGTCTTGCCGATGCGGAAAATTTCCTCCGGGCGGTATCCTCTGGACTCCAGATAATAAATGCCGCTGTACAGGTTGATCGATACATCGGGGTATTTATCTCCGATCATAGCTTCGAACATGATCATAATATGACCGATTTTCTCCCAGGCAGCTTCCACATGATTGTCCAACAGCAATAGGAACTCATCCTTTTTCACATGGCACACCATTTCCTGTCCCTTCAGGTGCTTTTGAATGTGCGTCCCCAGATGGTACAGAAGGCTGTTTTTCACTTCCTCACTCATCTTCGCGGAAATCTCATCGTAATCCCGGATGCCCAGAAATACCTCTGCATATTGTCCGTCCTGCCAGGGCAGGATCTGTTCCAGTTTTGCGGAAAAGCTTTCCGGAGTCTCTGTTCCTGCAATGACCGGTTCCGGCTTCTCTGTATCCTTTTCCTGCTCCCGAACAATTCCTGCTCCTTCTTCACGGTTCAGATAGCTTTCCATCATGCGCGTCATAGTAGACAGAATCTCACTTTCTGCTTCTGTCCACTGACGTCCTTTATAATATTTCTCCAATTCCTGCCAGATGCCGGTCTCCCGGTCTGTTTCCTTCCTGTCTGAGGTATAATCAACATAATTATAGTTCTTGTCGTACACGCTGAATGCATTTTTACCGCTGCGTTTCACCCGGTACAGTACCTGATCCGCTTTTTGATACAACTCCTCATAAGAGGAAGCATCCTCCGGATAACGGGAGATTCCCATACTTAAGGTCACGCGTCTGCCGGACATGTGGATCCGGTCTGCCATACGGGATATCCTCTCCGCCGTCTCCATGGCATGCTGACCCGCATTTTCCCCACGGCAGAATACACAGAATTCGTCACCACCGATACGACCTGCATAATCCTCCATGCCGGCGCTGATCAAAATCGCATTGGCAATTTTGATCAATACTTCATCACCGTATAAATGCCCATATGTGTCATTGATCGATTTAAAGTCATCAATATCAATGATCAGGAATGCTCCCTCCTGCATATCCTCCTGCTGGATATGCTTTTCCACCAGTTTATGCATTTTTGCCTTATTATACAGATCTGTCAGGGAGTCCCTCTCTGCCTTCTGTTCCAGCAGCTCCTGGTTCTTTTTTTTCTCCTGTAATATCAAGCGTCTTCCCCATGATCTTATATGGCTTATGATCCTTATCATAGACCGGAATCCCTACATAACGGAACCAGACAAATACCGATTCATCACTGACTTGTCTGACTTCATAGGAAATATGCTCATCACCGCGGTCCATGGCCTCACAGAAGGCATCAAAAACCGACCAGTCATCCGGATGTACAAATCCCCATTTGTGCATCTGCTCCTGATAATTTTCGATGACCATGTTGGTGGTATTCCACTTTCCTCCAAGCTTTCTGGAAAGCACATATTTTTTTGAAGCAATTTCATACTCCCACAGCGCACAGTCGGAATTGTCCTCGGTAATCTTCCTCCTGATACGTTCTTCTGCCAGTTCTTTTTCCAGTTCTTCGATTCTGGCATATAATTCCTCATTTTCCTTCATACGCTGTCTCCATAAGCAAAAAGGACCCGCTTTACGCGGGTCCCGTGATTCTATCTTCTGCCTTCTTCTGTATCGCTTGTTGTGACCACGCTGTGTTCTTTGATATAGTCAACCACTTCATCGATGGTCGTAAACGCCAGTCCTACATAGCTGTCTGCTGCGCCATAGTAAATGGCGATCTTGCCGCTCTCGGAATCATGAATGGTAGCGCAGGGAAAGCATACATTCGGTACGAATCCTCTCTCCTCATACCACTCTTCCGGTGTCAGCAGGAAGTTCTCACAACGATATTTTACGATGGACGGGTTGTCAATATCCAGTATTGCTCCACCGATGGAATAGACATAACCGTTACAGGTTCCGCTCACACCATGATAGAACAGAAGCCATCCTTCGGAAGTCTCAATGGGAGCTGCACCGCCACCGATCTTCAAGGACTCCCACCATTCGGAAGACTTTCCCATCACATGTCTGTGTTTGCCCCAGTATACCATATCCGGGCTCTCACTGACAAAGATATCTCCGAAAGGTGTATGTCCGCTGTCGGAAGGACGGGACAACATCATGAAATTGCCGTGTACTTTTCTGGGGAACAGTACGGCGTTACGGTTAAAGGGAAGGAACGGATTCTCGATTCTTACAAACGTCTTGAAATCCGTGGTTTTCGCAATACCGATGGCTGCGCCGTAGAAATCCTGACACCAGATGATATAGTAGGTATCTTCTACCTTTACCAGTCTGGGATCATATGCATAAATCGGCATGAAAGGCTTGCCTTCTTCATCTACGAACTGGATCTTATTCTTATCAAAATCCCAGTGAATAGCATCCTTGCTGCGTCCTAAATAAATATAGGGAATACCGTTGACCTGTTCACCGCGGAACACGCCAATGAATTCATCGCCATAGGGCATTACCGCACTGTTGAAGATTCTGGCTACTCCTTCTACGGGATTTCTGCCAATAATAGGGTTCTCACTATATCTCCATACCGGTGCTCCGGTATGGCCTTCGGGTTTGTCCTGCCAGGGTACATTAGGTACTGCAGGACTGATCATCTTAACTTTGCTCATTCGAGTTACCTCATTTCTGCGTTATTTATCTTGCTTCCTGTTTTAAGAACTCTTCATTTCTGCGGATGAGTTCACATCTCTGTGCCACACACTCCACGCTTCTTCCGGGATCGGAAGGGGTGTGGAATACATAATCCACAAGCTTATCTATAGTAGTCGTTGCCACATGCATGCGAGTATCGCTGGATGCATAGTAGATAAAGACTTCCCCCTTCCCATTTGCGATTGCGCCATTGGTAAATACTACGTTTGAAACATCTCCCACTCTCTCTTCCCCTCTGGGACCGATCAGCAGACCCGAAGGCTCTGCGATCACTTTTGCCGGGTCTTTTAAGTCCGTGGCAAAAGCATAAATGACGTAACGTAAACCGGCTGCGGTATTACGAACTCCATGTGCGATATGTATCCAACCTCTGTCTGTCTTGATGGGGGTAGCTCCCGCACCGTTTTTGGCCTCGGTGATGGTGTGATATTTCCGCAGGCTGGTCATGCGCTCTTCGTCGATGACTGCATGGGTAATGTCGTCGCACAGTCCGAAACCGATTCCTCCGCCGCTTCCGGTCTCGATGAAGTCATCCATCGGTCTGGTGTAGAAAGCATATTTGCCATCCACGAATTCCGGATGCAGCACTACATTTCTCTGCTGGGGAGAACGAAGGGTCTTTAAATTCTCCAGTCTCTCCCAGTGCTTTAAGTCTTTGGTTCTTACAATACCGGCAGCTGCTACTGCTGCGGACAGATCATTTACGGAGGTATCCTTGCTCTCGGAACAGAACACACCGTAGATGTAACCATCTTCATGCTTGGTGAGACGCATGTCGTACACATTGGTCTCTTCCGGACAAGTATCGTCCAACAGGATGGGATAGTCCCAGAAACGGAAACCATCGACACCGTTGTCACTCTCTGCCACACCGAAGAAAGACTTTCTGTCGTTGCCTTCGATACGGGCTACCAGATAATACTTACCGTTTAATTCAATCGCACCGGAATTCATGACCGCATTGATTCCCAGGCGCTCCATGAAATAGGGGTTGGTCTTGGGATTGAGATCATATCTCCAGGTCAGGGGAATATGTTCTCTGGTCAGAACCGGATGTTCATAACGGTCATAAATACCGTTGTAGAAATCAGACTTTACATTTTTCCGGGAAAGCAGCTTCTCCTGCTTCTCTTTTTCTATGTAATAACGCTCTAACATCTCTTCATAACCTCCATGCACATTCTGCCGTTATGGTAAGGGCATTTCCAAGGCTCCACAATGGGGCGGTCAGGATAGGGATTTCCTTCCGGATCCACTTCCCAGAACCATTCGGAACCGGGTCTCTTATCGATCACATGATCTCTGATAAATGCCCATTCCTTCTCTGCGGCTTCCAGATATTCCGTTTTCTCCGGCTCTTTCTCATAGCCGTTTAAGAAACCGATCACGGTCTCCGCCTGTACCCACCAGACTCTGTGTACATTCACGACACCTCTGTCACATTCATTGGCCAGAGAGTGTCCGTCGAATGCCACCTTATAGATCTGTGCGGTAAGGTCTCTGGTGATGGCATACATCTTCTGCGTCAGTTCCGGATCATCCAGAACCTTGCAGCCTCTGTCGATCAGCCATGCCGTCTCGATGTCGTGGCCGTAGGAATGCAGATTCAGAATGGTATTATAATGCTTATCGAAAAATACTTCCTGTCTGTGGAGCTTCGGATTATAAACTTTCTCAGCGAACACATTCATGATCCACAGAAGGCGTCTGCGCACTTTTTCATCCCCAGATACCCGGTACAGCTCCGTATAAGCTTCAAAAACATGAAGCAGGGTATTCATGGTCTTGTCTGCCAGAACACCGTTCTCCGACAATTTCTCATTGGATTCCGGTTTAAAGTCTCTGGTGAATGCTTCCAGATATCCCACCTCATCCATACACGTAGTCTCAATCAGAGTAAACAGCTTTTTCGCCAGCTCCAGGGCTTCTGCATCCCCGCTGGCCTCATAGTAAGAGGACAGCGCGTAGATGCAGAATGCCTGATTGTAGGTATGTTTTGTGGTATCCTTCGGGGTTCCGTCATAGTTTAGGGACCAGTAGATACCGCCATATTCTTTGTCCAGACAATGGTCTTTCAGGAAATCGTAGCCGTGCTTTGCTTCCTCCAACAGACTCTCGTCTTTTAACAGTGTATATGCGTTGGAGAAGAACCAGGTGATCCTGCTGTTCAGGATACAGCCTTTTTCTGCTTTTTTATCCAGATTCAGATCGTAGTCCAGAAAACCGTAATAACCGCCGAACTCGTCATCCCGCATCCCTTTCCAGAAAGGAATGATTCCTTCGGTCAGATGCTTTTTGATCTCTTCTCTCATTTTCTTTGTTTCCGCATTTTTCATGTTCCACACTCTCCTTTGTATTAACCCTTGACAGCGCCGGAGGTGATTCCACTGTAAATCTGTTTCTGACAGAGCAGGAATACGATCAATGCAGGCAGCAGAGACATCAGTACACCTGCACAGATCAGATTGTATTTGCTTCCAAGAGGTCCGGTGAAGGTATACAGGGAGGTTGCTACCACACCGAGAGTCCTCTTGTCCTGCAGATACAGACTGGCGCAATAATACTCGTTATATACGCCTACTCCCTTAAGCACCATTGAAGTTACGATAGCGGGCTTCAGAAGCGGAAGAATGATCTTCCAGTAAATGGTAAAATAGGAGGCTCCGTCAATAAATGCGGATTCATCCAACGATACCGAAATGTTTTCCATGAACTGGATGAAGATGTAGATGGAGATAACATCCGTACCCATACTCATAATGATATAACCATACAGATGATTGATAAATCCAAGGTTACTCATGATCTGGTACACAGATACCTGCATGGCAATTCCGGGAAGGAGGGTTGCGAACAGGAACAGGCTGCGGATCAGTCCGTTGCCGGGAAACTTGAACCGGTTCAGTACATAAGCGAGCTGTGTTCCCACCAGGACGGAGCCTAACAGTACAAATACCAGGATGATCGCTGAATTCAGATAGGCTCTGCCCATATTGGCACGGTTAAATGCATCAATAAAGTTCTGGAAGTTCAGCCAGCTTTCCGGCAGGGTCATAACATTGGTGCTCTGATATTCTGCATCGGTCTTGAATGCTGTGATGACACAGGATACAATAGGCAAAAGTGCCACGAAGGAGAAAAATACCAGGCTGAAATATTTAATGATGATCCAGATGACAGCGCCTGCGCTGTAATGTTTGTGGTTAGTTTTCATCTTTGCCATTTTACACTGCCTCCTTCTTCCATCTTCTCTCTCTTCTGAGCCGTTTTCTTCTGGTATATTCTTCATTATCCGCATCGGAGCTTCTAAATACCAGTTTGAAGAAAAGCTTTTGTAAAATTGTTGCTGCAAAAATGATCAGTAACAGTACCACAGCCATGGCTGACGCCAGACCTACCTGCTGGTTGGTATGTGCGATCTTGTCCATCAATACGAAGTAGGTTGCGGTTCCGCCGCCACCCTTGGTGATAACGTAGGGAGGATCGAAAGCACTTAGGGAACCTGTGATAGACAGGATCACGTTCAGCGTAACGATGGTCTTAATGCTGGGTAAGATAATATGTATAAACTGTTGGAATTTATTGGCACCGTCCAGCTCTGCTGCCTCGTACATCTCGGAATCCACGGACATGATGGCACCGATGAAGAGTACCATGTTGTTGCCGTAATAACGCCATACCGAGGAAGCCACCAAAGAGATATTGTTAACGCTCTTGTCCTTCAGCCAGAACGGAAGACTTTCTAAGTTAAATCCACACCACTGTAATACCGTATCGAATACAAATCCTCTGGTGTAGAAGAATTTGAAGATAAATCCAATGGCAATACCACTGATCAGATAAGGGAAGAACATGAATCCCTTGAACATATTGCCAAACTTGGTCTTAAAGCTAAGGATCGTTGCCAGGTACAACGCAAGTACCAGCTGCACCATTGCGCCTGCCATGTAATAAAGGCTCAGCTTCAAAGCACTGAAGCATTCATCTTTCTTAAATACGTCGATGTAGTTCCGAAATCCTACAAACTGTCTTTTGTCTACCGGGGTAGCATATTTCATTTTATAAAAACTGAATTTTACCATCTCTCCAAAAGGAAGATAGGTGAACACGAACAGCAAAAGCAGGGGAATGATCATGAAGGACAGTATGACGATGGTCTGTTGTCCGTTCCTGCTCTTTACCCATTTTTTCATGCTGAAGGGTTTTTTTGTTTTCTTCATTGTCTCTGCACTCATCGAAATATCTCCATACCCTTCTCTCTTAGATAAGAGGGAACCGGATAAATGGTTCCCTCTCACTTCAGAAGATTAAATTAGTTACCTATTAATTACTGGATCTCTACACCACAGCTCTCCTGTGCGGAAGTCCACTCTTCGTTCCACTCGTCGATGATCTCATCATAGGTCTTGGAACCATCTGCTGCACACTCTACCAGCTCCTGCAGCTTGGTCTCACCGTTGTTGTTGATGTTAAGACCACTTTCAGCGTTCAGCTCGTTTAACAGATCCTCTTCGCCTTCGATCGCAGGCTCATCCACTACAAAGTCGATACCCTTGAATGCTGCGTAGAAATCCGGTAATCTGGTATCCTTGATAGCAACGGGAAGTCCGCCGCAGTCATAGGAGAATCCGGATTCTTCTGTCATGAACTTAACGAAGCACAGAGCTGCTGCCTGATTGTCTTCGGTGGTGTTTGCATTGATACCAAAGCTGTAGTCAGGGCCTACAGATGCTGCCTGCTTACCGCTGGTCAGGGTAATAGGGAAAGGCATATAAGCGATGTCGTCAGCGTTGTCACCGGCTTCCTTCATCTGAGGAACTGCCCAGGAGCCAAGAACCATGCAAGCGATCTGACCATTGTTGATCATACCCTTACAACCTTCCCAGTCCGTGGTGGAGTAGTCTTCCTCGGTAAGGCCTTCAGCAACTGCATCGTACATTACTTTGTATACGTTGTAAGCGCCTGTTCCGTCGCCGGGATCAGCAAAAGGATTGGCTGTGTGCAGTAACTTCTGGTTCATATAAGTGCTGTCTCCGGTAGCACTGCCGCTGATAGCGGGATCCCACTGGCCGCCCATTGCCCAGCCAGCTGCGTAGTTGGTGTACAGAGGAATGATGGAGCTGTCATACTCTTTGATCTGCTTTAATGCTGCGATGAAATCTTCGGGAGTCTTAGGCATCTCAGTGATTCCTGCTGCTTCGAATACTGCCTTGTTATATACGATACCACCGCTAACACCTGCGGTGTAAGGAACACCGTATACAGTGCCTTCGTACATCTGGTTGTAGTAGTTCAGCTGTCCGTCCATCTCGGTAGTAGTTCCAAGAGGAAGGAAGTATGTGCTTAAGTCAGCCTTGTCAACTGCGGGGATAAACATAACATCGCCCCAGTCACCACCCTGCAGACGAAGCAGCGTATCACTTGCATAGTCGGTGATACCTTCAATATCAACAGTGATGTTGGGATACATCTCGTTGAATGCATCAATGTAAGTCTGGAAAGGAACTGCTGCGCCGTCCTCTAACAGGTCGGTACGGTTAGTCAGGACCTTAATGGTCGTGGTAATGTCGGTGTAATCCTCACCCAAAGTAAGCTCTGCGTAATTCAGGCTGGTAACCTCTGCAGGTGCTGCAGCCTCGCTGGAAGCTTCTGCAGTTGCGGGAGTGGTGCTTGCTACAGAACTCTCAGCGGCGCCGCCGTTGTCTGTGCTTCCACATGCTGCCATAGACAGTGCCATGACTGATGCTGTGGAAAGAGCTAAAAACTTTTTCATCTTCATAAGAAATCCTCCTAGTTTTCCGAAGGAAAATCCGAGTCCTCTGACGAGGAGAGGATTTAGCCTCCTTGTTTTTTGCTACATTTGATAGCGTTTACTGTTTTGTAGCTTAATTTAATTATACATAATCATATTAATTAATCATCAACTATTCTTGTTTTTAATCTCTTATTCTTGCTATTTTCGTTATTATCTTCTATTTTCACAAGTTCTATGCCTATGTTTTGTACATATTATACAATTAAAGTAATTAATTTGAATTAAAT
>CEBY01032414.1_pt1 | contig 9830 bp, 7 predicted proteins | sample 554731 | NCBI WGS metagenome assembly CEBY01 (sample SAMEA3182050, study PRJEB8094) | gut metagenome | biome: human; feature: gut; material: Stool; isolation source: human stools | place: Canada | collected 2012-02-22
TGGGCATAATTTCTACAGTATCTAAGCCACTTCGCTATTCGCTCCTGCAAGAGTACGTGTGCGCCACCGGTGCCCGGGGCTTATGTCCCTTACGCTGTGGCGGAATTGTGCTTACGTGTGCGCCGCTGCTATGCGCGGCTTACGTTCGCTATGTTGTGGCGGAAATGTTGTTCAAATCAGTTCAAAGTACTAGACAAATTCCCTAAAATATTAGATAATGTATATAAATAATTTTACTTTTGCACCGCATATGAATTCTTCAAAATTGATGGTTTATATGTAGATTTATCATAGTATATACATCGGTTTATGATTATGAGATATAATACACATTGAGCGGATGCAGCATAGGAGGTCGGCATGAAGAAGAAAAAAATAGTTATTGCACTCGGACATGATGCTCTTGGAACAACTCTTCCGGAGCAGCACGAGGCTACAAAGCATACAGCAAAGGCAGTTGCAGATTTTATCAGGGACGATTATGAGGTTGTTATCACACACAGCAACGGACCGCAGGTGGGCATGATTCACACCGCTATGTCTGAGTTTTGCAGGATTTATCCTGAGTATACAGCTACACCTACAGCAGTCTGCTCTGCAATGAGCCAGGGCTATATAGGATATGATTTACAGAATGCTATCCGTACAGAGCTTCTTGGCAGAGGAATTTACAAGACCGTTTCTACAATACTTACACAGGTGGTTGTTGACCCGTATGATGAGGCTTTTTATCATCCGACAAAGATCATTGGCCGTGTTATGACAGAGGCTGAGGCTGAGGAAGAAGAGAAGAAGGGCAACCATGTGACACAGGTTGAGGGAGGCTACAGAAGAGTTGTGGCAGCTCCAAAGCCTGTTGATATAGTGGAAAAGGATGCTATTAAGGCTCTTGTTGATGCGGATCAGGTTGTTATCGCATGCGGTGGCGGCGGAATTCCTGTTTTAGCACAGGATAATAAGCTTCAGGGCGCAAGTGCTGTTATCGAGAAGGATCTTGCAGCCGGAAAGCTTGCAGATACTCTTGATGCTGACAGACTTGTTATACTTACAAGCGTTGACAAGGTCTGCCTGAACTATGGCAAGGAGGATGAGAAGCCACTTGATACCATGACTGTCGATGAGGCAAAGAAGTACCTTGCAGCAGGCGAGTTTGATGAGGGTACCATGGCTCCAAAGATTGAGGCGGCTATCGACTTTATCGGTGACTCTGCCATCCGTTCAGTGCTTATCACAAAGCTCAATAAAGAGGGCAAGACTGTTTCAGGTGGTATGGGCACTTTAATTACAAAGTAGAGCTTAATTGTTATAATTCACATATATCCCACACGTCTATATGCATTTTGCAGAGCAGATGTGTGGGTAGTTTTATAAAAACATCGTGCGGTTTTGCGAATGTGCGTGGGGTGGTTCTGAAGAGTTGAAAACAAGGTAACTATTCAAAAACCCCCGAGAACAAGAAAAGTAAGATAGAAGGTAACACAAAATGAGTGAGAAAAGGCTTCAAAAGAGAGATGAAATCTCAGACGAGTACAAATGGAAGCTTGAGGATATGTATGAGACAGATGAGCTGTGGGAGGCTGAGTGTGAAAAAGCGTCACAGATTGCAGAAAAGCTATCTGGATTTAAGGGACATCTGGCCGACAGTGCAGCAACGCTGCTTGATTTTTTTAAGAAGCAGGATGAGCTGTCTTATTATTTGGAGCGTATAGTGGTTTATGCGAATGAACGCTCGCATCAGGACACTGCCGTGTCGAAATATCAGGCATATGTGTCAAAGGCAGAGACGCTGACTGTTCAGGCATCAGGTGCGCTGGCATTTGCGAGTCCGGAGATTTTGCAGATAGATGATAAAAGGCTTGAGAGCTTTTACAGTGAGAGCAATGAGCTTATGCACTATAAGCGTGCGATTGATGAGATAATGCGTCAGAAAGAGCATACTTTATCGGCTGCAGAGGAGAATATCCTGGCGCAGTGCGGTGAGATGGCTGCAGCACCGGAGAATATATTCAGCATGTTCAACAACGCGGATATCAAATTCCCGTATATCACTGATGTTGAGGGAAATAAAATCCGTATCACGCACGGCAATTTCATAGATTTTTTAAGCAGCAAGGACAGAAGCCTGCGCAAGCAGGTGTTCCGCGGAGTGTATGATTCGTACAAGAAGTGGAGCAATACTGTTTCCATGATGTACATCAGCAAACTGAAAAATGACACTTTTTATGCAAGGGTAAGAAAATATGACAGCGCAAGGGCCATGTATTTATCCGATGGCGATATTCCGGAGAGTGTCTATGACAATTTGATTGAGACGGTTCACGCACATCTGCCGGCTCTGCACAGGTACATGGCGCTTAGGAAGAAGCTTTTAGGTGTGGAGCATCTGCATATGTATGATTTGTTTGCACCGATTGTGGACAATGTACAGACCACCTACACCTATGATGAGGCGAAAAAGCTTGTGGCAAAGGCGCTTGAGCCTATGGGCGATGAGTATGTCAGCACACTTAAGGCTGGCATGGAGAGTGGCTGGATAGATGTATATGAGAATGAGAACAAGAGAAGCGGTGCGTATTCATGGGGCGCTTACGGCACTCATCCGTATGTGCTTTTGAACTATGCCGACAATCTGGACAGTGTGTTTACGCTGGCTCATGAGATGGGACATGCGATGCATACATACTATTCAAATGAGCATCAGAGCATCACCTACGCAGGATACCTGATTTTTGTGGCAGAGGTTGCATCCACCTGCAATGAGTCGCTTCTAATGCACTATATGCTTGAGCATTGTGAGGATGAGAATGAGAGAAAATATCTCATGACACATTTTCTGGACGGCTTCAGGACGACACTTTTCAGGCAGGCGCAGTTTGCAGAGTTTGAGCATATAGCACACCGGAAAATGCAAAAGGGCGAGCCGGTTACCAAGGATGTGCTAAATGAGCTATGGCATGAGCTGAATGTGCAGTACTACGGACCGGATATGCGCGTGGATGATGAGATATCATATGAGTGGATGCGCATACCGCATTTTTACACACCGTACTATGTATATCAGTACTCGACAGGCTATTCGGCAGCAGTTGCTTTTTCAAAAAAGATACTTGAGGAGGGAAAGCCTGCTGTGGATAAGTATATAGGAAATTTCCTGTGCGGTGGATGCTCGAAGAATCCAATCGAGCTGCTAAAGAGTGCCGGTGTCGATATGAGCACACCGAAGCCTGTGGATGATGCACTCAATGTATTTGAGGATTATCTGAAGCTGTTTGAGACAGCGACTAAGTAAGGAGAAACATTTTTATGGAAAGAATTAAAAGCTTTACAATCAATCATAATATTCTTAAACCTGGATTTTATATTTCAAGAAAAGACGGAGAAATCGTTACATACGACCTTCGTACAAGAAAACCTAATGCAGGCGATTATATGTCCAATTCAGCTATGCACTCAGTGGAGCATATGTTTGCAACATGTGTGAGAAACTCTGAGATTGCAGATGATGTGGTATATTTTGGACCGATGGGCTGTCAGACAGGCTTCTATCTCGTTGTGAGGGATGTCGAGCCGGGAAAGGTTTTTGAAATCACAAAAGAGGTCTTAAAACAGATATTAGAGTATGATGGACCGGTGTTTGGTGCATCAGCCATAGAGTGCGGACATTACGAGAATCTGTCACTTGACGAGGCAAAGAAGGAGTGCCGTGCATATCTAAAGGTGCTTGAGAGCCAGACAAATATGGAGTTTACTTATCCACAGTAAACGAGGACTAAAAATATAATAGCAAGATAGCAGGAATGGAGAAATAAAATGACAATAGGTGTAATTGGTGCAATGCAGATGGAAGTCGATGACTTAAAGGCTCAGATGACAGACACACAGACAGAGGCTTACAGCGGAGTGGAGTTTGTTGAGGGTAAAATCGGTGATCAGTATGTTGTTGCGGCAAAATGTGGAATAGGAAAGGTATTTGCGGCGATATGTGCAGAGGCCATGATTTTGAAATATGATGTCGACATGATTGTCAATATCGGAGTGGCTGGTACTTTGACAAAGGACTTAAACGTGCTTGACGTGGCAGTAGCCACAAACGTGCTGCAGCACGATATGGATACATCGCCAATCGGAGATCCGAAGGGACTTCTCTCAGGCATCAATATGATTCTGCTTCCGGCTGATACAAAAATGGTGGAGCTCATGTGCTCATGCTTAGCTGACAGGAATATCCACTACAAAAAGGGCAATATCGCAACAGGAGATCAGTTTATTGCCACAAAGGAGCAGAAGGATTATATTTCGAATACCTTTGATGCAATCGCAGCAGAGATGGAGGGCGGCAGCATAGGTCATGTGTGCTATGTGAACAAGGTGCCATTTGCCATTCTTCGCTCAATATCAGACGGCGACGGCGGCGAGACAGACTATCAGACCTTTGCGGAGAAGGCTGCGCATCAGTCGATTGAGGTAGTGCTTGAGTTTATCGGAAGGGCAGAAGAACTGAAATAGAGTTATTTCATTATTCATAATTTGTGATAATAAAGAATAGTATATAGCATGAGTGAATACAGAGCATACATGCAAAATACAAAACTACATAATGGGACAAAACGAAAGAAACGCCGACACAGATTCCTTTTTGGAGTGCTGCTGTCGGCGCTTCTTATTACAGGCGCTTTATATGGCAGAGAGTATGACATATCACAGCTGAAAAATATAGAGGTGATGGAGACACTTAGCAGTGCTGTGAGTCAGTTCGGGGACAGAAAGCTGCCTGTATATTCGGTTCAGACAACAGAAAAAAAGATAGCCCTTTCATTTGACTGTGCCTGGGGAGCAGAGGATTTTGACAGTATGATGGAGACACTTGACAAGCACAACGTAAAGGCTACATTTTTTATGACAGGAGGATTTGTGAGTGATAATCCTGAATGTGTAAAGACGCTGGTTGAAAAAGGGCATGAGCCCGGAAATCACAGTGAGCACCACTATGATATGGCAACAATCACGGCAGGCGAGATGAAGACGGAGATAATGGATGTGCACAAAAAGGTCAAGGAGCTGACCGGAAAGGATATGAAGGTATTCAGACCGCCATACGGCTCGTACAACAATGAACTGATTGACACAGTGTATGGCTGTGACTATTATCCAATCCAGTGGGATGTGGATTCACTCGACTGGAAAAACTATGGTATGCAAAACATTATAGATACAGTGTGCAATCACAAAAGCCTGGATTGTGGCTCGATAATACTCTGCCATCTTGGCGCCAAATACACCTCGCAGGCACTCGATGAGATGCTCACGAAGCTGCAGGACATGGGCTATGAGATAGTTCCGGTATCAAAGCTGATCATGACTGAAGGCTATCATATGGATGCAAACGGTATGCAGATCAAGGACTGAGCAATTTCATAAATCAATATTTTAGTCAATATTTAGTCAATAATTTAGCCCCTTACGATATTGTTATTTACAGACAAGTGTGTTAAACTAAAACTATATTTTAAAGAAGCTGTGAGACAGCTATGGGGGTAAATTATATGACAGATACAGGTTTTTTAGTAGCATTCTTTATAGTTATTTTTTTAGTTATCATCTTTGCACTTGTCGCTGTAATCGGAGCTGTTACAAGTGCTGTTGCAGGTATCAATGATGATGAGGATGAGTCAGAGGAAGAGGGCATCTGAAGCTGAAATAAATAAAAGATATTAAAAGACATTTAAGGACATCGAATTATATTAATCGTATAATTGGGTGTCTTTTTATTGTCAAAAACTCTTAAAAAAGTATAAACCAATTGAGTTGCAATCCGCCACATTGTATAATAAAAGTATAACAGCGAATTAAATTTATTGTGAAAATCGTAGTAATCACAATGTCTATCAAACTAAGGCAGGATATTATCAAGGAAAAGAAGAAGGAGGGGTCAGATGATATCAAGATATAGTGTAAAAAAGCCTTTTACTGTACTTGTAGGAGTACTGCTGGTAATAGTACTCGGTGTTGTATCACTTGGCAGGATGACGACAGATCTGCTGCCGGATATGAGCTTTCAGTATGCACTTATAGTGACAACAGATATGGGAGCAAGTCCACAGGAGGTGGAGAGCGATGTCACCGCGCCGCTTGAAGCAGCTATGGCAACTACGTCCAATATCAAAAACGTAAGCTCAATGTCATATAACAGCTATTCTCTGGTGACATGCGAGTATGAGCAGAATGCCAACATGGATTCTGTAGTGATAGAGATGCAGCAGAAAATAGATCAGGTCAAGGCTGGCTGGAAGGATGGAGTGGGTACTCCGACCATTATGAAGATAAATCCGGACATGCTTCCAATCATGATGACTGCTGTGGATATGGATGGGAAAAGCAAGTCGGAAATCACCGACTTTGTGGAAAACACACTTAAGCCTGCAATTGAGAGTACGGAGGGAGTCGCATCAGTGACTGCGACAGGTGAGCTCACCGAGCAGATACAGGTCACGATGAATCAGGCCAAGATAGATGCGCTCAATGAGAAAATAAATAATGCCGTTTCAAAGAAATTTGACGATGCAAAAAGTCAGATGGATGATGCAAGCGCAAAGATAGAGAGCGGACAAAACGCGATCACATCTGCATCGGATCAGATGAGCGCGGGAGTGGATACGCTAAAGGAGCAAAAGGCAAAGCTTGCAGAGCAGAAGACTCAGCTAGAGAGCACACTTTCAAGCTTAAATGAGCAGAAAAGCCAGCTTGAAAAAATTCAGTCAGCTCTTTCAGACTTCATGAATAGTGATACATATACAAAGACAATTCCGTCACTCAAAGAGGGCGCAAATGCACCGGGTGAAGCGGGCACAGCACTTAAAGCACAGCTTGAGCAGGTTGATAAGCAGATTGCAACACAGTTTTCAGGTCTCTCGGCGCTTGGAATCACCGTAAACACAGCAGATGATCTGCCTGCGGCAGCGTCAGCGATAGCACAGACTCTCATTCAGGTGAATACAGGTATAGAGCAGTGCAGGAGTGGGCTTGACCAGATAGCACAAGGAGAGACAGCACTTTTAGATGCCTATGATAATCTAAACAGTCAGGCAGCTATAAGCTCGATAAGCATAGGACAGCAGTCAGCACAGCTTGCAACAGCAGCGGCATCTCTTGACAGTTCAAAGAAGGAGCTTGAAAAGAGTAAGGATGATGCACTTGACAAGTCAAACTTAAATGCAGTTTTAACAATTGACTCGCTCTCTCAGCTGCTCGTCGCTCAGAATTTTGATATGCCTGCAGGCTATGTAAATGATTCAAATGGTACGCAGTACATAGTACAGGTGGGAGATGAGATAAAATCAATTGATGATTTAACAAATCTAGTGCTTATGGATATGAAGCTTGATGGAATAGCTCCTATTCATGTCGGTGATGTGGCAGATGTTGAGATGACTGACAACTCGGATGAGACATATGCGATAGTCAACGGTAATCCCGGAATAATGCTCTCCATGGAGAAGCAGACCGGCTACTCTACAGGAGACGTCACAGACCGTCTTTTGGACAAGCTTGATTCGCTGGAAAAGGAAAATGACGGATTACACGCCACAGTGCTTATGAACCAGGGCGTATACATTGACATGGTAGTAAAGAGTGTTATGGAAAATATGATAGTGGGAGCAATACTTGCTATTTTCGTATTGCTCTTGTTCTTAAAGGACATAAAGCCAACGCTTGTTATCGCAGCATCTATACCGCTATCGGTTATTGTGGCTGTGGTGCTTATGTATTTTACGGATATCACTTTAAATATCATTTCAATGTCGGGACTTGTGCTTGGAATAGGAATGCTGGTGGATAATTCAATCGTAGTAATCGAGAATATCTACAGATTAAGGGGAGAGGGATATTCGGTAAAGAAGGCGGCTGTTGAAGGTGCAAATCAGGTGGCAGGAGCCATTTTTGCCTCTACACTTACCACGGTAAGTGTGTACGCGCCAATCATTTTTACTGATGGAATCACGAGACAGCTCTTTGTAGATTTGGCTCTTACTGTGGCATTTACACTTATGGCATCTCTTGTAGTGGCACTCACATTTGTACCGGCAATTGCTTCAGGCATGCTCAAAAAGACGAAGGATATAAAGCATCCATGGTTTGACCGTTTTAAGGATTGGTATGGAAATGTGCTCGGCACATGTCTTAGATTTAAGCCGGTGGTATTTATTGCGGCAGTAGTGCTTTTAGTCGGCAGTGGTGCACTTTGCATGTCAAGGGGAATGACATTTATGGATATGGACATGGAGTCAAATCAGATTTCACTTACCATAGAGGCAAAGGATGACGAAAAGCTCGATTTCAAGCAGCTTACAGAGCTGTCTGATAAGGTCATGGACAAAATATCTGATATAAAGGGCATAGACACAATAGGAGCTACAGCAGGCGGCAGCTCGACCATGAACCTGATGAGCTCAGGAAGCGACAGTGTGAGCATGTATATATTGCTTGATGAGAAGTCTGATATTTCATCGGATAAGGTAATAGATGAAATTGAAAAACGCACAAAGAATCTGGACTGCAAGGTAACAGCATCTTCACAAGCTATGGACTCATCAGAGTTTTTCGGAAGTGGTCTCTCTGTCAGGATTAAGGGTAATGATATAGACAAGCTGCAGAAGCTTGCAGGTGATGTGGCAGATATCCTTAAGGACACAAATGGAGTGACAGATATAGATGACGGTCTTGGAGATACAATCAATGAGCTTAAGATAACTGTGGATAAGGAAAAAGCAGCAAAGTATGGCTATACAGTGGCTCAGGTATACCAGCTCGTATCCGGTGAGATATCATCTCAAAAGAGCGCAACAACCATTACGACCGACATAAAGGACTATGAGGTATACTTACAATCCGCAGAGCAGTCTGATGTGACTGTGGACGACATCAAAAACCTTACATTTACCTATAAGGATAATGATGGCAGTGAAAAGGAAATTCCGCTCAGTGATATCTGCACTATTTCACAGGAACAGACACTGAGTACCATTCATCGAGATGCTCAGACCCGATATATTACAGTATCAGGTGCGGTTGATGAAAACCATAATGTAACATTACTAAGCAATAAAATTAAATCGAAAATTGATAAACTTAGCATTCCTGATGGCTATTCAATAGACATGGAGGGCGAGGATGAGACAATAAATGAGTCAATGAGTCAGCTTGGACTTATGCTTGTGCTTGCAGTGATATTTATCTATCTTATCATGGTGGCGCAGTTCCAGTCATTGCTTTCACCGTTTATTATCATGTTCTGTATACCTCTTGCGTTTACAGGAGGCTTTATAGCTCTTTTCATCACGGGAAATGAGCTCGGAATCATATCAATGCTTGGCTTTATCATGCTGGCAGGTCTCATTGTAAATAATGGAATCGTGCTCATTGATTACATCAATCAGGCCAGGAGAGAGGGCATGAGCAAGCATGAGGCAATCATAGACGCAGGCCGTACAAGGCTTCGTCCAATACTGATGACAGCGATGACCACCATACTCGCAATGTTTACATCGGCGATAGGTATCGGAGATGGCTCAGATATGATAAAGCCGATGGCAATCGCAATAATAGGAGGTCTCGTATACGGAACCATCCTTACGCTTATAGTAATTCCATGTATCTATGATGCGTTCAACAGAGAGAAGAGCATGGTAGAGGAAGAGCTGTAGCAAGTAGATAATAATAGCTGACATATAAGGATAGAGCTGTACAATCACAGGATTAACTAAAAAACCGCTCGGAACGCAAAAAAAGTTCCGGGTGGTTTTTTATAATAAAAAGTAGTTTTATCTGCTTAT
>CEBY01058896.1_pt1 | contig 9784 bp, 7 predicted proteins | sample 554731 | NCBI WGS metagenome assembly CEBY01 (sample SAMEA3182050, study PRJEB8094) | gut metagenome | biome: human; feature: gut; material: Stool; isolation source: human stools | place: Canada | collected 2012-02-22
CCCTTAGCCCCGCTAAGGTAAGATACTGGGTGCAGAATCCTTTATAAGGAAGAAACTCTCCTACGTTTGTCTCACCAAGTCAGTTACACACTGTTTCAGTGCCGCATCTCTCTCGATTGCGGATGCAAAAGTACACGGTTTCAACCTGACTGCCAAACATATCATCTGATTTTTCTTACACTTTTTTGAAACTTGTTTGTAACATGCTGATTTACAACAGGACATCACAAGTACTTTTTGAAAACAACAGAACAGGAAGAAAATGGAACACACATAATTATATTGCGGGCGCGCATGTATGCGCACGGAGAAGAGTAGACAAGAAGGTTCCTAACAGCACTAGGCAGACTTAGCGCCTCCACCTGTTTCTCGCCAGCCTTGTTTTTAAACTACCAAATAAATAGAAACTACATTTCACGTACAGAAGGCAACTAATCGTCTATATCACAACTGCTTAACATTTAAAATAACATTACATATTTCGAGTTAGTTACATACGTACGTGTAAACCGATGCGTATATATGTGTAGCCCGATGGCACCGTATGTATAGTCCGATACGTACGTATGTATAACCAGATGCGTACGTACACATTTTAAATCACGATGCATGTTGCAGAAAGACCTTGATATTTTTAAAAAACATCAAAGTCTTTTTAGAAAAGCTCGGCATGTTTTTTATGTAAGAGCAGATTACACCTCTCCCCACCAAGTCGGTCATTACTTCTTTCCCGTTCATCCTTACATTTTTATCAAAACATGCGGATAATCAGCCGGTTAATAATGAAAGGACCTCCCCTCATCCTCCTTTCATCCGTGCCTCCCAAGTCCCTTCACAATCTGCCTTCAGCCTTTGTCTGTCGGAAGAAGTTTTACGAATGAAAGGAGGCTGAAAGAGTGACAACAAGACATCCATTCATTAGCGGAGCCTCATCAACAGGGCGTTTTAACGAATAATGAAAGGAGAAAGGAAGGTACGAAACGAAGCAATCCGCATAAGAATTGAAGCAGTGCCAAGAGTGGTTAGCAATAACACACTGTCTGAAGATAAGAGTTTTATTGAAATGGGAGTGTATCAAAACTAAACCGGCCTATCCAATCTCAGCTGTAGGGGCAGGGGTTGCCTACCCGAAGACACAAAGTAAACTGTTTTCGGACGAGCAAACCTCGTCCCTACAAACTAAACGACAGCATTATCCACGTTTTGACACACTCCCAAAGAAAATATCAAAAGGCAATTACCCAGCCATACAACTTACCAGTCTAACTGCGACTAACCTGCAATCCTTTGTCAGACAATGTCATATCAACAAAACGAGCACAACTGTTAGGCGGATTTTGAGTCAATATTGCTCTGATTTTAACAGCAGCTTCGGGGTCTTTGGCTACCATATAAAGATAACCTCCTCCACCTGCTCCAGGCAACTTATAACCTAAACAGTAATCATCAATCTGACGAATGATAGCCTCAACCGACGCAGGATTAGTTCCCGAATCAAGAGCCTGATTCTGCTTCCAGCTTTTACCCACCAAACGCCCCATTTCATCGAAGTTTCCACGTTGGATAGCTTCATATAAATCAAATGCATGACTCTTCATGCTTCCCAACAGTGCAAGATGTTCTGTAGAGTTAAGGAACATACTACGTACAATCTCAGCCAAAATTCCCTTAGCAGTGCGAGTGATACCGGTATAATACAACAGATGACACTTCTGATATTCACTACCCGTAAACAAATAATCAGGCAACCAACGAACCAACGGACTTTGCTCCATACCGGCATGAGTTTGAAGAAGCTTAACACCACGAAGGACACCTCCATATTGGTCTTGCCAACCACCTCCCGTAGTAAGCAATTGTTCCAAAATCAGAGTACGGTTGCATATTTCATTCTTATCCCACTTCAAGCCACAGAAATCGGATACCGCGCCAAGCACCGTAGAAGCTAAAATAGAACTAGTACCCAAACCGGAACCTGCAGGAATAGCCGACAATAACGTGATTTCAATACCTGAGCCAAACGCCTTGAGCTGCTCCTCCAATGTAACATAAACATCTGCCGAGAATTCCGGCTGGAAACCGGCCAGCACCAAAGCCGCTTTAGGAATAGAAAAAGGAGAACCAACTTGCATAAAGTCACTCAGTTCTTCATAGGTAGTAACAGTTTCTATTGCTCCCAAGTCTATAGAACGTAAAATAATCTTATATTCTTTACAAGGCTTTACATAAACCTGCAAAGGAGGCTGTCCATTCAGTTCAATAGCAATATTCACTACATTTCCGCCTTCATTCAAACAATAAGGAGGAGTATCTGTCCATCCGCCTGCCAAATCAATACGAACCGGACTCCTTCCCCATACTATCTGATCGGAATAAACCGATAAATGAGGCTGCTGTTTTTTTGCCAATGCAGCTGCCGTCAAACCTTCACGCATCAACCCAAAGGCCCTTCTTTCATACTCCGTATAGGTTTTACCACTGAACTGCTGCACCCTGGCCCGAAACATATTGTCGCTTATCCGGGTCATCAATGGCGCAGAAAGCGGCAATGCATCCGGCAATTCCAAATGATGAATGGCAAATTCATGAGCAGCATCATCCAAATTCAACTGATAAAAAACACTACGTTCATAATTACGAGCCAACACAGGCCAGTTCATAACCCGAAAGGAATCACGCTGGGCAGCCAAACGACGAAGATTGGCATAAGCGGAAATCTCATCGGCCGACAACCGGCGAGAACGTTTCCATATTTCCTTACCTTCCTGAAGTTCGGGTTCGGAAATCATCCAACGCATTACCAGCCCCAGCTCTTCTATTGTAGAGCAAACAGGAAACAAACGGGCAGCCTGCAAATCGTGAGCACCGTCTATCTCTTCAACTGCTACTTTGCGACAAGAAAGCCATTCACGCACCGAAATTCCCTGATAAATAGTCCTTTCCTCTGTCAATGCTCCTTTAAAGGTATCATTAAATCCATAGGGGCGAGCTACGTACTCAGCCTCTCCCAAAGGTACCACATCAATACATACCCCCGACGGCACATTGAGTTTCCAGTCATTAGTCGGAACCCCTGTTATAATTGTCTGTTGACGAATGTTCCACTCCTTGCCCACACAGCTGTTTTCTATCCAGATTTCAGAATTGTCAGCAGTAAGACGATATGCGACATCAGCATTCTGCACAAACATAGCCGGATGAGGTTTCACCTTACGATGCATGATTTCACGCTGGTCGTTCACCAAATTCTGAACAGCCAACGTGGAAGAGATTAATTCCCTGCTTGTTCCATAATGATAAAACTCACCTCCGGGCAACGGCAGGATAGCCACACTCAACCCATTCAATTCTTCATCTGCAATACGCGGATGTTCACCCAAGGTCAGTCCGAACTCGGAATACATATCGTAATATGAGAGTTCACCTCCTTTTTTAGAACGTTTTATCAACAAATCAACAGCCCGATCACTCAGCAACCAAATACCGATATCCATCAGGAACAAGTGAGTTTGCATCAGTTTTCCCAACTCCTCGACCGAAGGTTTCTGAAGCATAAAGTCCAATTTATCGGGATTGCTACGCGAAGAAACAAACACCCCGTGATTCTTTGCCAAATTGGGGTCCACCCAAAGCCCATAGCACACAACATCAACATCAGGAATATCCTGAAGAGGTTGACCCGCACGTATATACACATCTCCGCTGGCTATCAATGTGCGCAGAGAAGCCGGAGCCTTCTCCATTATTTGTTCATATAAAGGAAGCTGAAGTGAGAGCAGATTTTGTTCCAAGCGCTGCCCCCTCGCCCATCTAAAGACAGGAATAGGCGTTAATATTTTACCTGACGGAGCATATCCGGGCAAACGCCGACTCTGTCCGCCGGCATGCAACAATATTCTTTTTTCTTCCCTCAGCCATTCCAAAAAGTCTTTATCGGGCGCAATATGTTGTTTGCATGCCTCAAGCAGCCAAGCCGTTCCTCCTCCCGACCCCAATTTACTACCAATAGGATCGGAAGTACAAAACCATTCATCACGATCAGCCTTTTCTATATCATAAAAAAATTCCACCAAATTAGGAGGAAGCGATAAAAGTTTTTTCATAATGCATCTTTGTATTTATAATACGCAAAGATGCTGATTTTCCCCTAACGAGCCAAGCAGAATAAGAAAAATTTAGTCGTTAAAAGCAAATACACGCTCATCCAAAGGCATCACTTCTTTCGATCCGGGCCGGGTCACAGGAACTCCGAAAGGCATCTGTGCTATTAACTTCCAATGCAAAGGCAAATTCCATGCTGCACGCACTTCATCATCTACCAACGGATTATAATGTTGCAGAGAAGCTCCCATTCCGGCATCCTCTAACATAGTCCAAATGACAAATTGATGCATAGCATCGGCCTGCTCCGCCCAAACAGGGAAATTATCTTTATAAGTGGGAAACTGTTCCTGCAAAGCATGAACAACAGACATATCCTCAAATATAGAATCGTTCCATATCCACAAGAGAAACTACCATCTATTTTCTGTTCCGTTTTAGCAAAAGCTTCCGCAGAAATCCGCTTACGCAAAGTATTTTTTACGATATTCCACAACTTTTGATGAGCTTCACCTGTTAATAAAACAACACGTGTGGTTTGTGAATTGAATGCTGAAGGGACATATTCGACAGCAAAACGAATCAAATCCAACAATTCTTTTTCAGACAACGTGGATTTATTGTCTATCTGATAAAAAGTACGGCGGCTCTTTATGGCATCCTTGAATTTCTTTGTCATATTTAGCATATTTATTATGAGTTATTTTACCTATATAAACAAGCATACAGCAAAAGAAGTTCACTTTCTTTGCTTTTTTCAATACAATCAACTATTTTTGTTAGCTAATTATTAACATTATAAACAACACATTCAATGAAAGATTTTCTTAAATTTACATTGGCTAGTTTGATAGGCGTCATTTTAGCAGGTATAGTGCTCACCATACTGGGCCTTATCACAGTAGTAGGCATGGTAGCCTCATCAGACTCTGAAACCATAGTAAAAGACAACTCGGTCTTCGTTCTTGACTTGAAAGGCAACTTATCAGAACGTGTACAGGAAAACCCATTTCAACAGATAATGGGAGACGGCAATGGTTCTTATGGACTAAATGACATTTTATCCTCCATCAAAAAAGCCAAAGAAAACGACAAGATTAAAGGCATCTATATCCAACCATCTTATCTGGCCACTTCTTTTGCATCATTGGAAGAAATACGCAACGCACTTCAAGACTTCAAGGAAAGCGGTAAATTTATCGTAGCATACGCAGACCAATATACACAAGGTATGTATTATCTGGCAAGTGTTGCAGATAAGGTAATCATCAATCCTCAAGGAAACATTTCATGGCACGGGCTGGCATCCCAACCTGTCTTCTTTAAAGATTTACTGGATAAACTGGGCATTGATGTACAGGTTTTCAAGGTAGGCACTTATAAATCGGCTGTAGAACCATTTATCGCTACCGAAATGAGCCCCGCCAACCGTGAGCAAGTCACCGTATTCTTAAACTCTATATGGAATCAATTATTAGATGATGTTTCAGTGTCACGCAACATTTCTAAAGACTCACTTAATGCTTATGCAGACCAATGCATGGATCTCTGTCAGGCAGAAGAATATATCAAATGCGGACTGACCGACTCAGTGTTATATAAAGACGAAATGATCGCTTATTTGAAACAACTGACCGGACGGAAAGAAGACCAAAGCTTAAACAGCCTTTTCCTTGAAGATATGATAAATGTAAAAAAGAATGTCCCCAAGGATAAAAGTGGAAACGTTGTTGCCGTATATTATGCATCAGGAGAGATTTTAGATGCTGCTTCCTCCAATTCTACCGAAGAAGTCATTGACGGTCAGAAGATGACACGGGACTTACGCAGGTTGCGCGATGACAACAATGTAAAAGCAGTTGTTCTGCGCGTAAACTCTCCGGGTGGAAGTGCTTATGCTTCCGAACAGATATGGCGCGAAGTAGTACGCCTGAAAGAAAAGAAACCGGTTATCGTCTCTATGGGGGATTATGCAGCATCAGGCGGTTATTACATCTCTTGCGCCGCAGATTCTATCTTTGCAGATCCGACAACTCTAACCGGCTCCATCGGCATCTTCGGAATGATTCCTTCGGGAGAGAAGTTATTCAAAGACAAACTAGGGCTGGATTTCGATGTAGTAAAAACTAATAAAATGGCCGATATGGGAGCCGGTTTCGGTCCACTCGCAACGCGTCCGTTCAACAACGCCGAACAGGAAGCACTTCAAAATTATATCAACAACGGGTATAAGTTATTCGTAAACCGTTGTGCCGAAGGAAGAAATATGTCAGCAGCAGATATTGAAAAAATAGCTGAAGGACGAGTGTGGACGGGCGAAATGGCCGTCGGCTTGGGGTTAGTAGATAAATTGGGAGGCATAGATGACGCATTAGCAGCAGCCGCAAAACGAGCAAACGTAGAGAACTACACTATTATCAGTTATCCTGAAAAAGAAAGTCTCTTCATGAATCTACTGAACAGCCAGCGCAAGCACTATGTCAACAGTCAGATGAAAGAATATATGGGCAGTTTCTACAGCTATTTCGAAATATTACAAAACCTGAAAGAAATCAATCCTGTACAGGCACGTATGCCATTCGAATTGAATATTAAATAACTTTTAATGGAGAATAACTTTATCAAAATACATAAGTGGCTATACCCGGTTTCGTGGCTTTACGGAGCCGGCGTATGGATACGTAACAGACTATTTGATTGGGGAATATACAAAGAAAAGAGCTTTGATATTCCGGTAATCTCGGTAGGCAACATTACCGTAGGAGGTACCGGAAAGACGCCTCATACCGAATATCTGATAAAGTTATTGAAACCCAATTATAAAGTGGCAGTCCTAAGCCGGGGGTATAAACGAAAATCAAAAGGCTTCGTATTGGCCCAACCGAATACTCCCGTAAATATCATAGGTGATGAGCCATTTCAAATGAAACAGAAATTTCCCGATATCTATATGGCAGTAGACCGTGACCGTTGTCACGGTATCGAGGAGCTATGCAACGGATATACCGCCCCCGGAACCGAAGTCGTAATATTGGATGATGCTTTTCAGCATCGCTATGTGAAACCGGGAATGAATATTCTTCTAGTGGACTATCACCGACCTATCTGCGAAGATGCTTTATTACCGGCAGGACGAATGCGCGAACCCGAAAAAGGCAAGAACCGTGCTCATATCGTGATAATAACCAAATGTCCCAAGGATATAACTCCTATGGATGTGCGGGTGTTGCGTAAACAGATGGGATTATATCCTTATCAACAACTTTACTTCACAACCCTGAATTATGGCAAATTATACCCTATCACCCGACAGGGAAAAGAGTATCCAATCGCCAACATTCATAAAGATGCACATATATTGCTCGTTACCGGAATTGCATCCCCGGCTAAGTTAATCCATGACTTAAGCCCTTATAACGAACATATCAATCCATTGACATTTAGTGACCACCATGACTTCACACCCCAAGACATGGAAATCATAAAAAGCCGTTTCAGACAACTGCCGGAAGGCAAACGAATGATTATCACCACAGAAAAGGATGCGGTGAGACTGTCATCCCATCCATTGCTGGACGAAAGCATCAAACCATTTATCTATGTACTCCCGATAGAGGTGAGCTTTTTACATGACCAACAAGAATTATTCAACTTAAATATAACCGAATATGTTAGAAAAAATCCAAGAAACCGCAGCCTTTCTGAAAGAAAAGATGCATACTAATCCCGAGACAGCAATTATTTTGGGCACAGGTCTAGGAAGTTTGGTACACGAAATTACCGATAAATATGAAATAAGTTATAAAGACATTCCTAATTTTCCCGTATCAACAGTAGAAGGTCACAGTGGCAAACTAATCTTTGGCAAATTGGGAGACAAAGACATCATGGCCATGCAGGGACGTTTCCATTTCTATGAAGGATATTCAATGAAAGAAGTTACTTTCCCGGTACGTGTAATGCGCGAATTAGGTATCAAAACACTATTTGTATCCAACGCTGCCGGCGGAACTAATCCTGCTTTTGAAATCGGTGACCTAATGATTATCAGAGATCATATCAACTTCTTCCCCGAACATCCGTTGCACGGAAAGAATATCGAATATGGTCCCCGTTTCCCGGACATGAGCGAAGCCTACTCTAAAGAGCTTATCAACAAAGCATTGGAAATAGCCAAAGAAAAGGGCATCAAAGTGCAGCAAGGAGTATATATCGGTACACAAGGACCGACTTTTGAAACTCCGGCAGAATATAAAATGTTCCATATCCTGGGAGCTGATGCTGTAGGCATGTCTACTGTCCCCGAAGTTATTGTTGCAAACCATTGCGGCATTAAAGTGTTTGGAGTTTCAGTTATCACCGACCTCGGCGTGGAAGGCAAAATAGTGGAGGTTTCCCACGAAGAAGTCCAGAAGGCGGCAGATGAAGCACAGCCACGGATGACAACCATTATGCGCGAACTCATTAACAGAGCTTAAAAAAAGAATATGCAAGAAACAAATAGAACAGAAATTGCAACCTTGGGGGAGTTCGGCCTCATCAAACATCTGACTCAGAATATTGAACTAAAGAATCCCGAAACCAAATACGGTGTGGGAGACGATGCAGCCGTCCTCGAATTTAAGGACAAAGAAGTATTGGTTACTACCGATCTTCTGATGGAAGGAGTACACTTTGACCTGATTTATACACCATTAAAGCATCTTGGATATAAATCAGCCATTGTAAACTTCTCAGACATTTATGCCATGAATGGAACTCCCAAGCAGATAACAGTATCGCTAGCTGTATCCAAACGCTTCTGCATAGAAGATTTAGAGCAGTTCTATGATGGTTTGAAGCTGGCCTGCCAACTACACAATGTAGATATTGTGGGAGGAGATACCACATCATCAGTCACAGGATTGGCAATCAGTATCACCTGCATTGGCGAGGCTGACAAAGACAAAGTGGTTTACCGCAATGGAGCGCATGACACAGATTTGATTTGCGTCAGTGGTGATTTAGGGGCCGCCTATATGGGTCTGCAACTGCTGGAACGCGAAAAAGCGGTGTTCCAAGACCAAAAAGAAGCCAATCCCGATTTCTCCGGCAAGGAGTACATATTAGAGCGCCAACTTAAACCGGAGGCGCGTAAAGATATCATTGAAGAACTTGCCCAAGCAGGAGTAAAACCAACTGCCATGATGGATATTTCGGACGGACTTTCTTCCGAGCTGTTGCATATTTGCTCACAAAGCGATACCGGCTGCCGCGTTTATGAGGAGCGTATTCCCATTGACTATCAGACGGCTGTAATGGCAGAAGAACTCAATATGAATGTCACTACCTGTGCATTAAATGGTGGCGAAGATTATGAACTCCTCTTCACTGTTCCCTTGACTGATCACGAAAAGGTTTCGACCATGAAAGGCGTAAAAGTCATTGGGCACATCACCAAACCGGAGTTAGGTTGCGCCCTCGTCACTCGCGACGGACAAGAATTTGAGTTAAAAGCACAAGGTTGGAATCCATTAAAAGAAAAATAATTCCTACTACAAAATGCTGATAATAAGCATTTTATTTATTATCAGCATTTTTTCTTTATATAATATTTGCAAGATTAGAAAACTTTATCTATCTTTGCAACCGCAAACAAGAAACAATGGTGCCATAGCTCAGTTGGTAGAGCAAAGGACTGAAA
>CEBY01010827.1_pt1 | contig 9742 bp, 17 predicted proteins | sample 554731 | NCBI WGS metagenome assembly CEBY01 (sample SAMEA3182050, study PRJEB8094) | gut metagenome | biome: human; feature: gut; material: Stool; isolation source: human stools | place: Canada | collected 2012-02-22
ATTTAATATAATTTCATCTTTATAGCCAAGCTAACTAATCAAACAACTTAAATATTTCAGTTGTTAAGAATCCAGTATCATTCTCAAAGCAACTTTAGATGTGATATTCATAAAGTGGGAATAATCAACTTTTGCATAGGAACATGCGTGGTAAAAGGTATTGAGGGATTTTGTGGTAATCCCAGACAAAAAGTGCTGATATAAAAATCGAATGGAATGTACAGATTCCAATGTTAGTATTGATAAAACGAGTAAAAACAAAGTATCTGCTGTTGGAGCAGAAAAAGTTTCAAAATAAAATGTTTTGGAGCAAACTCATCATACATCAGAAAGCCCTGTACGATATTTTTTTATGAAAAAGTTGTAAAGTGGTGTAAAGATTAATGATCTTTGTATTGGCACCGAAAATATATTTATTTCTCCGCGGCTTTTCTTCCAGGATGGGAGAGTGCCGCGGAGAATTTTTTGCGAAGAAAGAATTGTTATAGCTTTTGTAATTCCGAGAAAACCTTTATCTAAGAAAAAAATACAATATCAACATGAATATCATGAATATAATATTGGAGGCTGTGAATATTCCCAAATACTTCCCTCTCAGATTCCTGTTTTCTTCTGCAATATATTTGAAACTTATCAGGCTTGCCATGGATGCAATCAGAGTGCCGAGACCTCCAATATTGGTTCCGACAATTAAAGCCCGGTAATTATCTGTAAAGCCGGATAAAAGAAGCGCAACGGGAACATTGCTCATAATCTGACTGGCAAGAACTGCAGTAAGTGTTTCCCTTCCTGCCATGATTCTTTCCAGAAAATTGCTGAATTGCGGAATCCTTCCAAGGTTGCCGATAAAAATAAATAATGCGATAAAGGTGGCAAGCAGGGAGTAATCCACCCTGCTTATATTTTCCCTGTTTCTTAGCAGCATATATATAAGAACCAATACAAGAGGAATCTGGTATGGAATGATACGTGCAACAGTGAGCAGGCAGATTGTAAATAAGATCAGGTAAGCGGCCAGGTATTCCATGTTAAGTTCTTTTCTGTCAGAGAATCCCAAAAGAATTTTATCTTTTTCTAAACCGCATACGTGAGGTGCTTTGGCAACGGCTACCTGTATCCATATCAGAAGAAGGATAAGTGCTGTGGCGGAATAGGGAAGCATCAGTGTTATTAATTCTACCGCGGACATCCCTGCTCTGGCATATAGATAAAGGTTCTGCGGATTTCCGATTGGTGTGAGCATGCTTCCGAGATTAGCAGCGATTGTCTGCATGGCTACTATTTTAAGAAGCCAGTAATTGCCCAGTTCCTTTGGCAGTTTATGCACAATGATCAGTGCAAGAGGAACAAAAGTAATCAATGCCACATCATTGGTGATCACCATTGACAGGAAGAAACATAAGAGTACCAACAGCCTGATCACACCCACAGTTCCCGATGTTCCCATCAGCAATTTTTGGGCAAGTATATCAAAAACACCAACAGCCTTCAAACCAGCTACAATTGCCATCAAACAGAAGAGAAGCCCGAGAGTCCTGAAATCGATATAAGTAAAATAAGCCTTATCCGGTCTGACCCAGAACATAGAAAGAAGCGCCAGGATCACTGCAATTGACAAAACAGTTTCTTTCCTGAAAAAAACACATAATTTTTGTAACATAATATTTCCTTTCCGGTCTGATACGACTGCGTATAAGTATATCACAGAAACATCCAGAAAAAAAGAATATCATTTTGTATTGTAGATTGTGTTTGCGATTACTGCCTCATTCCTGTATAACACCACTTTACAACTTTTTCATAAAAAAATATCGTACAGGAGTTTCGTTTTGAATTAAGTCAGGGCATTCGTTTTGTGATAATCAATAATTACCTTGCCTTTTATACGATTGATGAAGAAAAACAGACTGTAATCATCGTTCGTTTTCTCTATCAGAAAAGTAACTGGACTTCCATTCTTCGACAGATTTTCCCCCTCATTTAATCATTACAGCAGTCACCAAATTCTCATACAAGCACAGATTTTGGCTCGTTGCTCACATAAATTCAAAAATGCAGTACAATCATCTCAGATTGTACTGCATTTTTTGAATACAGGTGGCTTTTTCATTTTTTGTTATAACTTAATGTAACTTATCACCAGTAAACATACAACTTAAAGCCACTTTTATCCCATTTAATTTTCAAGCAATTATACTATTCGTATGATTACATTCTGTCATGGAATGTTCTGCTTTCAACGGCAACCTCAAAATAATATCCATTTTAAGCACATCCTAGCTTCCAAAACCTTTGCTGGTTCAGTTTTGGCTCAGTTTTCTGAAACAGCTTTGCTCTCATTTCTATGTTCAAACTTCTTCATTTCTTCATAAAGAACATCGTCTGTTGTATGAGAATAAATATCCATAGTAGTCTTAAAATTAGTATGCCCTAATAATTTTTGTAATGTTTTAATATTCATTCCATTCTCTACACAGCGTGTAGCAAATGTGTGTCTTAAAATATGTGGTGACACATTTGGAAAGTTCGGATCTATTTTTCTTAATTCTTGAGTCAACTTTGATAATGACCTTCTTATTGTATCATCATATATAGGTGTGTTCAACCAAGATACAAATACTAAATCCTCAAATCCCTCTTTTGGTTTATATAATGCTTTTATCGCATTATCCCTTTCTTTTTCAATCAAAAGCAATTCTCTTGCTCTCTGTGTCATCGGTATTTTTCTTTTACCCATTTCAGTTTTAGGATAATGAAATCTAGGATATCTACCTTTAACTGTTCCATCTTCCTCTATAGCCATTGTTGTTACCAGATTAGTATTTACATATATCATACTATTATCAAAATCTACACTTTTCCATTCAAGTCCTGTGGCTTCTCCAAGTCTCATACCTGTTTCCAGCATAAATTCCATCAGTTCAGCATGTTCAAGCTGTGACTGTTTCACTCTTGGTCTATAAATATAATCCACAAACAACTTTTCCTGTTCTAATGTCATAGGCTGCTTTATTCTTTTAGCATCATGTTGCACATTCCATACTGCTTTTCTTGCCGGATTTCTATCTATAATGTCATCGTCTACAGCTTTCTCAAACATTGAATGTAATATAGATCTTACCCTCTTTCTATATGCATCAGACGGCAAATTATTAAGTGCCTTTTGAATAGCAGTGGTATTCAAGTCTTTCATTTTAATAAAACCTATATCCTCTTTGACTTTATTATACATCTTGTCATACTGATGTCTGGTTGAATCTCTTATTGAAATCTCATAAACTTCCATCCATATCTTATACCACTCATCAACAGATAATTCAGGATTTGCCAAATTCTTCTTACCATAATCTTTATATTTAGCTTCATCCATCCTTCTTCTTAATTCTGCAAGATTCCTGCACCTTATACATTCTGTTTTGCCAAATCTATTTACAAATCTGCCTAGAAATCTACCATCCTTACTTTGAGTAATTCCTTTACCTAATTCCTTTCCGTTTAATGATTTTCCCATGTTGCTCCTCCTATACAATAGAAAAAGCTACCTGTTCTCATATAAATAATAACATATATTATGAAAAACTGGTAGCTTTTTGTGAACCTTTTATTTTGTCTGATTATCAATCCATTTATCTAATTTTTCTTTATTGGCATACCATCTATTTCCAATCTGTATACCTATTCCGTTTCTTCCTCTTAATATCTCTCTGCATTTCGTATCACCAATACCGAGATATTCACACACTTCCTTGATATTAAGCAGTTTCTTTCCATCTATTTCCTGCATTTATTTTTATACCTCTCACTAAGCATCTGTCTTACTATTGCTTCATCTACAAGTTCCATTACCTCTGAATCTTCCGGGATATGTCCTATTTTACTTATAATCTTTCTTCTATCTATAGATACAGTCTGTTCAATAAGAATCAACGATGGCTTTTCTATATATCCACATACATTCTCTTTATTAACCTTTACATGTACCGGCTTCCCTTTCTTATCCATTCTTGATGTCATAGGACATACATTGGCTACTGGTGAACTCGGATAAGTTCCAATAACAACACATGGTCGTACACCTGATTGCACACAGCTATGCATATGTTGTCCTAAATCAACATAAATAATGTCACCTCTATTTAACTCCTTCATTCAGCCAATCCTCCTATCATTTTAATCGGAAGTGTTAATCTTCCTTCATCTACCGTTATAATTACACCACCTACAGAATTGATAATACCAACCTTGTCATATGCATCCCTAATTGATGTACTTATTGAACCAATATTAGCAAGCAACAATCCTTCAGCTTCTTTATTTTTTATTCGTCTAGTTAATCTCATAAAATGTATATTAACATCATATTGTCCCAAAACATCCCTATGAAAAACTTTCCTAATTATAATATTATGAGCCTTTGCATATTCTCGGATATATCTCAACTGCTTTATCTCCCTAGCTTCTGCCCCATCTATATCTCCTTCTGTAGACAAATAAACAAAGCAATTAATCGGTTTTTTTCTTTTTTTCTTCATAATCTATAAAACACTCCTTCTATACTGGCTTATTATCCAACATATACATAAACATTTTTGTATAATATTTCTGCTGCTCTGGATTAAGTTGCTTTAAACGATTATCTATTGATACATTCAGCGTATTCCCATTTTCTGCAGGAATTCCCAGCACGCTATTTGCATCAGTATGTAAAACCGTAATCAACTCAAAAAGCAGTTCCATACCCATTTTTCTTGTTCCAAGTTCTATTAAATTCATATGGTACTTTGACCTATTTACCTCAAATGCAAGCTCTTCAATTGTCTTATGGCACTTAATTCTCTGTGCTCGTATAGCCTGCCCTACTTCAAAACTGTTATATTCCATAACCTTCACTCTTTAACATTCTTCATCATAATTATTAAATCTAAGAGTCATTGCTCTTAAATCCAGAATAACTATTCCACTACTCTGAACCGTATCTATAAAGTTCTGTAAATCTTCAAGATTAGTTGTAATATCATAAATATACTCAATAACCAATGCCTTGTACTTCCCAGAAATTAGATACTCAATTAATTTTAAAATATCTTCTCTAGTTATCTCTCTTGATACAGCATCATCTACTAATGCATCATTACAATTAATACCAAATTTCCTAGCTTTCATAGCATCTATGTAGGCTTGATTTTCTAACAGCTTCTTGTATTCCTCCTCATTATTGGCAAATTTGATTCTTGGCTTGATAAACAAAATTCCTTCAATACATCTGATTCCGTTATAAACTACCATTTCCTATTCCTCACTTATTCTTTATTTGTGAAAAATATGCGCATATTCCCTAGTCTAGAGCTTTATCGGTAACTCATTGACTATAGTTATATAGTACCTAAATATACTTAATCATTACAGGAAGCAACTCTACGAATATAAAAGAAAAATCCGTAGCAGCACTACGGATTAATTAATAAAAAAGTAACATTTATCTCATCGCCAGAATAACTCTTATTTCCTGCTCCGTAAGTACCATTGTGCGAACTCCATAAGCAAGATAATCTACAGAACTACCTAGTACCTCCGCCATAACACCAAATAAATCTACAGATACACCATTCTTTCCACGCTCTATGCTGCTCATGCCATCTGGTGTTATTCCTAATTTCTCTGCTAATTCAGCCTGTGTATAACCAGCTTTCTTTCTCATTTCTTTAATTCTTCTTCCACTCTCTGTTATATCGTAATACATTTATCCTCTTTTCCAGCCTGATAACCAGAAAAGAATTCAAGCCTACCCACACAAAAAAGACGCAAAGAGAAAGCCCAGTATTATACTGGTTATCTTTCCCCTGCGTCTCTGGTGCTGCCATCTTTCGATGTGCCCTTATCAGGTGGGCTGTAATTTAATTTTCAATCGTTATATTCTGAAAGTCCCATTCTCAGAATGTTCCTTCATCATTCCCTCGGAATACTTCTTGAGTATCATCACTCGCTTGCATCTGTCGCATTTAACTCCAATATTCTGAAGTGCCACAACAGAATCATCACCACATACAAAGTATTCCATCATTAACTTGTTGCATTTTTTACATCTAATTTCTATAACATTTCCTTTGTTCAATTCAGTTCGCTCCTTATTCATACAAAATCATCAATCTACAATTCTGTACTCGTAAAGGAAAGGGAAATCACCTTTGCAAGCCTTTTGCCGGGAGTTCCGATGAATGTCTGCACATTCCCCGGCTTTGCTGATCTAAAGCCAACTGATATGAATTGTGCTGTCAGCACACAATCACATCAGGCTCCGGCTCTTTCCATAAACCACATATTGTTATCTTCATAGAAAAGGAATATTTCCTTTCCATCTACCACACAGGTATAACGCTCTCCAACTCCACCAGCCCTTGTACTGGCTGCTCTGCGCTTGTCTTTTACTCGTGTAATCTCATACTTTCTGCCATCTTCCCATGTTATCTCTTTTGGAATGAGCAGTCCGTCCCTTGAAAACTCTGCAAGTACATCAACATATACCTTATTGCTCAATGTGATCACCTTCCTTACAAGATTGCTATTGCTCTGGAAGCATCCATCTTCCTTGCTATATAGCCTTTTTCTTCTAATATTTTCAGATGTGCATAAACACTTGAAGTCGATGCTACCCCTACCATCTTGCATATCTCCCTGATAGTAGGAGCATAACCATTCACACGCTGAGATTGCATAATGCTTTCATACACATTCTGCTGCTTCTCCGTCAATGGTGCTCTGTCTACCAGATCAATTCTTGCTGCTTCGCTCATGTTCCGCCTCCCTCTTCTTTACTCTATTGGCACCTCTCGTTGCTAACCTGAAAAGTACCCATGTGGATGTACTGTGTGTTCTTCTTTTGCATTGACTGCCGACAGAATCCTGTCCCGGTACATGAGTCCCCTCTGGATACTGTAAAATCCAAATCTCTTTCGTATCTCATCCACCGCCAAATCCATCTTCATCTGCTTTTCACGCTTCTCCACACTTGAGAACAAATCAATCTGTTCCCAATAATTATCTGTTACTAAGTCTGCACCTCGGACACCAACACTGCGGATTGGCTTGCTCCAGTTATAGTTTTCCTTAAATATCTGATAAGCATATGCAGCTATCTCTCCGGTTATATTCGTTGCATGGTCAATTTTTTTCTGACGGGTAAAAGAGAATAACTCATTATCCCTGACACTTATCTCAACCACTCTGCACAGGAATCCATTCTCACGAAGTCTTGCTGCAACACTCTCAGCCAGAATATAAAGAACAATCTTTACATCCTCATCGCATACTAAATCCTTTGGTGTCGTTGTGCTGTTTCCCACCGATTTGATTGGAGCGTGGGTGTTCTCCAGCTTGACAGGTGAATCATCATAGCCATTAGCAAACAACCATAAGATACTGCCAATCTTTCCAAGGTGACTGTTAAGCACATCTTCATCTGTTCTTGCAAGATCACCTATGGTTTTAATACCAAATAATGCAAGCTTTCTGTTCGTACTTTTGCCAACGTATAGAAGATCTGCCACCGGAAGCGACCAAGCCTTCTGCTTAAACTCACTCTTATACATAGTAGTGATAGCATCCGGCTTCTTACATCACTTTCCTGAACTGGCTCTTTGTACATCATCTCATAACACTCTTCAAGTTCTCCATTAATATCTTCCACATAGATATCATATTCGCTGAGTTTTCCAAGTGTATCAATGACGGTCTCATCTGTTACACCAATCATATCCTTTGAAAGTGTTATGATTGTATTAACATCTTCCTCCATATTTAAACCGATAAAGGCATATTTCATCGGAAATGAAACTCCTTCTGTAGAAGCAGGCTCTGAAAGCATAGCTACAATTTCATAGCCATTATCCTTACAATACTTTTCAAGCAGTTCCGGCACAAAATGATCTGTAGCCTCTAATCCTGTTTTTGCATAATATATAATTGCTCTTTCCATCTTAAAATCTCCTTATAAATAATATTTGATTTGATACTGTGCGCACTTTATCTCCTCACATAAGCTGACTTATCAGTACTCTCCACACTATCACACCTAAACATTTCTTTTCTGTCGGTGACCATAAATCAGCTTGTGTGGGAAGATAAAAAATCTTCCCAACCTCTCGGTTCTCCCCTGTCCGGGTAACATATCCTTTGCCAGCCACAAACACTTCGTAGTTTCCTGCCCATCTGGACTTACGAAAGTAGCCACTCTCTGAAAATGCATTTTGCTGAAATTCAGGTGCACTTATTATCTCATTACCTCCGGCTGCTAATCCGGTAGGCACAACCCTCTGCTCTTATCCTTAAAGGCTCCTGCTGTCACGTTTCTCATAATCGGCTGCAGCTCTGAGGATAGTCATCGCACGAAATGGGATTCTGCCACCCTGTCATAGACAAGGCGATATAAGCTCGTGGGATATGCGTGTCCTATTAAGTTATCAAAGATCAATTTATGGTCTCTGACATATCAGCATTCAGTGTTCGTTTGCTCTTATATTCAGTAATCTGTGTTCCTGTCATGCTTGGTCATCAACCATGACTAAATTGTATAAAAAAAAGACGTATCCAAAAACGGAGCGTCCTTCCGAAAATCCAATATTTATTCGTATAATTTTACGATTTTTATACAGCTATTGGTTTCATTTGTAATATTTTCAATATTTCAATAAGTTGTTTCATTTCAAAATCAGTGCAATGCTCTAATTCCCTTATAAATGCATCATTAATATTTAAATTGTTATCCTCCACCAAAGGTTTTTCCAATTCAAAATAAAAATAATCAGCAGACACGTTAAACTCTTGACAAAGTTTCTTTACTAAGTCATGAGGAATGGCTGTTTTGCCCTTTTCATAATTGTATATTGTATCTTTACTCATACCTAATTCTTCTGCGAACTTTTCCTGACTTAACCTTATGGACTTACGTAGCTTCTTTAACTGTTCGCCCATAACTTTTGCATCAAAGACTTCCTCATAAGTTACCATGTTCTGCTTCACCTCCTGTGTATTCTTTCTGTGGAGGCAAACAAAAAAAGACCCCCACAACAAAACAGACAATTCTCTTCAAGTACTAATTTCTACTCATTCCAATTGTTCATCTAATTTTGTTATGTAAGTCTATATTTTTAATATATTTATTTAGATTCATGTATTGTGAAAAACAAAAATCTGTTATCCACACAAGAAATATTCCATACAATTTCATAAGTCCCCTACTTTAGTAATATTTTTTGCATATTATCCATCAAAGTAGAGAACAATATAATTTTTTTTACTCAATCTAGCTTTTTTTTTACTTAATTTATAATGCTTCACACATTTCCGATAAAATTCTTAATATATCATATATTCTGCTTGTTTGCTTTGGCTCTAGCTGCTCTAAAACACAAATGATTTTTTCTTTATTTCTATATCCAGTGTCATCACCAAGCATAATATAATCGCAACTTACAGATAATGCAGTTGATATTCTACATAGTATATCAGCAGAAAACCCCTTTTTCCCCATTTCTATTTCATAAAGAAATTTTGAGGAAATATCTATCTTTTCAGCCAATCCTTCTCGTGTATAATTTTGAATTTCCCGGAGTTCTCGTATTCTTGCTCCAACCTCTTTATTCGACATAATCTACCTCCAGATGACATAATTCTACATCTTATAACCTGTAGTAATAAACCATCTTTCGTTCCTTCTTATTGTACCTCCTGTTCGTATCTACAACTT
>CEBY01026066.1_pt1 | contig 9498 bp, 10 predicted proteins | sample 554731 | NCBI WGS metagenome assembly CEBY01 (sample SAMEA3182050, study PRJEB8094) | gut metagenome | biome: human; feature: gut; material: Stool; isolation source: human stools | place: Canada | collected 2012-02-22
AAGGGAGTATCCCAAAGTTTGTGTAAACCTCCAAACTGATGTAAGATAAAATTACTCAGTTTGGAGGTTATTTTTATGGCAAGAAGAAAAGACAGCCCACAAAAAGCAGCAATGAGAGAAATGATGCGTGATTATCTGAAAAATAATGATATCAGCATCAAAGACGGCACCGATGTAAATGGCATCATGCGTGACATGATGTCTGTCCTATTGGAAGGTGCTTTGGACGAGGAACTGGATGAAGAATTAGGATATTCCAAGTATGATTATCGTAACAAAGAAACAGACAACAGCAGAAACGGTCATTCCAGCAAAACCATGCACACCAGTTATGGAGATATGGATGTGGCGATCCCAAGGGATCGTAACGGTGATTACGAACCACAGCTGATTAAAAAATATCAAAATACCGTAACTCAGGACATGGAAGAAAAAATACTTTCCATGTATGCCAAAGGAATGACCACCGGAGACATTGAATCCCACATGCGTGAATTATACGATATTGATATTTCTGACAGCACAATCAGCCGGATCACAGACAAAATCCTGCCGATTGTAAAAGAATGGCAGGAACGTCCTCTGGAAGAAGTGTATGCTGTAGTATTTATGGATGCGATCCACTATCATGTCCGCAGCGAAGGACGTATCGTAAAACGTGCGGTTTACATTGCTCTTGGTATCGACATGAGCGGAAAAAAAGATGTCCTTGGAATGTATGTTGGAGAGAACGAAAGTGCGAAGTTCTGGCTTTCTATCATGAATGGATTAAAAAACAGAGGCGTTGAGGATATCCTGATCGCATGCGTTGATGGTTTAAATGGATTTCCACAGGCAATCGAGGCTGTTTATCCAAAAACAGAGATTCAGCAGTGTATCATCCATCAGATCCGTAATTCAACAAAGTTTGTTTCATACAAAGACATCAAAAAACTGATGGCTGATCTGAAGCTTGTATATGCAGCTCCAACGGAAGAAACAGCTTTAAATGAGTTAGAATTGTTCAAAGATAAATGGGATTCCAAGTACCCGAAAATCTATAAATCCTGGAATGATAACTGGGCAACCCTGTCCACTTATTTCAAATATCCAGAGGCAGTAAGACGCCTGATTTACACCACAAATGCCATTGAAGGCTTCAACCGTCAGCTCCGGAAAGTGACTAAAAGCAAAACGGTTTTTCCGTCGGATGACAGCCTTTTGAAAATGCTGTATTTGGCAACCATGGATATCACGAAAAAATGGACCGGTCACAGGCAGGACTGGGGACAGATCCATTCCCAGCTTGAAATTTATTTTGAAGAACGTCTGGCAGGACGGAACCTGTAAAACAGTCAATTTTAGGCAGGTTTTATTGACATGCCTAAAAACTACTGTATAATGCAGATATGGGCAGAATCCGGAAAATCGGCTCTGCCCATTTGTAACTATTCACAAATCTTATATCAGTTTTTAACGTTTACACAAAACTTGAAACGGTCTCATATTACCGTATTCCCGATGTTATGCGCTGCCTGTTTTCGATCTCCTGCCCCCACCGCCTGGCCGACGCTGACGGTTGTTCCCATCGATAACCCTACAATCATAACCGTAAGCATGTGCATCACTTGTGAGCCGATAGAAACAGCGGTAGTACTGGCTACACCCTCGAACTGTCCGATGATAAATAGGTCAGCCATGCCATAGAGCGTTTGAAGAAAATACGAGAGCAGATACGGCAATGAGAATAATACAACATTTTTGAACACACTGCCGGTAGTAAGGTTCTTTTCCATATTGCCTAATCCTTCTTTTTTGTTAAACTACCAATATTATAATATCTACAACAGATGTAGAGTCAAGCGCTTTTTCTCATTTTGTAGTACCGTTCAAATGACTTTTTGTAAGTTTATTTTTTTCACGCAAATTCTTGAGAATATCTCGTGTTTCCATGTCTGTCCCTCCTAAGGAATATGTTATTATTTATTATAAAACTGCAAACCTTATTTTAACAAGCAACTCGCTGTTGCTATGGAATAGTGGATGCTGTCAATCAAATTCTTGCGTGTTTCTTTATGGCACATGAGCATTATCTCCGAGCTTGTCATAGAGCCTGCCAGCGCTCATATATTCACCTTTAACAGTATAAGGACTATTCGCAACATACCCTATTTTGCCAAGTCCTTTGACCTTTACCTGTATTGCTTCCTTGTCGTACGCATTATCCGGCTCTTTCTCAAGTTTGACTTTCATTCCTTTTTCTATAAAATCACTGCCAAAATAATGGCTGCAGCCTGCTATTGTAAAATAAAGCTCTTCCATAGTGGTCTCCTTTCCGCAAAACTTTATCAGCTTTACCAATCTTCTCCGTCCTCATCCATTGCATCGTCTACACCATCTGCATAATCGCTGTCTCTGTCATATCTGTCATAGTCATAATCACCATCCATATAGATATCGTCATAGCCATCATCATAAGAATCATAGGTACTCTTCTTTGTCGTTGTACTTTTCTTTGTGCCGCTGCTATAGGATGACTTGTTTGTAGAATTTGATTTATTATTGTAACTACTGCTTGAACCAGAGCTGCTTGTACTACTCTTAGAAGTACTGCTGGATGATTTATTGCTATATGAAGAACCGCTATGAGATGTACTGCTTCCCGTATATGGTTTATGCAGATAGCAATAACTGCTTCCACTTGCCTGCTTATTATCACATCCTGCCTTAATGCACTTAGGCTCACTTGCTTCACCTATTGAAGCTATTACATACAGAATCCCTATTATCACAAAGAATATTGCCAGTCCCTGTCCAAACGAATTCTCTCTCATACCAGTCAGCCTCCTTTAAAATAACTCAGTCAAAATCATAATCATCCGGATCTAACCCTGCTTCTTCCAATACCTCTGCCCTGGTATCTGGATCCATAAACTCTAATTCACCAATATCAAGTCCTGCTGCCATAGCATCCATCTCAAAATCCTCTTTTGTATCATCCCCAAAGTCTCCGGCATCTCCAAATAATGCTTCATGTTCTTCCCTGCTGGTGCAAAGCATTTCTTCTGCAAACATCATTTCTGTGCTATCTATCTTGCCATCGCCATTTAAATCCATCCAATTTTTCATTGATATACCTCCTGTAAAAAATAAGAACCAGTAAGAGCTTATCTCTTATCTGATTCTTATTATAAAAACTAAGGTGTCCTATAAACACACCTTGCATATCGAATTTATGTTCTTATTTCTTGTATTGTTTTATCAATCTGTCAATTTCCGCATTCATCATTTCCACCACATTATCCGGTCCAACAAGTTTTACTCCCTCTCCGAGACCTATGATCCACGCCAGGAACTGCCTGCTGACTGCTACCTCCACATTCACTGCGAAGCGTTTGTCATCCAATCTGATCATAGATACCTCTTTTCCAAAACGGTCTATCATTACCCCTGCAAATGAATTGTCACACTCAATTCTTACCCATTCTTCTTTGCCTCCATACATGCCAAACATTTTTCTGGCATATGCAGCCATATCAAAAGACTTAAATACCTGCCTTCCCTCTCTTCCTTTTCCATTGGACTTGATATGAAGCATTTTATCTACACGAAAATGTTTGATGATCTTTTCATTACTGTCATACGCAATTAGGTAATAGTTTTCATTATCCCAGGATAAGGACCAGGGGCTGACCTCATAAAGCGCTCCATCATGGCGCAGTTCCATCTTCTTATCCACATTCCATTGAAAATACTGGAATGTTATCCTCGAATTTTCCGCTATTGCAGCATGTATCCTGTCAACATTGTAATAAATGCTTTCATTCATCGTCTTTACACGACCGGCTACAAATACCTGTCTTTGCAGCTGTGATGCTTCGTATTTACTGGCAAACCCCTCTATCTTTTTTATAAGCTCATTTGACTTCTTAGCCGTGATAAATTTCGCTGACTGCACAGAATCCACCAATAATTTTAATTCTGCAAGCTCAAACTGCCTGTTCCCTATATGGTATGAATACGTTCGATCTTCCTGGGTTCCTATAACATCCAGACCATACACTCTTAAGTTTTCAATATCATTATATAAGCTTTTGCGTTCCGCACTGATATCATAAGCTGCCAGCGCATCAATAATCTCCGGCATGGTAATACTGTGGGTTTCATCCGTCCGTTCCAGTAAAATTTTCATAAGGTATATCAGCTTCAATTTCTGATTTGATGATTTAGGCATATTGCACCTTCAGCCTCCCATTCCTGCACACTGTCGATTTTTGTCCCGCAATATTCACATTTCCCCTTTGTTACATCTATATTTGCATTGCATTGAGGGCATTTTATTACCTGGATTCCGGAGTTCAGCTTCATGACTCTGTCATTTCGGCAAAGGGTCATGGTATCCTTTTGATATTCGGAGCTGATTTTTCCATTTCGCAGGTACACCAGTCTGACCTGCAGCTCCACCCTCACCCACAGCCTGCCGTTTTCTTCGTATTCCTGCAGGTCCGTATAGTCAATCACGTCGTAATCTATGACATCCGGTCGGGAATAGTAGCGTCTGCCGGCTTCATAGTTCAGATTATTATAGAATCGCTTTTTGTCGATCCCGGTACGGCTCCAGAATTCTCGCTGTCTTCTGTTCTGCCGCTCTTTGTATCGTCTGATGGGATCCAGTACCGCATAAGCGTCCCACAAATAGAAAAAATAATAGAGAATCATGGCCAGGATCATGCCGTAAAGGAATATCTTGCCCACATCATAGCCATTGAAGGTCCTGGAGGTGTTCAGGATCCATAAAAAGCATATCAACAGGGAGAATCCGTAATCCACCACGCCGGTGACAAGGCGATAGATCGGGTTTTGCAGCACTAGGTCATAATGATACTTGCTGCCCAACTCTTTCTCTGCATAGTCAAGGTTAGAGACCGCACCACAATACGGGCATCCGTTTACAAATTCCTTTATTTTACCGGTAAATCCGCAGTTTTCACAGGTATGCTCTGCCTCCCCGTCGGTTCCGGATACGTAGGTATACTCGATACGGGAATCAAAGATTTTTTCCGTATGAAGCAGTTTTCCCTGCCTGAAATACTCCTTTCGACAACGTATGCCTTGCTTCACATCCTCCTGTGTGATCCCGTCCGTGGTCCGATATCGCAGGCTCCCATCCACAATGTAGGCGGTCCTGATATTGACGCCGTTTTCCGCAAGCCTATGCTGGTGAAATGTTTCGGATATAAATGCCATAGCTTATGCGTCCTATCTGTTGTTGTTATTATTGTTATTATTATTGTTATTATTGTTGGAAGAAGAGCCGCCGCTTCCTGCAGAGCCGGAGGAGGGCACATAATGGGGAATCACCTTGAATACTGTCTGTGACATCAGGATCCCGTCTATGCTGCTATCGATGCAATTTGCTATGATTACCTGGGCATTCCGGGTATCCTGTCCCCTGATAAGAGCGAGATTCTGCCTGCCGCCCTTAACGGAAGCCTCTGGGTTTTGTTCCAGGAAACGATAAATTTCCTCCAGTTCCTCCTCTGTCAGTTCGTAATATTTTGTCAATTCCACACAACGCTTCATGCGGATCAGTTCTTCGTAGGTCTGTGGGTCAAAATTCATGAGAAGCCTCCTCGTCCTTCTTCTGCTCCAATGTCATATAGTAAAATTCTATATTCTGGAAAGGCAGATTGATGGCCTGTATGTGATAATAGGCATTATTTTTCTGCTTCTGGTAATGGTAATCTCTCAACTCCGTTGTGGTGAAAAACAGGTTGTTTGGCTTGTCCTGAGCATATTCCTTCGCATATTCCCCCAAAATCCCGGAAAGGTCATATACATACCATTCCCCTTCGTTTTCCCGGGAATGATCCAGCACTCCTTTGTAAATCTGATGGGTGGCAAGGTGCCGCTGCTTTGTCCGTCCCTCATCCCCATAGGTCACAAGCTCTCCTGACAGCAGCATCAGGTACAGGGCATTGTTCTCGGGATAATCGCATTCTTCCTTCAGCATATGCTTTTTCATGCGGATCTTCACCGTACTGACAGGTGTCAGATATACGATATCCCTGGATTTGCGAAGAAGCTGGGAGATCAACGGATACCGTTTTCCATCCACTTCCAGTTCAAACACGCAGCTGTCGTAAATATATTTCAGTTTTGCATCTTCCGCAATGATCTGCTCCAATCCGGGATATTCCGTAGATTGCTTTACAGGTCGATACCTTTCCGGATCTTCCAGACGCATCTTTGTTACATATTCATAGATCGTCTCCTCCGGGAAAGGATCCTTACTATAATTGCGATCCTTATACATCTGCTGCTGCAGCAGACAGGTGTAGCTTTTTCCGGACTTGTATACATTTTTTACAAAGGGACACCCCGTTTTGCACAGATACAAATATCCGCATTTTGCGCATGTCTCAGAAAACGGCTGTTGATTATGGCTCTGGAAAATCTTCCGGACAGCGGTTTTTAATATAGCTTCCACCGTATCCCGATAGATATTGCCATAGTAAAAATCTTCCTTTTTCTGCCCTCTGACACAGGAATAAAGGTCTCCGTTTTGCTCCAGCAGGAAAAATTTTTCTCCGCAGTTGTCACAGTTGGTGCAGTATTCCGGTCCGAATTCATCGAACCACGACCCGTTTACACCTGTATCCAGATTGGTTCCGTCAAAGGCCTCATGCATCCGCCGGTAAAAAATCAGCTGTTCCTCTTCACTCATGTGATGCAGCAGACCGCAGGAATTGTAATCAAAGCCTATCATGAAGTTGAAATCATTCATGTCCAGGCAGGTATTCTGATCCAGAAATCGGATATCCTCAATGATCTGATCTATCTGCTCATAATGTTCCTTAAAAATCGTGGCAGAAACCTTTTTCCTGTTGGGAACTGACTCCAGCAGCTTGATATTCTCAAGAATCCGATCAAGGGTACCCTCACCGTTTTTGGTCACTCTATATTTTTCATGCAGCGCAAAAGGCAAATCCAGGCTCCCGGACACAGATACCTTGAACTCCCGAATCGTCTCCATATGTCGATCCAACCCATACAGATTTGTCTTGATATGAGGACGCCCTACTCTAAAGCCGGCATTCGTGATTTGCTCCCGATTTTCCTGATAGTATTCGCTGATGTATTGAATCAGATCATGGAATTTTTGCTTTGACAGAGTGGTAACCTCGCCGCCGTGCAGGGAAATGTTAAAGGGTACTACATCTGCTTCCCTGAATTTTGCTATAGCATAGCGCAGCGTCTCTACGCAGTCCTCCCCCTTCAGGGTGTCTACGGTATTGTCCTCCAGGTAGCAGTACCGGCACTGCATGTTGCATGCCATGGTAGGCACATATAATAGATGAATAAATTTAGTATTCATAATAATCGATCCTTACCGGTGTTTCCTTAAAAGCCCGTCCATTCACAAAAGTGCTCCGCGGCAATGTGATCTCCCGCAAAGAATCACAGCACCGAAAGGCAGAGGAACCGATCTCCTGAAGTTTGCTGTCGGGTGAGATCACTACCTCTTCCAGACTGATATTGCCATAAAAAGCATGTCCGCCGATTCTGGTCACGTTGTCCGGAATTTCAATGCGCTGCAGACTGCTGCATTCTTCAAAGGTGCTGCCTTTGATTTCTGTCAGTCCATCGGGCAGGTTTACTTCTTCCAGACCGGTACAGTGATAAAAAGCCTCTCCGCCAAGATACGTCAGATGCTCCGGCAGCCTTACGCTTTCCAGACTTCCACAGTTTTTAAATGCCTGTCCTCTGATTTCCGTAAGGGTATCCGGCAGTGTCACCTCTCTTAAAAAGGGCATATTGGAAAACGTGTTTCCGCGAAGACCTACCACCTTTTCTCCCTGATAGGCAGCGGGAATGGTCGCCGTGGTCATATTCGTCAGACCATAGGTATAAAACCGTACATAATATCCTTCCTCGGACTGCTCATAGAGGATTCTGGGCTTACTAAACAGCAGCAGGGATCCTGCGACAGCCACAGCCATAAGGATCCATTTCAGCTTTTTACTGTAATCCTGTACCAGAGCTGCCTTTACATTCAGGACAATGTTGGAGATTTTCTCCTGGGGTCTGGATTTGATTTCTTTTTTCAAATATCTCATCAGCTGATACCTGCCGGTACAAAACCCATATACTGCCAGTATCAGAAAACCAAGGACATAAGTTATCATCGGAAAATGGAAGAAAAACAAGGAGACATAAACGAACAATAAAACTGCAAAAATAATATTCAGGATATTTTTTCTGCGCAGCATATCTTCCGGAATCAGACCCTGCTCTTCCGCGATTCCGGCACGCTGCATTTCTCGCTTGAGAAACGCTTCCACACATTTCTCTTCGGGCATGGCAAACAAAGGATCGAAATCAGCTGCATGCACTGCCTTTTTTTCAGAACCCTGTTCTGCAGATACCAGTATTGTTTTTTCAGACGGTGTATCAGACGGTGCACTGGTCTGCGCATCGGACGGTGTACCGGACCGCTCACTGCCCTTTGTAATCCGGATACCCTTTTTTATCGAAATGGGAGTCACAAGGAACGCTCCCACAAATACGGCAAGGAAATCCACCACTGCGATTCCTGTAGTGATGAAAAAATCAAAGCATAATAGTATCGCGATTCTGATCCAGAATAATATCCAGAAGATTTTTTTGCTGTTTTCCCTGGAAATCATCTTCGATAACGGCAAAAGCACAAACACAGACATATGTATCGACACAAATGCCTCCATAAATAAAGCCATTGCCATTCCCATACCATGGTCACCCATTCCTTGTTTCTCCTCTCCGAATTGTTCGCGATGAGCGGGCTTCGCCTGCTCCCGCTCTTGTGCTCATTGTACCATGAAATATCACGCAAAAAAAGGACGTCTCCACTAAAGAGACGCCACAATTTGAAAAACACATCAAAATAAAACTTTATGGGCGTTACAAAGGCGGTTGATGAACTCATTATCAAATTCGCTCACGCACCAATTAAGAAAGTGAACTACCCATTGTCTTAAGCCAATGGGCTTCCTGCTTCATCGACCTCGTAACCTACTATCTCCACAGGCGTTAATTTGGGCAGTCCCTGCCCTATATATTTCTTTATGCTATTTGTCTTAATCCTTCTGTCAGTATATTTTTTGCGGCATTGATATCCCTGTCATGTTCTGCTCCGCATTTCGGACATATCCATGTCCTCACTGACAAATCTTTTGTATCTGGATTCTGATACCCACAAACAGAACATAATTGACTGCTGGCATAAAATGTATCTATTTTGATGTATTTCCTGCCATTCCATTTTGCCTTATACTCTAACTGTCTTGTCAGCTCATACCATGATACATCACTTATAGCTTTTGCCAGATGATGATTTTTTACCATGTTTTTTATCTGTAAATTCTCTGAAACTATCACTTGGTTTTCGCTGATAATCTCATGTGAAACTTTATGCAGATAATCTTTTCTTATATTCCTTATTTTCTCATGGCATAATGCTATCTTTTTCTTTGTTTT
>CEBY01016527.1_pt1 | contig 9376 bp, 9 predicted proteins | sample 554731 | NCBI WGS metagenome assembly CEBY01 (sample SAMEA3182050, study PRJEB8094) | gut metagenome | biome: human; feature: gut; material: Stool; isolation source: human stools | place: Canada | collected 2012-02-22
AACTTGACTTGTAGGTTTAATATATGTATAATTAATTAAGTAATTTTCCATATTTTGTTGACCGTTCACGCAAACTTTTATTTGTCTTTTTCATTTTATTCAATGCCGTCAAATTGAACAGTTAAAGTTGAATGCTTGAGTTAAGAACAATTTGGGGGAGATCGTATGAGCTTTTTTCTTAAAGTCAGAGATTATCTGTTCTTTCACTCCGCGGCGGCCGGACTGCTGGATCATGTAAGCGACGAAAAATTCGTTGCCGCAGAATACCGCCGGTTTATGGGCGAAGAGCTTGATCTGAAAAAACCAAAGAAATTTTCGGAAAAGCTCTTCTGGCTGAAGATCCACGACCATGACCCGCTGTATACCACTCTTGCAGATAAATACGCGGTTAAGCAGTTTTTGACGGAGCGCTTCGGCGAAGAGCACATCATCCCTCTGCTCGGCGTATATGACCGCTTTGACGATATAGACTTTGCCGCCCTGCCGGAGCAGTTTGTCATCAAGACCAATCATGATTCCGGCTGTGTCGTGATATGCAGCGACAAGTCCAGATTTGACGCCGCAGCCGCAAAGGAGAAAATAGAAAAAAGGCTCAAGCTCAATTATTATCGTCTGCACCGCGAGTGGCAGTATAAAAATATCAAGCCGCGCATCATCGTCGAAAAGTACATACAGGACGAAAACGGCGGCAGGCTCAACGACGTCAAGTTCTATATGTTCAATGGCCGTGTCGGCTTCATTGAGTATGACCTCAACAGGAAGTCCGACAGCCATAGTTACAACATAAACCTGTACAGCGAGCAGTGGGAGCTGCTGCCGTTTGGCGATCCGGATTATCCCAGTCTGCCCGATGTCCATGTGGAAAAACCGGCACAGCTGGAGGAGATGATTGAGTATTCCAAAAAGCTTGTCCACGCTGCGGGCGATCCTGATTTTCTCCGCGTCGATCTGTATACGCACAATGACGGCTTCCTGTTCGGCGAATTGACCTTTTATGACGCCGCGGGCTACGGCAGGTTTGACCCGCCCGAATATGACGCGCTCCTCGGTCAGGAGCTTATAATCGACACCGACAGGCAATGAACGTCCATCTATACATATAAAAGATATCCCCGGAGTCCGTGACAGATCACAGACTCCGGGGTTTATATTATCGATTGAGCAGCCATATGCCGAGGTTCAGATACCCGGCAAAGGCCGTCCATATAAGGTAGGGCAGCATGAGTTTCCCCGCGGTTTTGGAAATATAGTGAAACAGCACAGTGCAGACCAGTATCATTACCCACAGGACAATGAGCCACAGAAACGACACGAAGTACAGCCCAAGCGTAAAGAACAGCACCGGCCACAGGAAATTCGCAGCAAGCTGCAGGGCGTACACCGTCAGCGCGCGTTCCCTGCGCGCCTCGGACACATGCGCCGTCCAGATAAGATATGACGCGATGCCCATGAGGATATACAGCGCCGTCCACGCGACCGGGAAGAGCCATTGCGGCGGCGCAAGCGGCGGCTTTGCCATAGTCTCGAACAGCTTCATGCCGTCCTTTGTAAGAAACGCGGCAAGCCCGCCGACTGCCAGCGGAAGCGCGATGGCCGCGATAAGCTGCCTGAGCTTTATATTGTGCTTCACTTTCATCACCCGTATAAGCATATGACAAGCACTGCCGCTTTATTCCAAAAAGACGGCGCCGCGTTTTGCGGCGTCGTCTTAAACTCAGAACTGCGCGTATATAAACGGTGTCTCGCCCGTATAGGCGAGCACGAGCGTGAGCCCAAGGGCGGCGAAGAACAGCGCCAGTCCCCATACGCTGTTGAGACTGACAATGGGATAGTACCCCTCCGGCTTTGTACCGAGCCTTTTGCTTCTGATGCAGGCTATCATCATCGCTGCGGCAATTACAAGGATGCCGAACACCGTCCAGCTGCTGATGTGCGTCATGCCGCGCTGCCATGTGAACACCGCCATGATTATCTTCATCGCCGTGCCGAAGCTGTCGGCGCGGAAAAACACCCAGCAGAAGCTGACGAAGAAGAACGTGAGCAGTATGGACAGCGCCGTATACGCCCGGCTCTCCCCCACTTTTCCGCGCTTTGCGCGCCATGCGCTCCACAGCCTGTGCGCGCAGAGCGCAAAACCGTGCAGCGCTCCCCACGCGACGAATGTCCACGCCGCGCCGTGCCACAGGCCGCCTATGACCATCGTCAGCATCAGGTTTACATAAGTCCTAGTCTTGCCCTTCCTGTTTCCGCCGAGCGGTATGTACAGATACTCCATCAGCCACGTTGAAAGGCTGATGTGCCAGCGCTTCCAGAACTCCTTGACGCTGCGGGAAAGGTACGGCATATTGAAATTCCGCGGCAGCTCATAGCCAAGGCCGCGCGCGCAGCCGACAGCCATGTCGGAATAACCGGAGAAGTCGCAGTAGAGCTGCAGAGAGTATCCCACAACGGCCAGCAGCACCGTCCCCCCGCCGAACTGCGCGGGGTTCGCATACACCGCGTTTACGAAAACGGCGATGTTATCCGCGATAACGAGCTTTTTGAAAAGGCCGAACAGGAATATCTGCGCGCCCGTTTCGAGGTTTGCTAGTGATACGTTCCTGTCCTCACGAAGCTGCGGCAGGAACTCCCCCGCTTTCACAATTGGCCCGGAGACAAGCTGCGGGAAAAACGAAATATACAGCGCAAGCTTTACAGGGCTTCTCTCCGCCTCGACCTTCCCGCGGTGGACGTCGATAATATAGCTGAGCGTCTGGAAGGTGTAGAAGGAAATGCCGACCGGCAGCAGCAGCTTCAGCGCACCCGGCTCCGCAAGGCCGAAAAGCTCGCAGAAGGATCCGACGAAGAAATTGAAATACTTGAACACTCCGAGGATCACGAGCGGCAGCACGACGCCCGCGTGCAGCGCGAAGCGGCTGCGGCGGCAGTTCGCGGCGCTCACATACGCGATCTCGGTGAGCGCGAGCAGCAGGAAGCAGCACTTCCAGTTCCAGCTCGCGTAAAAGACATAGTTTGCCGCAATGAGCAGCACATGGCGCGCTCCCAGAAGCCTGTCTCCGAGTGCGCGCTTCACCGCAGGAATATTCGTCAGCGCAAGCAGCGCGCAGACCGCGGCAAAAAAGGCAAGGAAGCCCAGACTGTTAAATGCCATTCTGTTCCTCCTCCAGTGCTTTTATCGTCTCGTACACCTCCTGCGCGAACAGCCTGTGCCCGACCCTGTTCATGTGCCCCTCGCCCGGCGTCGTGTTGACAAAGCCATAGGGCAGTTGGCAGCTCCCGGCATATTCGCGGATATACGAGTCTGTCAGGTCGATAAAGACGATGCCATTCTCCGCGCAGACGCTCTCAAACGCCGCAAGGCAATCGGCATCCGTCCCGGTATAGGCTTCTCCCTCTCCGTCTACATACACCGCCGGATCAAAGACGATGACCGGCTGCACGCCCCGCGCGCTGCATATATCGGCCACCCGCTCCAGCAGCGGCGAGAGCGCCTCGGCAGGCTCGCGCGTTGCCGCCGGTATCTCCGCTGGCTCCGTGTCCGCAGCGTCCGCAGCCCCGGTCATACCTTTGAACTGCACTGTATAGAGCAGGCGCAGGTAGGGCAGCTTCTGCATGAGCGTTATGAGCGCCCCGGACTGCGACGGGATATCCGCCAATGTCCCGCTCAGAACAGCGTCGATATCCTCCGGATCAAAGTCCACGGTGTTCGTCTCGATGACGACGTATCCGCCCGGCTCATACGTGTCCAGCGCCGCGGCCAGATGCTTTATGCAGTAGAGCATCGTGTGCCCCGCCGTGCCGATGTTGTAGGTGTACTTCTCGCCGTCAAAGAGCGTGTTCAGCACCGCTCCGGCGTTTTCATCCTGCGCGACGTTGAAGCCCTCCATGTGCGACGAGCCCATCAGCAGGATATCTATTTTCTCCCCCGGCGTATAGTCCCGGAGGTCATTGAAGCCGTCGTTATTGGTCACGCCCCACGCGAAGCCCTCTGTGCCCTTGCTGTAAAAGGTGGAGCTTTCCCATTTATATTCCGTTGAACCGTCCGGGTTCGTGTAGTGTACCGGGACGTTATAGTAAAGCATACTGAAAGCGTTGAGCGCCAGCAGCGCGATCACGCCCCCGGCTATTGCCTTCAGTATCCATACTCCGAATTTCTTCATGCGTTTTTCCTTTTTGAGTTCATTCAATCTGCCAGCCTGCAGAACAGCGCGTAGGCCGGGTAATCTTTGTTCCGCACCGCGCGCTCAAGCCTGCGGTGGAACGGGTCAACCGCGCTGAAGCCCTCAAACTCCCTGCCGAGAAAGTCGCACCACATAACAAATATGGCCTTCTTCGTCTCCTCGTCCCGCTGCTCCGTGCGGCGGTAGGTCAGCACGAGCATACTGAGAATGTACTCATAGTATTCCTGCGTGCTCTCAAGGCCAAGCTTTTTCCTGTCCTCATGCAGGCTCAGCGTTATCCACAGCGAGTCAAGGCTCTTCACGCTTCCCCTTGACTTTCTGCTTATCCCGCCGGGGTTCACCCTGTATTTCACCACGGGACTGGATATCCCGACTGCTTTTTTGCCGAGCTGCGCATACTGCGGAAACAGCACCTGATAGATAAAGCTGTCCTCATACAGATAGCCCTCAGGGAAACGGAAGCCGTCAAGCGCTCTGAGTCTGTAGGCCTTGCCCCAAGGATAGGCGGAGCAGCCCGCAAAATCCGCAAGCTCGCCCGCTTCATGCGGGCTGTCGGATATGTGCTGCATTTGGGTGTCGACCACCTCATAGGCTCCCTCGGAGAACGCCGCGTCCCCGTTCAGTACCGACCCGGCAAGCTGTTCGACCGCGTCGGGGAACAGCACATCGTCCGAATCCAAAAACATGATAAGCTCCGCATCGGCTATTTCAAGTCCCGCGTTTCTCGCGCCGGAATGTCCTCGGTTCTCCTGGTGGACGACATGGACGCGGCTGTCGCGCGCGGCATAGCCGTCAAGCATCTCTCCCGTCGCATCCGTCGAGCCGTCGTCTATCGCGAGCACGCGGAAGCTGTACCGCGTCTCCTGTCCGAGCACGGAGTCCATGCACTCGCGCAGGTAACGTCCGGCATTGTACGCAGGTATGATGATGTCCAGTTCACCTTTGCGGACGTCCCCTTTGACCCGGCGCTCGCACAGGCATGAGCCGCCGGCGTCCGGACTTAGGCCTTCGAGCAGCGCTCTCGCCGCTTCCGTTCCGGGCAGGTCAGCCGCCTTGCCTCTGAACGGATATAACAGCGCATATGCGCTCTTTCCGAGTTTCAGCTTTCTAAGTACCTTGTACAGCATATCCGTCCTCCCGGCGCTTATGTCTCCGCGCTCTTTTCGCCGATCTTCCTGGCAGGCACGCCTGCAATGTTTATCCCCGGCTCAAGGAAGCTTTTGTTCACGAGCGCTCCGCTGCCGACGGTTATACTGTCGGCCAACGTGACATTCCCTTGAACGATCGAACCAAGACCCAGCGTGACATTGTCGCCAAGCGTCGGGACTCCCTCGTTCTTCCCGTCGCTCCATACGACCGACGCATACATATTCACCTGGCAGTTCTCGCCGACGGTGATCTCGCCGTTCATCGTGCATGGGCCGACGTGCATTACCCTCAGCCCTTTTCCGAAGCAGTTGATGGGAATGTGTATTGAGTATTTCAATTGAAACTTCATAAGCCGCGCATAGTAAAGCTCGCCGATGAGCTTGTGCCCGGCGTTCAGGTGGTACTCTGTCTTCCTCAGCAGTATGGTGTGGCGGCGAAGTATAGCCCGCTCGCTTATCTGGAATATATACGCGATGTACTGTCTCCCGTGCAGCTGATACGGTTCAAGCTCCACATCGAGGTACTCCTTCAGCTGGGCTTTGGTTTTTATTCTCTTCTCCTCACTCAGCATCCGCGTCCCCCTCCTTCTCTGCGCTCCTGTGTTTCCGGAACATATTCAGAATGTACATAAGGCTTTCGACTTTCATCACGGCGCAGGCCGCGGCATACACCGCCGCACCGGTGACTATCTGTATCACGAGCTTTGCCGCGTCCGGTATGTTCAGCAGGTTTAGCGCCGCCACTGCCGCACCCATTATCAGCGCCGCCAGCGCGCTGCGCCACATATCCCTTGCCTGATCGGCAAAGCCGTAGCCCAGCAGCTTCTTTACCGGTATCGAGGTGATGAACGCGTCCAGCCACGCGCTGAACAGGAAGCCGCAGGCGATCGCCACGACCGAGTCAAAGGCAAACACCGTTATGAGCAGCACGATTATCATCAGGACTCTGCGCAGCACCTCCTGTTTCATCAGGATATCGCTGCGCCCCAGTGCTTTGACTACCACGAGGTTTGCCGAGGTCAGCGGCACCTGCATCTCGGCGATGCAAAGTATCTGCACAAATATGACGCAGGGCATCCATTTTTCCGTCAGCAGCAGGCGCACCATCGGCTCCGCCACGGTGGCCATGCCGACCATCGCCGGGAAAATTATGAACGCGCCCATGGTCTGCGCGCGCCTGAGCATTGCGCGCACCTGCTTTTTATCGTCCTGCGCCTGCGCCATGACCGGGAACATGACCGACTGCACCGCCGTATCGAGGTTTATGGAGACGGTGCTCGAAAAGCGCTGTCCGCGCTCGTAATAACCGAGGTCGGCAGTCGAGAACTTCTTGCCGATTATAAGCGGACGAATGTCGTTATATATCGTCGTTATCATTGACGAGGCAAGTATCTTTAACCCGAAGCCGTAGAGCCGCTTCGCGCTGTCCTTTGAAAATTCTCCGCGTGGGATCCAGCGATCCGTGCAGAACATGGCGATGCAGGTCACCGCGATGTGTGAGAAATAGTAGCCCACCAGCGCCCAGAGCCCTGCGCCCTTATACGCCAGCACTATTCCGAGCGTACCAGCGATCAGCGTTGCGGCAAGGCTGCAGTACATCATCTCGCGAAAGCGCATCTCGCGCTGCATGCGCGCGACCTGTACGGAGTTAAAAGCGCTGAAGAGCATCGACAGCGAGTAAAAGCGCAGCGGCGTTATGAGCGCCGGGCTTTTATAGTAGTCGGCGATATATGGCGCTGCAACGTACAGCAGCGCTATCATCAGCGCGGACAGCGCCAGCGTTATTATAAACACCGTCGAATAATCCCGCTCCCCGGCCTCCTTGCTCTGCACGAGCGCCGAGCTCAGGCCGCCGTCGACCACCGTCATCGAAAGATCGGTGAACACCGTCAGCAGCGCGAGCTGCCCGAACACCTCCGGCGCAAGCAGACGTGCGAGGATTATGCTTATCACAAGCCCGATGCCCTTGACCGAAAAGCGTTCTATGAATTTGTACATAAGTGATTTTATTACTTTTGCCTTGTTCATGCTCCGACCTTCGCCGTCACCTCGCTCCCGCGGCCTTCGCCGTGCGATAGAGCAGGGTGTTGATATTTATTATCGCGTCATACCGGCGCGCTTTCAGAAGCCTTGCGGTGAGCCGGTTGAGCCTTCTTCTCATCGCGTCCGGCAGCTGCTGTCCCGGAAGCGGTGCGGCAGGCCGGTAGCCCGCTTCAAGAAACTCCCCGTAAAAGCTGCTTTCCCGGATCGATGCTATCGCGGAGCGCTTGTGCTCTCTTGTGGAGGCATAGCGGCAGATGCGCTTTATCTCAACGGCCATCTCGTCAAGCTCCTTGTTTCTGAGCCTGTCCATGTCCTCCTCTGTCAGCACACCGGCGCGCCGGAGGAAACCGAGCACTATCTTGCTCACCTCAAAGTCGGCGCTGTAATTATCGAACTCATTGGAGTGCGTGATGCTTGTTGAATTATACCGGTAGCGGTAGAGCAGCTCCGGGATGAACACAACGCTGCGCGCGTTCTCGATGATCTCTATCGTCTGCACACAGTCTTCACCGTTCTTGATATGGTAGCTTGCGCTGTGATCGCGCCCGTCAAAGCATGACGCCCTCACGCACTTGCGGCACAGTGAATTGTAGCTGTCGTTATTGAAGATGATATTATAAAGCTCGCGTCTGTCGCTTATGACCCTGCCGCAGTCGCAGGGGGCGCACTGCACGTGTACCGTACCCTCCGGGCGCAGCCACTCAAAGCCGTAGATGACGCAGTCGGCTCCGGTCTCGCTTATGTACCGGTGCAGGGTTTCCAGCGCATCAAGGCTCAGGTAATCGTCCGAATCGAGGAAGACATAATAGTCACCCTGCGCGCGCTCAAGCGCATACCGGCGGGTATGCATAAGGCCGCCGTTTGGCTTGTGGAACACGCGGATGCGGCTGTCCTTTTCTGCGTACTGCTCGCATATCTCGCCGCTGTGGTCGGGTGACCCGTCGTCCACGAGTATGAATTCAAAATTTTCGTATGTCTGGTCAAGCACAGACTCGATGCACTCCGGCAGATACTGCTCCACCTTATACACCGGCGTCATGATGCTGAACTTGATGCTGTTGTCCATAAGCCGTTACTCTTTCCCTGGGAGTTTTATCCAGTCACCGACCTTGTAATTCCACTCTTCCGGCTTAATGCCGGTAAACCCTCCATTATGGTAGAACGTCAATTCCCCGAAATATATCTTGCCATTTACACAATAAAAGTCTGTCCGGACATGTGGAATACCTTCAGACAGGACTGAAGCTATTCGCCGCATTTCTTCAAAGCCCTCGGGCTTTGCCGGCAGTATCGCAGAGTTCGGATCCTTCATCCGGATTGGCAGATGATTGAAGTCCATGTCAAAGAAGTCCGTCGTCGTGTCAACCGCCGCATCCCTTGATATATACATCATTCTGGGCGTTCCGTTAAAGCAGAAGACTTTGAAATCGCGCAGTTCGTCGGTCTCATCCTCCATGTACTTTTCTGCAATGATCCGTGGCGGTACGTCCTTATACGGCCACTCTCGGTTAGCCCAATAGAAATTGCGCTTAAGGTGCTTATTGAGCACTGCTTTTGCGGCAGGAATATCGAACGCTGACTTATCCTTGCAGATAATAACGCCGCCGCTGTCATGAGTGCATTTGAGAACGAACTGATCCGGCAGCGCGGTAAAATCTATCTCATCCGGGCTGTTCCACGGGCCGCCGACAAGGGGAACAAGATACTCTTCGCCTATCTTTTCGGCGATGTATTTCCTGACCTCATATTTGTCGACAAGCTTGGTATACAAGGGTTTGCGGTCATAGAGCTTCAGCCACTGGAGCTTTTCGTTAAAGGTCTTGGGATCTTCAAGATCGAGTTCATAGCCCATGACGAGCTTGAACTTTCTTTTAAGAAAAGCCTCGTCCGGCATCCAGTTGAGCATATTGCGGCCGGCAAAAAAATCGAAAATATTGGCCGGGCTTGAAAGATAGTATTTTAATCCTGCAACGCTCATATTTCAGCCCCTTTTTGCGATTATTC
>CEBY01016487.1_pt1 | contig 9328 bp, 9 predicted proteins | sample 554731 | NCBI WGS metagenome assembly CEBY01 (sample SAMEA3182050, study PRJEB8094) | gut metagenome | biome: human; feature: gut; material: Stool; isolation source: human stools | place: Canada | collected 2012-02-22
AGCCACTTGGCGTGCTGGTTCAGCATGGAGTCGATCACGTGCACGAAGGACTCATAGGAGCTCCAGATGCCGTGACGGCCGGTCAGCAGGTAGCCCTCGAGGAAGCCTTCCATCTGGTGCTCGGAAAGCTGCTCGGTGACCTGGCCGGTGACAGCCATGTGCTCGTCGACCTGAGCGGACAGGTAGCCGGCGTCCCACTGCTTGTTGGTGACGTCGTAAGCGGCCTGCAGACGGTTAGAAGCGGTCTCATCCGGTCCGAAGATACGGAAGGAGTCCGGGTTGTTCTTGATGATGTCGCGGGTGTAGACGCCCAGACGACGGGTGGCCTCGAGCTGGCCCCAGCCGTGGCCGTACTCGGCGACTTCCTTGACCTCGTAGTCTTCCAGCTTCGGCAGCTTCAGCTCTTCGCGGATGCGGCCACCGTTGGCGTTCGGGTTCTCACCGATGCGCAGTTCGCCGGTCGGCATGAAGGCGGTGACTTCCGGCTTCACGGCGCCGTTCTCGTCGAACAGCTCTTCCGGCTTGTAGGACTCGAGCCAGTTCTTGAGGACCTCGAAGTGGGCCTCGGTATCGCGGGCGGAAGCCAGCGGCACCTGGTGGGAACGCCAGGAGCCCTCGGTCTTCTTGCCGTCGATGAACTTCGGGCAGGTCCAGCCCTTCGGGGTACGGAAGATGATCATCGGGTAGAACGGACGAGTCATGTCGTCGGTCTGAGCGGCGGCCTTGATGTCGCAGATCTCGTCGAAGACGGTCTCGAACAGCTCGGCGAAACGACGGTGGATCGACAGGTGATCCTCGTTGTCGAAGCCAGCGACGAACTCGTACGGCTCATAGCCCATGCCGTGGAAGAACTCGTGGAGCTCTTCGTCGGAGATGCGGGACAGGATGGTCGGGTTGGCGATCTTGTAGCCGTTGAGGTGCAGGATCGGCAGCACGATACCGTCGGTGCGCGGGTTGATGAGCTTGTTGGACTGCCAGCCGGTGGCCAGCGGGCCGGTCTCAGCTTCGCCGTCGCCGACGATGGCCGGGACGAACAGGCTCGGGTTGTTCATCACAGCGCCGTAGGCGTGGGACAGGGCGTAACCCAGCTCGCCGCCTTCGTGGATGGAGCCCGGGGTTTCCGGAGCGTAGTGGGACGGGATGCCACCCGGGTAGGAGAACTGGCGGAAGAACTTCTGCAGGCCAGCCTCATCCTTGGTGATGTTCGGGAAGTACTCGGTGTAGGTGCCGTCCAGGTAGGACTGAGCGGTACCAGCCGGGCCGCCGTGGCCCGGGCCCATGATGATCACAGTGTTCTGCTGGTGATCAGCAATGAGACGGTTGATGTGGCCGATGAGGAAGTTCAGGCCCGGGGTGGTGCCCCAGTGACCGACCAGACGGTGCTTGACGTCTTCGCGGGTGAAAGGCTCCTTCATCAGCGGGTTGCTACGCAGATAGATCTGGCCGATGGAGAGGTAGTTGGCTGCGCGCCAGTACTTATCCACGCCTTCGATAGCTTCCTCGGAAACCGGAGCGTTCAGCTTCTTCCAAGGGGTGCCAATAACAGGACTCGTCATGTGTACTCCTGTACTCCTGCACTGTGATGTGCGATTGTTTATTTCCTTAGGTCATGAGCCATGCCTAAAACCTTGCGGTTACGCGGTATGCCTCATTTCCAGTCACTTGCACATATTACGAGCGCGGTTCGACTTTTTGCTGTTTTTTTGCGACTGTGTGTTCAATTGTTATTTTTCTGTACGCAAATGTGTGCTTTTATCGGGATTTTTGTGCGTACTTCACACTCTATCAAAAAGATTGAAAAACGGCTCAAAATCAACGTTTTTAGTCGGTTAACACATGTTTCCCACGTTCGTTTCCCTAGATACACACGCGGCGTGTTGAGTAGGTGGGAGTAAGCAATTGTGAGATTCGTTCATTCTCCGTTCACGTGTTTCCAATGTCTCCTTGCAACGTCACAATAGAGCAGTTAGTATTGTTCGTTTCTTGATACCTCATATTAAAGGGAGAGTGTTATGGCTGCAGGTCCTGTGCTCGTTGTCGATTTCGGAGCCCAGTACGCCCAGCTGATCGCACGTCGCGTGCGTGAGGCCAATGTTTATTCGGAGCTCGTGCCGCATTCCATGCCGGTCGATGAGATGCTGGCCAAGGATCCGCAGGCCATCATCCTGTCCGGTGGCCCCGCTTCCGTGTTCGAACCGGGCGCTCCGCGCGTCGACAAGAAGCTGTTCGACGCGGGCGTTCCGGTGCTCGGCATCTGCTACGGCTTCCAAGCCATGGCATACGCGTTGGGCGCGGATGTCGACAAGGCCGCCCTGGGCGAATACGGCAAAACGGAAACCACCATCGACAAGGCGGAGGGTCTGCTCGACGGCTCTCCCGCAGAGCAAAGCACGTGGATGAGCCATGGCGTGGCCGTCAAGACCGCGCCGGAAGGCTTCGAAGTGCTCGCCCACACCGAAGGCGCACCGGTCGCCGCCATGCAGGACGAGTCCCGCAAACTGTACGGCGTGCAGTGGCATCCGGAAGTCAAGCACACTCCGATGGGCCAGAAGCTCATCGAGAACTTCCTGCACAAGTGCGCCGGCCTCGGCGATAACTGGAACGCGTCCAACATCATCGAGGACCAGGTCAAGAAAATCCGCGAGAAGGTCGGCGACGCCCAGGTGATTTGCGGCCTGTCCGGCGGCGTCGACTCCGCCGTCGCGGCGGCTCTGGTGCATAAGGCCATCGGCGAGCAGCTCACCTGCGTGTTCGTGGACCACGGTCTGCTGCGCAAGGGCGAGGCCGAGCAGGTCAAGCATGATTTCGTCGAGGCCACCGGCATCAAGCTCATCGCCGTGGACGCCTCCGAAGACTTCCTCACCGCATTGAAGGGCGTGAGCGAGCCGGAGAAGAAGCGCAAGATCATCGGAGAGAAGTTCATCCGCACTTTTGAGAAGGCGCAGCGTCAGGTCATCGAAGAGGCCGGTGCCTCCGGCAAGGAAGTCAAATTCCTCGTGCAGGGCACGCTGTATCCGGACGTCGTAGAGTCCGGCGGCGGCGATGGCGCGGCCAACATCAAATCGCACCACAATGTGGGCGGCCTGCCGAAGGACATCAAATTCCAGCTCATCGAGCCGCTGCGCACCCTGTTCAAGGATGAGGTGCGCGCCATTGGCACCGAACTCGGTCTGCCGGATGAGATTGTCTGGCGTCAGCCATTCCCGGGTCCGGGTCTCGGCATCCGCATCATCGGCGAAATCACCAAGGAACGTCTTGACCTGTTGCGCGAAGCTGATGCCATCGCACGTGAGGAGCTTTCCAAGGCCGGCCTCGACCGCGACATCTGGCAGTGCCCGGTCGTGCTGCTTGCCGACGTGCATTCCGTGGGCGTGCAGGGTGACGAACGCACCTACGGCTCGCCGATCGTGTTGCGTCCGGTGTCGTCCGAAGACGCCATGACCGCCGACTGGTCGCGTATCCCGTACGACGTGCTCGCCACCATCTCGACGCGTATTACCAACGAATGCCGTCAGATCAACCGCGTGGTGCTTGACTGCACTTCCAAGCCGCCGGCAACCATCGAATGGGAGTGAGCCCGCAGGCTTGACGCATAGCGGAAGGGGCTTTCCACAAACTATTCTTGTGGAAAGCCCCTTCCGCTATGTTACGGAAACAAGTCCGCTCTCGTCAGACGGACCGAACGTCCCCCGACGTCACTTTTGCATATCCGTCAAACAAGCATGTCATTCCACAGATCCACGAAATTCGGTAGGGTTTTCGCCGTCGTGGCGACGTTCTTCACTTGGATGCCTTTGATGCGTAGGCCAAGCATCGCCGCGAATGTGGCCATACGATGATCGGCATAAGTCTCCATCACGGATGGTCTAAGACGATTCGCCGACACAGGGGTTATCTCCAATCCATCGGGCAGTTCGTGGGCAGCTCCCCCAACGCGCGTAATCTCGTTGGCCAAAGCCTCCAGACGGTTCGTCTCATGCCCTCGTAAATGACCGATGCCGATCATGCGGGTAGGCTTGTCCGCAAAAACCAGAATCGCTGCAAGCGACGGCGCGATCTCACCTGCCGCCGTCAAGTCGAAATCACCTAGGCCGCTGACATGACCGTTGCCGGTCACTTCGCAGTACCGGACGTCGTCAATCACCGGGAAGCTGATCTCGGCTCCCATACGTTCCAAATATCCCGGAAGCATGCCTCCGGGTTGCGTAGTGGATTCCGGCCAATGAGGTACGCGCACGGTTCCTCCGGCGATGAGCGCTGCGCCAAGGAACGGGGCGGCATTCGACAGGTCAGGTTCGACCGTCACAGTTTCGGGCAACTGCACGGCTCCCGGCTGCACGGTCCACACGCGAGCGTGTTCGTCTGCGTTGACACGCACGCCGGAACCATGCAGATCGGCCACGGTCATGCGAATATGCGGCAAACTCGGCGTCTTCTCCCCCGTGTGATGCAGTTCCAAACCGCCTGGCACTCGAGAGCCGATGAGCAATAGTCCTGAAATGAACTGCGAGGATCCCGAAGAATCAATGCTGACCACGCTCGGCTCAGCGCACTGGCTCACCGTTTGAGGTGGAGTGATTGTAAATGGCAGTCGACCTTCCTCGCCGTGGTATTCGATACATGCCCCCAACTGTTCAAGACCGTCCAACACCGGCTTCATCGGACGCGCGTACGCCTGCTCGTCACCGTCGAAAGCCACAGGACCGTCCGCGAACATGGCAAGACCGGGCACAAAGCGCATCACCGTTCCCGCAAGACCGCAGAACACCTTCGTACCACCGTGGAACCGGCCGTCGGACGGCGGCACCACTGTAACCGTGGTGTCAACCTGCTCGTCGATTTCGCAGCGCACTCCCAACGCGCGCAACGCGTCCATCATCAACTCGGTGTCACGTGAACGCAATAGACCGACCAATCGCACGGGTCGATGTCCGAGCGCCGCGAGAATGAGATAACGGTTCGACAGTGATTTGCTGCCCGGTACCACCACAGTGGCGTTCAACGGTTTGCCGGCATACGGTGCCGGCCACAGGTTCTCATGAAGTGCTTCCATATGGTTCATGGTAACCAAACCATGTGGAAAACGCCGCGCCCGTCTCGCATAGGTCGTCTTCCTGGCATGTTCCACAAATACATTCCTTTTTCATAAGACAACGCAATGTAATACGATGCTGTCATGGAGCATTTCATTTCACGTTGGTTGGTTTTGACCATTGCGGCCGGGGTCATGGTCACACTGCTTCCCGGCATGCACGCCGTTGGCGAACCACCCATTCTCGGCATCGGCGCGTTCGCGTTGTTCCTTGCGTTGATCAACGCGTCGATCAAACCGATCGTGCACACCATCGCATTGCCATTTTCGATTCTCTCGTTCGGACTAATCGCGTTAATCATCAACTGGCTGTTCATGGAGCTTGCGTCTTGGCTGGCCATAAGCCTGTTCGACGTGGGAGTAACCATCGATGGATTCTGGTGGTCCGTAATCGGATCGCTGATTATGGCCATCGTCTCCGGCATTGTCGGCACCGTCATTCAGGACTGATGCGATCGCGTATATAACTAAATGTCCTCCGCAATCTATCCGATTGCGGAGGACATTACTTTCGTTGTCGGGCTGACAGGATTTGAACCTGCGACATTCTGTTATATCTGGTGGTTTTTAGGTTTGGTTTGACAGAATGTTTGGAGATTGGGAAACGTTGGTATTTCAACGTTTTTACCATCCTGCAAGTTGTGACTGGTTATGACTGTATGGAACACAACGTGACGGTCTTTGTATGCGGTTTGTATGCGGAATGGAGAAAAAGCCCCTCTCTCAGCAGTGCTGAGAGAGGGGCGCGTGTTACATGAGGGTACGAAAATCACTCACGGTTAAGTGTTGTGCCTGAAACAGGTGCAACACTTATTTTTCGTCGGAACTGGCTGCCGTGAGCTGGCTCACGCCGATCAGAGCGCCGACGAACAATCCGACCGCGTTGATCGTGGTCACGATCTCACCGCAATGAGGCAATCCCCACTGCGGGCCGACCGCGCCGACCAGCCACGCGACGGCCGGCAAAGCGATCAACGCGAGCCACTTGAGCGTCTGATACGTCTTGTTTGGCAGCAGGTAGCCATTGGTATTGGATTCGTCCATTCCACACCTCCTTAAAATTCGAGGCCGGTCAGTGCAAGACCTGACCGGGATAAATCGTGTACGGGGCACGCAACCCGTTGCGTTGGGCCGCGGCCGGCCAGCCGGAACCGTAGATCTTCCACAAGCTCTCGCCTGCTGTGACCACGTGGGACGCGCCGACAGTCCGAGCGCCGACGTTGGAGGCCGTGGAGCCTCCGTAGCAGACGCGCTGACCCGGCCAGATCCGGTTGATGTTGCCGCTCGGCACGCTCCATGCGCTGGCCGGCGTGCGGCCGGTACGGCTGGCGATCGCTCCCATGGTGTCGCCGGAGCTGACCACTACGCAGTAGCCGGTATTGCCAGATGGCGTCGTGACGCCACTGCCGGACAGTCGCCGGTTGACGATGGCCATGACCTCCGTGTAGCGGCTGCCGAGCAGCTGGCGGCGTTGCGGGTCGTTGCCGTACTCGCCTCGGATCACGGCCGAGGCGAGTGTGTTCGCGTCGGCGACCGGGGCTCCGTTGGTCTTGTTGTTCTTCGGCGGCGTGGTCGCGTTGGACGTGACGGAGGATGCCGGAGCGCCCGCGTACTTCGCCCAAGTCACGGCGTCGCCGTAGAACCAGTTGACGTCCACCGCGCCGCTGACGCCGCCGACCGACCCGGAACTGGAGTACTGCCACGCGGCCGCGAACGGCCACGGGCTGACGCTGTACGGCACGGAGCCGGGATCACGCAGCCGGTCTCCCATGTAGCCGCGCGGATAGCCCGCGACCCACAGTCCGGCGTCCGTGGCCACGACGGCCGACCAGTCGCCGGTCGGAATCATGGCCGCGCTCATGTAGACCATCGGGTTGACGCCCCATGTGGCCTTGACGCGGTTGACCCAGCGCAAAGCCCACCATGTCTGCTTGCCCCAATATCCGCCGGGAGCGGAAGGCTCCCAGTCGAGCACTGGGATGGCGCGGCCGACCATGCCGCGCGCCCGCGCCTCGGCCACGAATTTGTCGGCCTCGGCCTCCGGACTGCTGGTCTGCGGACTGGCGAAGTCGTAGGCGCCCTCGCGGATGCCGTTGGCTCGTGCGGCGTTGACCTGGCATGTGGCGTATGGGTTGACGTACCCCGTGCCCTGATTGAGCTTGATGAACGCGAAGTTGACGCCGGACGACTTGGCCTGCGCGCCGTCCCAGCAACCTTGATAGCTGGCCGTATCCACGCCGGTGTCCGCCATCGCGCATGGCGCGATGGCGAGGCAGGCGGCGATGAGGAGCGCGGCGATCGGCCGACGGTAGCGTCGACGCGGCTTGGCGTGCTTCGGGGTTCCCCTGTTGGCTATTGTCATTCTTTTCCTTTCCTTGTTGTTGTGGTCAGTAATCCCAGTCGTCGGATGCGAGACGACGGCTGTAGTCGGCCTTGAGCTGCGAGATGCGCACATGGCCGGCGCCGTTGTAGCCGGCGGCGAGGTATCGTTTGCCGACCTCAAGCTGGTGTTCGTGCTGGGTTCGGTCCTGGGTGGCGGCGAAGAGCTCCGATCTCATGGCCGACTGTTCGATGCTGTTGAGGCGTCGGTTGTCGTTGTCGAGCTTCGAGCAGACCTTGGCGAGCTGGACGTCGATTTTGGCGATCTCGCCGGCGAGACGGTCGATGTCGGACTTGGTGGCCCAGCCCGCGTCGATGCGTTTGGTGGCCCAGCCGACGATGCCTCCGCCGCACGCCGTGATGATGCTGACGATGATGGTGAGCCATGCCGGCGAGCTCATGTCACTCCCCCGTGCTCGCGTCGGGCTCAGCCGGTTCCTCTTCCTTGGCGCCGAGGGCTGTCTTGACGTCGTCTCGGATGGGGGCCGGCACCTGGTCGACGATGCCGCCGGCACTGGGTTTGCCGAAGTCGAAATTGATCTTGGTCATCCGCGTCCTCCTTTAGAACAGTGGTTTGAAAAACGGGTGGAAAACCCACAGGTCGGAACGTTTCGCCGGAACGATGCCGACTGTGGGTTTTCACAAGGTGAAAGGTAAGAAGAATGCTGTTGGGAACGTTCGTGGATGATGTCTGGTGGCCGTCCTGCGCGAAACTCCGTGAATGCACAAGAGTGGGCTACGAATCGGCCTACCGTTGTCATATCCAGTCGAAATGGGCTGACGTCGACATGGAGTCGATCACCGCGAACGACATCGAGGAGTGGCTCGGCTCGTTCAATCAGGCCGGCGCCGCACGCAAGGCGTGGGCCGTGCTGCGGGCGATACTCCGACTCGCCTATCGCAAGGGAGTCACCGACAATGACGTGACACGTCGTGAAATCAGACTGCCGCACCTGCGGCGGTATGAGCCGCGCGTGCTCGACGCCAGACAGGTAAGACGGCTGCTCAAAGGCTTCTACGATCACGCGTTGGAAGCCTGGTTATTGGTCTCCGTCTGCGCGGGACTGCGCCGATGCGAGTCCGTCGGCATTGAATGGGCCGACTTGGATTTACGCCGGGGAACCGTGACCGTCAAAAGGTCAGTGCAATGGGTCGCTGGACATGAAACGGTCACCGACCCGAAGACCGACCAGAGCCGACGGACGGTCGCACTACCACGGTTCGCAGTCAAACGGCTCGCGCAATTGCGCCACGGCAGAACCGGCAGGCTGGTCGGCGATCTGAACGCCAACCAGGTGGCAGCTCATTACACGTCATGGTGCCAACGCATGAAACTCCCCTGCGTGCCGCCAAGGAACCTCAGGCACACCTTCGGCACTCTGGCAATCGCTGCGGGAGCCGATATCTCAGTGGTCGCACGACAACTCGGTCACAGCGACATCAAGACAACCGCCCGCTACTATCTCCGCCCCGATTTGTCCGTGCTGAGAAATCTGCAGCGGGCATGGGAAAGACTCATCATCGGAGCCGCGTAGCTTTCCGTAACCCAGACTTTGATTAAATCGCAGTATGGCACCGTGACCGGCGTGAAGTCTGGCAAGATCGCGCAGATTAGCATCAACTGGAAAAGCGCGAGCACTGACTCGTGGGGCAGTGGACAGTTCGGTACAATTCCGGAGGGTTGGAGGCCTGCGGTCGTCACGCATGGTACGTGGTCGGGGCGTGATGGTGGCAGCCAGCGTGATTTCATTCTGGAAACGAATGGCAATTTCCGTTATGCCAATTGTGGCGCGGTGCAGAACAGCGGCACGTTCTCCGGGACGATGACCTACATTCTCGCCTGAATAGCTTTCCGTA